>OGMP01002480.1_pt1 | contig 11347 bp, 10 predicted proteins | sample 1573261 | NCBI WGS metagenome assembly OGMP01 (sample SAMEA2581878, study PRJEB24529) | metagenome | biome: Human gut stool | place: China | collected 2011 | reverse complement strand
ACGAACCAGTTCATGTTCCAGATCTCGTCGTCGGTCATTTTGACACCGTCCTCTACCTTGAGCTCGCCGTTCTGATCGTAGAGCGGACCGGTGAACGGGTCGAAGGAACCGTCGATGATGGAATCCCTTGCAGCGTCTACCTTCTCCTGAGTTCCCTCTGCGCAGAGCGCGGTGAGGTCGTCGAGGTAAGTCATGTTAGCTGCGAGGCCTTCCCAGTAAGCGCGGCTTGTCCATGTGCCGTCGAGCGCTCTCTGGCAGTCGTCGGTGTAGAAGGTTGACCAGTTGAAGCAAGCCGCGGTCAGGTAAGCGTCGGGAGCGGCGTCAGCGGTCGGGAAGTTGTAGCCGATGCAGTATGCGCCCTTCTCCTGTGCAGCTACCTGCGGAGCGGTGGTATCCTGGTGCTGTGCGATAACGTCAACGCCCTTGTTCAGAAGCTCCAGAGCTGCCTGCTTCTCAACGGAGGGGTCGTACCATGTGTCGGTGAATACGACCTCGACCTTAGCGTCGGGGTTTACGGACTGTACGCCGAGGGTGAACGCGTTGATACCGCGGATAACCTCAGGAATGCCCTTTGCAGCAACGTAGCCGATGTAGTTTTTCTCGGTCTTCATGCCTGCAACGATGCCTGCGAGGTAACGAGCCTGGTAAACCTTACCGAAGTAGGTGGAAAGGTTGTCGCTTCTCTGGTAGCCGGAGCAGTGAGCGAACTTAACGTTCGGGTACTCCTTAGCCATCTCAACGGTGCCTTCCATGAAGCCGAAGGAGTTGGTGTAGATAAGGTTGCAGCCCTCGTCGATAAGGGTGCGGATAGCTTCACAGGTGTCGGAAACGGTTTCTGCTACGTCCTCAACGTAAGCGGTCTCAACGCCCATCTTCTCGATGGCGAGTCTGCCCTGGTCGTGAGCCTGTGTGTAGCCGCCGTCGTCGATCTTGCCGATGTAGACGAAGCCTGCCTTGACGCTTGCTGCGTTGTCTGCTGTGCTGCTAGCGTCGTTTGCTGCGGAGCTGCCGGAAGATGTGTTTCCGGAGCAGCCTGTGAGCAGCATTGCTGCCGCCATGAAAGCGGCGAGTAACTTTTTCTTCATTGGTTGGTTCCTCCCTAGTGTGTCTGCGGTTTTGCCGCGTTTTTTTATATTTCTTCGGCGGAATGCCGTTGAAATCAGTCGTCGTCCCGGAACTTGCAGCCCTTCACGGGATCCATCTCGTCGATTATCGCGAGGGATTCCACGCGGATACCCTGGCTGCGGACGAGCTCGCCGCCCTTCTGGCAGCCCTTCTCAATGACGATACCGGCTCCGGCTATCTTTGCGCCGGCGTGCTTTACGATGTCGATAAGCCCGAGCAGCGCGCAGCCGTTTGCGAGGAAGTCGTCGATGATGAGGATATTATCCTCCGGGGACAGGAACGACTTCTTCACGATAACGTCGTATGTACGGCCGTGGGTGAAGCTCTTTATCTGGGTAGAGTACACCTCGCCGTCGATGTTTATGCTCTGTGTCTTTTTGGCGAAAACCACGGGGCAGTTGAAGTACTGCGCGGTGATACACGCGATGCCTATGCCGGAGGCCTCGATGGTGAGTATCTTGTTGATGCTCTCATCGGGGAAGCGCCTGCGGAATTCCTTTCCCATCTCGTTGATGAGCGCAATGTCCATCTGGTGGTTGATGAAGCTGTCCACCTTGAGCACATTTCCTTCGCGCACAATGCCGTCTGCGCGGATACGATCTTCCAGCATCTTCATAAGCAGTCTTTGTCCTCCAGCCTTTTTCCATTCCGGGGCACAAAGCTGTGCCCGCAACCTGTATGTATTTTACCTAGTATAACGGAAGTGCCTGCCTTTGGCAAGTGGCTTTGTGCCCAAATTTGAAAAAATCCAGGCTGCATCTGCGTGGGCTTTTTCCAAAAGCATGCCTATGGCAAAAAGCACCGAAACTCCGCAAAACAGTTCTGTAATTTTTGGCTTTCGGCGCTCTTGTGCTTTGCTGATTTTTGAGTATACTTGGAAGAAAGACCGGTGCCTGTATGCCGATCGGAGGAGAGGGAGAACGGTTATGAAAACGGGACTTGTACTGGAAGGCGGGGCTATGCGCGGCATGTTCACCGCCGGTGTTCTGGATGTGCTGATGGAGCACGGCATTACGGTGGACGGTGCCATCGGTGTTTCGGCGGGGGCCGTGTTCGGCTGCAACTATAAGTCGCACCAGATCGGGCGCACCATCCGCTACAGCACCGAATACTGCAAAGATAAGCGCTACGCCAGCTTTGGCAACCTGCTGCGCACCGGCAACCTGTACAGCGAGCAGTTCTGCTATCACACCGTGCCGGAAAAGCTGGATCCGTTTGACGCCAAAACCTTTCGGGAAGATCCCATGGACTTTTTTTTGGTGTGCACCGATGTGCGCACCGGCGACCCCATCTACCACAAGTGCCGCACCGGCGACGCCGAGGACATCCAGTGGATGCAGGCGTCGTCCTCCATGCCGCTGGCCGCAAAGATCGTGAAGATCGGCCACTACCAGCTGCTGGACGGCGGCGTTGCAGATTCCATCCCGGTGCGCTTCTTTGAGTCCATCGGCTACAAGCGCAACCTCATCGTGCTGACCCAGCCCAAGGACTTTGTGAAAAAGAAAAACAAGATGCTGCCCGCCATCCGGGCGCGCTACCTGCGCTACCCCGCCTTTGTGGAGGCCGTGGCCGACCGCCACGAGCGCTACAACGAGACACTGGAACATGTGGCCATGCTGGAGCAGACCGGCCAGGCCTTTGTCATCCGGCCGCCGATCCCGCTGGAGATCGGCTCCATGGAGCGTGACCCCGCCCAGCTGCGCCGCGTGTACGACACCGGCCGTGCCGTGGCCGAGATCCAGGTGGACAAGATCGCCGCTTTTGTGGAGCAGTCCCGCGCAGCCGAATAAGTTTTGCGGCAGTGCATCATCCAAAAGGCCCCGCACCGGTTCCGAACGGAACGGTGCGGGGCCTTTGGTTTACGCGGATGGTTCAGGCTGTAGGGTTACAGCTGGCTCTTGTACAGCTCCACGATCTCTTCCACGCTGGTGTCACGCGGGTTGCCAGGGCGGCAGGCGTCGGCATAAGCGGACTCGGCCAGGAACTGGATGTCCTCTTCCTTCAGGATGCCGTGCAGGTTTGTGGGGATGCCCACATCGGCGCTCAGCTGCTTGACGGCGGCGATGGTGGCATCGGCTGCCTCGGCGTCGTTCATCTCGTCGATGCCCTTCACGCCCATGGCCTTGCCGACGGCACGGTAGCGCTCACCGGCGACGGTCTTGTTGTATTCCAGGCCCACCGGCAGCAGGATGGCGCAGGCCACGCCGTGAGGGGTATCATACAGGGCGGACAGGCCGTGTGCCATGGAGTGCACGATGCCCAGGCCCACGTTGGAGAAGCCCATACCGGCGATGTACTGGCCCAGAGCCATGCCCTCACGGCCTTCCGGGGTGTTCTGCACGGCACCGCGCAGGTTCTCGCTGATGAGCTTGATGGCTTCCAGATGGAACATGTCGGAGATCGTGCAGTGGCCCTTGGTGATATAACCCTCAATGGCATGGGTCAGTGCGTCCATACCGGTGGCAGCGGTCAGGCCCTTGGGCATGGAGGACATCATATCGGGGTCCACCACGGCGATCTCCGGGATGTCGTTGGTGTCCACGCAGACGAACTTGCGCTTCTTCTCCACATCGGTGATGACGTAGTTGATGGTGACCTCAGCAGCCGTACCGGCAGTGGTGGGCACCGCGATGGTGAACACGGCGTGCTTCTTGGTGGGAGCCACACCCTCCAGAGAGCGGACGTCTGCAAACTCCGGGTTGTTGATGATGATGCCGATGGCCTTGGCCGTGTCCATGGAGGAACCGCCGCCGATGGTCACGATGCAGTCTGCTTCGGCAGCCTTGAAAGCGGCCACACCATCCTGCACATTGGCAATGGTGGGGTTGGGCTTGATCTCACTGTACACGCTGTAGGCAAAGTTTGCGGCGTCCAGCAGGTCGGTGACCTTCTTGGTGACGCCGAACTTGATCAGGTCGGGGTCCGAGCAGACGAAGGCCTTTTTGTAGCCGCGGGCGGTGAGCTCCGGCACAATGTTCTCGATGGCACCATGGCCATGGTAGGAAATTGTATTCAGAACGATGCGATCAGCCATAAGTCAAATCCTCCAAACTCATTTGCGCCGCCGGTTCCGGCGGCGATTCTCTGCTTTTCAGCATAGCACATCGTCAAAATTTTTGCAATGCAGAATTGTATGAAATCTCTGTAAATTTTGACATTATCCTCATTTTTTCTGGACAGATTGCATCGTTTTAAAGGAATCGTGCTATTTTTCATATTCCGTGGTTATAACCACGGATTTCACCCTACAAAAGGGGTATACTATAAAAAATAAGCCGTCCACCCCGCTGCCGCAGCGGAATTGGCGGCTCCACTTCCCACACAAGGAGTCCGTTTTATGTTCAACCAGCCCTTCACCCCCTCGCAGGTGCGGCCCATCCGCCCGGCCATGACCGTTTCCCGCCCGGCACAGCTCGGGCAGGAGGTGCCCGTCACCTGGTTTTCGCTGGGCGCAGGCACCTCCATCACCCCGGAGTTCTACGACTGCACCACCCTGTATCTGGGCGGTGAGGGCAGCGGTACCTTTGTTCTGGGCAGCGACGCTCACGACGTCCCCATGCACCCCGGCCAGCTGCTCTGGGTGCCGCCCGGAACGCTGTGCGGCACCTGCACCGACAACGGCCTTATCTATACCGAAATCATCATCAAAAAGGAGAACCTTACTATGAACAGCATCCTCAAAGCAGGCGCAGCCACCGAACTGAAGGACCTGATCTCTTACGAAGAGGGCAGCATCGCCAACCTGGACCTGGCCCACACCGACAACATGAAATTCGTGCTGATGGCCTTTGACGAGGGCACCGGCCTGACCCCGCACCGTGCTCCCGGCAACGCCATCCTGACCGCACTGGAGGGCAAGGCCATCATCGGCTACGAGGGCCAGGACTACGAGCTGACCGCAGGCCAGAGCTTCCGTTTTGACAAGAACGGCCTGCACAGTGTGACCGCACAGGGCAAGTTCAAGATGAGCCTGCTGCTGGTGCTGGAGTAAATTTGTTCTGATTTTCAGAGCTGCTGCGTATTTTTTCGCAGCAGCTCTTCTTTTTTTGCCAAAAGGGCTTGACAAGCGGGGCAGATCGTGTATTATTGTATCAAGCGCTTAATACAGCAACACAAGGAGACAACAGTATGTCGGAACAGTTTGATTCCAGCCGCCCGATCTATGCACAGCTGGTGGAACGGCTCAAGGCCCGCATCCTGGCAGGCACCTACCCGCCCGGCGGGCACCTGGACTCGGTGCGGGACCTTGCCGCAGCCGCCGGGGTCAATCCCAACACCATGCAGCGGGCCCTGGCCCAGCTGGAAACCGAAGGTCTGGTGCGCACCGAACGCACCTCAGGCCGCTATGTTACGGAGGACACCGAATTGATCGAACAGCTTCGGACCGAAGCCGCCCGGAAACTGGCGGAAGAATTTCTGGTCAAGATGCGCGGCATCGGCTACAGCCCTGCACGCGCGGCTGCCCTGCTGGAGCAGCTGGACCCCACCAAGGAGGATGCACAATGAGTGAGATTCTGACCTGTGAAGCACTGACCAAGTGCTACGACAAAGACAAGACCGCGCTGGACGGCGTGGATCTGCATGTGAATTTTGGCCGCATCGTGGGCCTGCTGGGCCCCAACGGCAGCGGCAAGACCACCCTCATCAAGCTGGCCAACGGCCTGCTGCAGCCCACGTCCGGCAGCATCAAGGTAGCCGGCATGGCCCCCGGCCCGGACACCAAGGCCCTTGTTTCCTACCTGCCGGACGCCGACTGGCTGCCCGACTGGATGCAGGTAGAGCAGCTGGTGGGCATGTTCACGGATTTTTACGCCGACTTTGACCCCGCCAAGGCCTTTGAGATGCTGGACACCCTGCACATTGCCCGCACCGCAAAGCTCAGGACCCTCTCCAAGGGCAACAAGGAAAAAGTGCAGCTCATCCTGGCCATGAGCCGCGCGGCCCGGCTCTACCTGCTGGATGAGCCCATCGGCGGCGTGGACCCCGCCGCCCGCGACTACATCCTGCACACCATCATCAGCAACTACAGCAAGGACGCAACGGTCATCCTGTCCACCCACCTCATCGGGGACATCGAGCCGGTGCTGGACGAGGCCATCTTCCTGAAGGACGGCCGGGTGTTCGCCCATCGCAGCGTGGAGGAGCTCCGCGAGACTGAGGGCATGAGCGTGGATGCATATTTCCGGGAGGTATTCAAATGCTGAGCAAACTTTTAAAGTATGAGTTCAAGGCCACCGGCCGCATTTACGGCGGACTGTATCTGGCCATTCTGGCTGCTGCTGCACTGCTGGGGGCGTTCTTCCGCTTTCCGGCACTGATTTCTGATTTTCCCTTCGCCGTCGTCACGATTGTTTACCTGATGCTGTGTGTCGCCATTGCAGTCATCACTGCACTCACCATCATCCAGCGGTTCACCCGCAACCTGCTGGGGCGCGAGGGTTATCTGATGCACACCCTGCCGGTCACCCCGGCGCAGCTCATCCTGTCCAAGCTCATTTCCAGCATGGTGTGGCTGCTGTGCAGCATCCTGGTCATCGCGCTTTCCCTCGGTGTATTCTTCCTGTGCGGGATGCTGAACGTCAACGGCATCTTCTCGGACTGGGCCGGTGCCGTGCGCGACTTCCGGCTGCTGGCAGATATTCTGCAGCGCGTTCTGAATGTCAGCGGCTTTATGCTACTGCTCACGGCCATCGAGTGGCTGGCCACGCTGGTCTGCTCCATCCTGTGCCTGTACACCGCCTGCATGATCGGGCATCAGTTCAAGCAGCATTTTGCGCTGGTGGGCATCGCGGCCTTTGTGATCCTGAACATTGTGCAGAACCGCCTTGTGGCTCTGCTGCCCTACACCAACAACACCGTCGGGCTGGATATGGTAGTCATCGCTTCCGGTGATACCTGGCAGGTCACGACCAATCGGTTCTATCTCCGCGCCGTGCTGGTTTCCCTGCTGGCCGATGTGGTGCTGTGCGGTGTCTACTTTGCCGTCACCAATTGGCTGATGAAGAACAAACTGGATCTGGATTGATTTCTCTATCACAAAAGGGTCTGCTGCCGTTTCCGGCAGCAGACCCTTTTGTGATTGGGGCAGATTCAGCACGCGTCGTACTGCTTTTGCAGGTATTGCAGGCACTGGACCGAATTCTCCGGCGTGGTGTTTTCCAGTGTGGCGAACACCCAGGGCTTTTCCTGCTTGGCAAAGCGCAGGATGGTGCGGTAATCGCCCATGCCGCCCTGCCCGGCACCGGTGGCCGCCAGCTGCCCGCCGGCGTCCTTGCGCAAAAAATCCTTGAAGTGGATCATGGCCACATCCTTGCCCAGCAGCTCGATGGCCTCGGCGAACACGTCCTCGCGGGCGTCCACGTTTTCCATATTCAGCAGGTTCACCGGGTCCAGCAGGATCTGCAGGTTGGGGCTGCCGATCTCGTCCAGCACGGTGCGGGCACGTTTGGCATCGTACACGATGTGCTTGACCACCGGCTCGATGGCAATGGTCACACCATACTGCTCGGCGCAGCGCACCACCGGCTTGAAGTTCCTGATAAAGGTGGCAAGGGCCGCGTCGCTGCGGCACTCCGGGCAGAACTTGTACTCCGCGTTGGGTGCACCGGTCTCGGTGCCCACCATACCGCAGCCCAGCAGGCTGGCAAAGCGGATATGGGCGTAATATTTTTCCTGGATGGCGTGCAGAGCATCCTCGTCCGGGTGGGCCAGGTTGAGGTAGTTGCCCAGCACGGCAATGTCAATGCCGTGCTGGGCAAACAGGCGGCGCAGATAGGCGGCGTAACCGGGGGTGAGGGCGCTCGGCGTGTTGGGCACCTCCTTGAGGGATTTGCTCAGGGCCAGGTGAGCGCAGGTAAAACCCCGCTGGCGTACCAGCGGGAGCACCTGCTCCAGGGGCAGCTTTTCGGCGTCGTGCAGACGCAGGCCAAATTGGATCATAGAAAACTCCTCCTCGCATTGCTTCTGGCCCGATGATAGCATATCCGGGCGCAAAACACAACAGCAAACTGCAGCCGTCAGCGGCGCAGATACCGCCCGGTGATGCTGGCCGGGTCGTTACAGATCTGCTCCGAGGTGCCGCAGGCCACGATCCGCCCACCGGCATCTCCGCCGCCGGGGCCCATGTCGATGATGTAGTCCGCATTGCGGATGACGTCCAGATCATGCTCGATGACCACCACAGTCGCACCATTGTCCAGCAGGGCCTGGAACACCCCCAGCAGCACCTGCACATCCAGCGGGTGCAGGCCAATGGACGGCTCGTCGAACACGAACACGGAATCGGTCTGGGTCCGGCCGATCTCGCTGGCCAGCTTCAGACGCTGGGCTTCGCCGCCGGAAAGGCTGGGCGTTTCCTCGCCCAGAGTCAGGTAGCCCAGGCCCAGCTGCTGCAGGACCTTCAGCTTCTGGCAGACCGTTTTCATGTTCCGGCAAAAATCAATGGCCGTGTTCACGTCCATGTCCATCAGCTCCGGCAGCGAGGCCGTCTGCCCCGCCGGGCCGGTCAGTTTTACCAGTCCGGCCGCCCGGGCATAGCGGGAACCACGGCAGTCCGGGCAGGGGATGTTCACATCCGGCAGGAACTGCACGTCCAGGCTCACCTCGCCGGTGCCGTCGCAGCCGGGACAGCGCAGGGACCCGGTGTTGTAGGAAAAATCTCCGGCTTTGTAGCCGTGTGCCTTTGCGTCCGGCGACCGCGCAAAGAGCCTGCGCAGGTCATCGTGGACGCCTGCGTAGGTGGCAACGGTGGAGCGGACGTTGATCCCGATGGGGGTCGCATCAATGAGCTTGACGTGGGCGATGCCCTCCGCGTCAAGGGCGCGGACATGCGGCGGCAGTGTCTTGCCGTCGATGCAGGCTTCCAGTGCCGGAACAAGGCTCTCCAGCACCAACGTGGTCTTGCCGGAGCCGGACACTCCGGTCACGACGGTCAGCCGCCCCTTGGGCAGGTCTACTTCCAGCGGCTTCACCGTGTGGAGCTGCGCGGTGGAAAGATGGAGTGTTCCCTGTGCAAACAGGGCGTCCGCCAATGCGCGCTTTCGCCGCAGGGTGTCCGCCTTTCCGGAGAGGAAGGGCCCGATCTGGGACGCCGGGTCCGCCTCGATGGCCGGGATGGTGCCCTGTGCGATCACATGGCCGCCCTTTGCCCCGGCTTCCGGCCCCATTTCCACGATCCAGTCTGCTTCCTTTAAAATCTGCGTGTCGTGATCCACCAGGATCACCGAATTGCCGTCCGCGATCAGGTCGTGCATCACGCCGGTCAGGCCCACGATGTTGGAGGGATGCAGGCCGATGCTGGGTTCGTCCAGCACATAGAGCACCCCGGTGGTACGGTTGCGCACGGCGCGGGCCAGCTGCATGCGCTGGCGCTCTCCGGTGGAAAGGGTCGAGGCCGCACGGTCCAGCGCGAGGTAGCCCAGCCCCAGATCCATCAGTCGTTTTGCCGGGCCGGTAAAGGATTCCACAATGTTTTCCGCCATCGGGCGCATCTCTGCGGGCAGGCTGTCCGGCACGCCCTGCACCCAGCCGACCAGCTCCGAAAGGGGCATCCGGCAGGCCTCATCCAGCGAGAGGCCCCGCAGCTTCGGGGCGCGGGCCGCTGCCGAAAGGCGGGTGCCATGGCACGCAGGACAAATGTCCTCTTTCAGGAACTTTTCTACCCGCTTCATGCCTTTTTCGTCCTTGACCTTGGCCAGTGCATTCTCCACGGTGTAGGTCGCATTGAAATAGGTAAAGTCCAGCTCCCCTGCCTGATTGGAATTCTTGTTGTGATAGAAAATGTGCTTTTTCTCCGCCGGACCGTGGAACACGATTTCCTTTTCCTGCGCGGTCAGGTCCCGGAAGGGCACATCGGTGCGCACGCCCATCTCCCGGCAGATGTCGGTCATCAGCGACCACATCAGGCTGTTCCACGGGGCCACGGCACCCTCGTCGATGGTCAGGGAATCATCCGGCACCAGCGTGTCCGGGTCCACCGTGCGCACCGTGCCGATGCCGCCGCACTGCGGGCAGGCCCCCTGCGAGTTGAAGGCCAGCTCTTCGGCCGACGGGGCCAGAAACTGCGCCCCGCATTCCGGGCAGAGCAGCTCTTTCCCGGCCGCCACCCGCAGCGACGGGGCCAGATAATGCCCATTGGGGCAGCGGTGGCTGGCCAGACGGGAGTACATGAGCCGCAGGCTGTTGAGCAGCTCGGTCCCGGTGCCAAAGGTGCTGCGGATGCCCGGGACGCCGGGCCGCTGGTGCAGGGCCAGCGCAGCCGGAACGTACAGCACCTCGTCCACGCCCGCCCGGGCGGCCTGCGTCATCCGGCGGCGGGTGTAGGTGGACAGGGCATCCAGGTAGCGCCGGGAGCCCTCCGCATACAGCACGCCCAGTGCCAGCGAGGATTTGCCGGAGCCGGACACGCCCGCAATGCCCACGATCTGGTGCAGTGGGATGTCCACATCAATGTTCTTGAGGTTGTGGACATGGGCATTGCGGATCTGCACCGCCTGCGGAATGTGATGTTCTTCCATGGGTTTTCTTCCTTTCATGCTGTCCGCTTTTTTTTGATGATACCGCGCACAGACGCAGTGCGTCCAGTACAAAAAATCCGCCGTTTCTTTGGAGAAACAGCCTTCATGTCGTCTTTGGTGGTCATGACAGGTTTTACAATGAACTTGATACCAAGTATGAACGTCATGAAAACCGAAAATCCGCCCATTGTCGCAGCAGGAAGCAGACTTGAAACCCAGCTGCCAACAACTGTGAATACAAGAACGGCAGCCATCATCACGATGCCGTTCTTTATGTCAAGATTTTTGTTTTTCCCATAGGTGTATGCTGAAACTGCGCTGGCAAGAACATCAGAAGCAAGCGCGATACCGACTGCAACGTACGGGTCGATTCCAAGGAATGTCGTCAGCATAGGCGTAATAACGGCTGCGGCACTCATTCCCGCGAAGCCCGTGCCAAGCCCGGCACCCATTCCTGCAAAAAACGTTACTGTAATTATAATAAAGAGTTCCATTGAATACCTTCTTTCTGAGTAATTATACAACATATGAGCAAGAATGTCAACTACATCCGTCTATAAAATCACAATCTGTGTAAAATATGCGAAAGACCCCTTCGGATTGAAGGGGTCCAATATATTGAGATTACTCGCCGCAGTGCTCGCAGTCGTGCTTCTCCTTGAACAACTCAGGATCGTAAGAAATTCCATTCTTATCGTAATAGTCCT
>OGMP01002460.1_pt1 | contig 11437 bp, 9 predicted proteins | sample 1573261 | NCBI WGS metagenome assembly OGMP01 (sample SAMEA2581878, study PRJEB24529) | metagenome | biome: Human gut stool | place: China | collected 2011 | reverse complement strand
CAAAATGGTTAAAAGTATGCAACCAGCTTTCCTGGAGACAGCCGATTGCTTCCTTAAACTTCATCCCGCCCTCCAATGGGCGGGTCTGCCTGCCGGAGATAGAACGGCAGAAACAAGAACGTTTGTGTCGAGAACAACCAGCATTCGATTGCTCCCTATTCTTTTTGTTTTTCCCGAACTGCACGGATTTCGGCATCAATGTCGTTTTCCGTAAAAAATCCTTGTTTAGCAGCTTGCATGCGCATGGTATTGAAGGCGATCATGGCCTTCGCTTGCCGGACGGCGCGTATCGTTTCTTCAAAACTTCCGTCGGCAATATTGATCATCAGCGCGGAGGGCCGGCCGTTGTTGGTGATCACCACTTCTCCGTCTTGCGCCAGTTGTTCCCAAAGCGCCTTTGGTGTCGTACGAAGCTCCCGGATCGTGTAGAACTGTATATCGGCCTCCATTGTGTGCACAATTGTCTTTGAATATTGTACACAAGTGTGAAACGGTTAAGGCTTCAAAAAGGAAGACATTGGCCACGCTAAGAGATGATTTTCTTGATTCCGGTGTGTGCGTTCGTCTGTTTGTCTGGACGGAAATCAGCTTGGCGACAACAAGCTGAGCATCTAATAATGCGAGTATACGGTAACCTTTTTTGATAGGGACCATCATGCTCAGTATCCGCATTTTCACCGCTGTCACCGCATACGGCTATGCCTAAACCGCCGCCGGCGGCGTCATTGCGACAACCTCACAGATAACAACAAAGCAGGTTGGGAGTGTGAACAGAACTGATGTTGTATCTAGGAAACGGAAGGCCAAGATTTTTTTCTTGAGATAGTCATAAATCTCCGACATAGACCAAAATTAACGAGCCCTGTTTTTCGAAGTAGAAAGGCAAGGCGAAGTTTGGTTTAGGAGTTTAAAAATCATGAAAAAGCAGACAATTAAAACGGCGATCGCAGTTGCGATAGCTGCCGTGATGGGGGGGGGCAAGCGCTACCACGTTTACCGCTGAATCAGGGAAGACGTATGATGGTGTTGTTCTTCAAAACGGAGATGTATTTCAAGGCACTGGCTCAGAGGATGTAACGTTTAACGGTATCGAGAACGCTACCTTTGCCGCATCCAATGCCAATGGAACAACAACTACCATTAGAGACATTAACAATCTGACGCTATCTGGAAAGCGTGGTAAGGATGGTTCCGTTTTTTACACCAACGGCGCGAATTCCAAACTGGAAATTTCGCTGAATGGAGATTTAGCTTCATCCGGTGACATTGCCGGCTCAAAAGTTTTCCATGCAATGGGCGGCACGATTGATGTGAATGTCAAGGGTGATATTCGAATTGAAGGTGCCGGTAACGTGGTGTACGCACAGAAAAACGGTGCAGGTGCCGAGAGCGAAATCAACATTCACGCCGACGGCGATATTTTCTTAAGTTCAAATAGCGGCGTTGCAGTCTCGGCATCCAGTCTCAATACTGCGGATGCGGGGTACAAATCGACCGTCAGTATTACAAGCGGTAAAAGCGTCACAATCGAAAGCCAAGGGACTGCGGTAAGCGCAAGCGGTAGTGACTGGAAAACACATGACGATGTCAGCAATAACAACACGGTGAACATCACTGCAGCTGACAAGATTACGCTCTCAGGGGCTAACGCTATTCTCGCTACTAATGGCATAAGTTCCTCTCAAACAGCTGGAGTTGTACTGAGTGGTAAAACGATCGAATCCAATGGTGCAATAAAAGCCGATACATATGCAGTCATCAAAATTGGTGGCAATGAAGGTTTCGACAAGGCGATCATTAATGGCGATGTGACGGCGGCTGCTAGTTCCAGCGTTGACATAAACCTGGGCAACGCCGGTAGCTTCACTGGTTCCGTTGTACGTGATAGCGGGACGGATACTGCGTCTTCAGTAGATTTGGATCTCGGGACTGGATCTTCCTGGACGGTAACCGGAGCAAGCTCCGTTTCGAACGTAAATGGCAACGGTGCACTGATTCTGACGGACAAAGCGTCTACCGTTTCAATCGATAAGGTTGATGGGTCGATTGACGCCGGTTTTGCAACGTTGACGGCTGATGACTTCGCTAACGCCGACGAACTTGCCGACATGGTTCAAGTCGAAGAAGTGACGGAAGGATCAACTGTTACGACAACGGTCGCCGAAGGCGACATCAAGGGTGCAATGACTGTAACTCAGGATGAAAATGGTACATCAAGCACCACTTCGGTCAACGGCAAGCTTGATTCCTTCAAGTCGGTGAATGTAATCGGCCTCATGCAGTGGCGGCACGAAATGAACGACCTTACCAAGCGTATGGGTGAACTGCGTGATTCTCCCGAAGGTATCGGCTCTTGGGCTCGAGTCTATGGTTCAGAATATGAGCACGGTTCCCAGAACGTTGAAGCTAAGAACACCAGCATTCAGGTCGGTATGGACTTTGATGTCGGGTACGGCTGGAAGGTTGGTGCGGCGTTCTCCTACACCAATACCGATGCAACGATGGATAATGGTACGGCCGATGGCGATATGTATGGCTTTGCCGTCTACGGTTCCTGGTTGCATGAAAGCGGTCAGTTCGTTGATCTGATTGCTAAGTACACCCGCATGGATAACGACTTTGACATCGGCAACATGTCGGGTAGCTACGACAACAACGGCTACAGCGTGAGTGCCGAATACGGTTGGAATCTGCGCTTTAATGACCTGGCCTTCGTTGAACCTCAGGTTGAGTTGACGTACGGCACCATGACTGGTGATGACTTTACGGCTTCTAACGGTGTGCGCATTGAGCAGGACGATACTGATTCGTTCATTGGCCGTATCGGAGTGCGCGGTGGCTTCCTGTTTCCGAACAACAAGGGAACGATTTATGCCCGCGCTTCCGTGTTGCACGACTTTGACGGTGAAACCGGGTTCAAGGCGACTAAAGGTACCTCGGACTCCTTTACCGAAGATCTTGGCGGCACGTGGTATGAATTTGGTGTTGGCGCCAATTTCAACGTGACTGATCAGACGTACACGTATGTTGATCTTGAACGCACCACGTCGGCCGAAGTAAACGAAAACTGGCGTTGGAACGTTGGTATTCGTCACGTCTGGTAAAAACTTAAGGTAAAACCTGAACGCCTAGAGAGGAGGTCGGATGACGGCTTAGGTTTTCCGACACTCCCGAGCTATATGGTCGTTTGCGATTAGCACAAACTCCCGGTCTACTAGATCACTAACGATTGAGGTAGCCCGGGAGTTTTTCTATCCCTTGCAATTTCAACAGATTACGGTGTCGTTTCGCCACGGCGCCAACAATGAAAGCGTCCGTCGACCGATGTTTTCGTGCCTGTACGCTGCGCAGTTGCCCCAAGAACTTGCGCAAGGACTCCTCGGGCATTTTCAGGCCAGGATTTTGCCCGCTCTTCTTACGAGCCGTACACAGCATGTTCATGCGCAACGCTTGCGCGATTGTGTAGATAAACAGCTTGCCCCAGTACGTCGCTTCGGTTGCTTCCAGTCTCGAGCCTCTGACTTCATTTTTGAGCTGACCCAAGCCTCGCTCGATGATTTTTCGTTGGCGATAAATCTGCAACGCCTTAAACGGGTCGGATTCGACGTTGCTTCGAATCGCCCGACAGCCCATAAATTCCACCGCCTTTTTCAGTTCGTCAAAGTTCACGGACCAAACGAGTTCTGTCGGCTTTGCTTTTTTGTTCTCGCGCAGATATTTGCGTACGCGTTTCCACAGAACAGGATCAATCGGAGCCTGTCTGGATAACTTTTCGGCATCTTTCTTCGCTTTGTCTATCAACGCCTTTGCTGCTTTTGCATTGCCGAGTTCCTGAGCTTTTTCCGTTGCTTCGGCTACAAGCTTTTCTTGATCACGTTGTCGCCGTACTTCTTCGTTCTTGCGATCGACAACGTCGAGAACATCATCAAAGCCAAGAACGCCAATCGAAAGATATCCGATGACGATTGGAACCGCCACGGCAAATGCGCCAGGGCCGTCACTGAGCAATCCGGGGAAGTAAAGTACGTAAGATGCAGGAGACAAATCAACGACTGCAGTACGCGGGTTGTTTTGCCGTACTCACAAATTGCCGCCACTATCCTGTTGAGGCGATGTGCGTATGTCTGCAACGAGCCAAAGAGGAAGTGCAATACCGTACCTTCAAAAATGAAATTGAAGGCGATCAGATGCATGCGACGCAGCTCGCCTATGACGGCAAGCTCTTAATTTTTACGCTGGTGACCTTAGTGCGATGCAGGCTGGGTACCACGCTGCGTCTGACAGTGCAGGATCCCCAACAATTCGCTTGATATGGTATTCACGGAACTTGCCAAGGTGACGAAGCATTGCCGAGGCGACCAGTTGTGCTGGCGCCCGGATATGCTCACGAAGAAACAGCGCGATTACTTCGCGCTGCTGGATGTAATCCCGCCCGAAGGCCTTTTCGAAATTAGTGGTCAATGGGCGGGATATACGGTTTAATAAACGACAGCATTAAAACACATGTCTTAAACCGACGTTGAAGAGATAGGGATTCTCAACTTCTCCACCGCTCGTGCGCTCAAGCTCGCCATAGGCGAAAGTCCTCTGGCCGATGCGGAATTGAGTGCCGATGCCGTAGGTGAACCAACTGCCGCCAAGATCTTGATCAAGGCTGCGGCGGCCTTGCCCAGCGACGGAAGCTGTGCCGTCCGCGTCTCCAAGGAAGTCATACGAATATGAAGCGTGCGCGTAGATCGTGCCCGCATCTTCTGGGAAGTCGAAGCCCGTGCGGAAGCCGATCCGCGCGGCGAGGGTCTGGTAGTCGTCCTGATCAATTTCTACATGGTAAGACGTGCCGTCGATTCGAGTTGTAGCCGAGTCGTTGTCGCCGATTGCATAGCCGTAGGAGAGCTCAATCTGCGGCTCGATGTAGGCACGCTCCATGAATTTGAATTGATGGCCGGATTCGACGGTGATGCCAAAAGCGTTGTTCTGCGTAGAGAATTCCATTCCACTCGAATTGACATCATTTTTGATTCGTCCGTAACGAGCCACAATATCAATGTACGCACCGGAATCGAAGAGGCGGCTACCGTAGATGGCAAGCCCGTAGAGGTCGCCGTTACCGCTACCCTTGTCAAGATCCATATCCGAGTCGGAGTAGCTAAAGGCACCGCCCACAATCCAATCACCAATGCGGCCGTCACCGCCGACCTGAACAGTTGTGCTCGTCATGTCGACGCTATTGGAGCTACTGCCCCACTTGGACTCACCACCGTACACTCGTGCCCAAGCGCCGATGCCTGAAGGTTGCTGGCGAACGTCGCCTAGGCGCTTTGTGAGGTGGTTGACCTGATCGCGCCACTGCACAAGCGCGGCGGCGTTAACACCCTTGAAGCCTTCAAGTTTGGAATTTGCTTTGTCGGTCGTATAGGAGCCGTCCGCTCTAACCGTGAGAGCGTCCCAGAGAGCTCCTTCGCCAATATACGTACGACCGTTTTCGTAGGTGACTGCTTTGCCGTCCTCCACTGTGTTCATTACAACGGTGTGGTCAACGCGTTCGGCCATGATGTCAGGAGCGGCAGTGTTTTCCGAACCTGGCACATGGACGCTGACAGGGCCGCCCTTCTGAATGTCATTGAATATTGCTGTCGGCACCGACTCACTTTCGGTGTTAAGTTTTTCCAGATAGACGTCCAGACTCCCGGAAATGTCAGCCTTCTGGGTCGTTACTGACGAGCCGTGCGCGAGATTCCAGGTTGTTTTGGCACTGCCATCTGTAGCATCTGAAAACTCGTTGATCGTGACTTTCGAAGTGTCTGCCGTTGAGAACAAGGAGCTTCCTTCGGTTGTCATGTTACTGACGGTCATTGTGACGGGGCGGGCCATGACGCCTTCGCCTGAGGGACGGATGACCAGGGATGAGCCATCTTTGAGCACGGCATTCGTAATGGTTAGTTCGGTGTTGCCCGGATCATGGTTTTCTTCCGCGACTGCGCTGATGCCGAAGCGTGCGTTAGTGCCGACATCAAGCTTCGTTATCGTAGCCGAGAGGGCGTTGCTGCCTTTGTTGTCGTAGAAGCTCAGGCTACCGTTTTTGCCTTCTGCAACGGTTACAGTACCGGCAGTTACGGAGGTCGAAGTATTCTCCTCAGTAGTGATGAGAGTAATAGCAGAAGTTTTCTCGTCCTCGAACGACACGTCGCCGATGTTGTAATTGCCATTTTGGAAGTGAAGCGTGATGGTGCTTAGATCAGATCCCGCACTGTCTTTCATGACAATCTTGTCGACGTTCCAATTGCTGTCTCCGCCATTGTCGACCCAGGTCATACCTCCAAGTATGAAGGTGTCGGCCTCCAAGGATCCGTTGAGCTCACCGAAGCTCATTCCGGTTGCGGTCACATTCGTCGCCTTAATGCTTCCGGAGGTACCCATGAAACCAGCAACGGTGAGCGAGCCAGTGTCGTCCTTTCCCTCAGTGCCTACGGTAATGCCGAAATTGCCTGACAGCTGCCCGTTGATGGTTGCATTGCCGGCGACCGTGAGTTTATGCGCCTCAGAAGTTGTGGTTGAGGTGTTGTTGCTGACGCCACCGGCGATTTCTAGATTGCCTCCGACAGTGGTCATGCTTGATTCTCCTTGAGCATGGTAGGTACCCGTAAGCGTCAGGTCCTCAGTGGTCTTGATGTTGCCTTGGTTGTGGACGGTTGATGCTGACAGATTTTTTACAGAGAATTCTCCGGATTTCACGGTGAGATCCTCATTGACTTGTACATCTATTGGCTCGGTCGGCTGGCCAACAGCGGATGCTTTCCCGAGTGTGCCGCCGGAATATTCGAGAGTCTTAAAGGTGAGCATGTTGTCCGAGGTGGCAACTGTGCCGGAAACCATCTGGAACTTGCCGCTCACGCCCGTGAGATTGCCTGATGCCATGAAGAGTGTCGCATTGCTGCTGGCGTCATCGCTACTGCCGATAGTAACTGTTGAAGAGGCTGTGAGTTTGGCCAGTGATACGGACGATGTTCCGGTGATTGAGAGGCCGCCAGTTGTGAGTGATCCAGCTTCGAATCTGGTGTTCGAAATGTAGCTGTTTCCAGTGACCTTAAAGGCTTTGATGTCTGTGACAACGGCATTAGTTGGCGAAAGATTTCCGCCGACCTTGACAGTATCGAGATTGCTGAGCTTGGGCTCGGTTTCTCCTTTTTTCCATAGGGCGAAATTTCCGGTGACGGTTAAATTTTCAGTACCTTGCTCACCGGTGACGTCTGATGTCTCATTGTGGTGACCATTAATCACTGTGTCTTGCGTGATGGTTCCGAGAGGCTCAGCAAAAGTACTCCCACTGACCACTGCCAAAGCTGCAACGACAGCAGCTGTCAGCAGAGATATTTGCTTATGGGGTGCCTTGCAATGAAGGGCTTCTTTTTTCGGGGGGGGGTAAAAAGCATATTTCTCATGATGTCGCACTCCTAAAGTGAACTGAGACCTTAGACAATTGTAGTGAATTCTCAGCGGGTGGATGGTTCAAACATTAAGTTTCAATACTGTTGAATTCTGCCGTTTTTCTGGTTACCAATGAGGTGATTGATTGTTAATCACAAAACTACACTTTTTGTAAATTCCGTCGGACAGAGTAAGAGTTTATGGAAGCTTGAACTCAAATAGTAATTAGAGCATTAATGACGCCATTCATCAATTTTTCAAATTGGTTTTTGAACTAACAGCAAAAGTTGAGACCATCCATTTTACGTCTTTACTTCGGCGCGGCTAAGATCAACTACCTCGCTATTTTCAAGAAAAAGACGGATTTTTTTCATGTCTGTCTTTTAATGGATAGAAAGTTCAAATTCAACCTTTCTAGGCGCGTACAAAAAAATCCAATGGGGCGCCCAATAGAATGTTTAGTCGTCGAATCATGGGCAACGTCAAATGACGCTTTACCGAGATAATTTCATAAACATGATTCAATTGTCCAATACATGGAACGAGGTCTTTAGGGGGAGGGGAGTCCTTTTTGATCCATGAAGAATTGGATGGTATCAATCGCTGTCGCGTTGTCTGCAAGCGGAAAATGATGCTTTTCGTACTCTTCAATGAGAGTAGCCATGACATCAACACAATCCCAAACAGGATTGTTATCTGCTGGAGGGTTGTCGAAGTATGGCGCAATTTCCTTCAAAGCACGCTGGTGATTAGCTATCATTCTTGATCGGATAGATTTGCATCATTTCACCTCAATAGTTGCGGCTTTGATGTTGACGTACTCAACATGAGTACCAATTTAGATATCACTTCATTGATGCCGTTTTCTGCACACTGGTCTCTGAAAGTGCTTCGACATCCGTGCATAGTGACGTCTCTGCCGATAATTTCAACAAGAAGTATGCGCGGAGTGTCCTTGGCCATGCTTCCCCCCCCCAGTCAGCCACTTAAACACAAAATTGTTTTCAAGCTCAACTGACTTCAAAAGTTTGATGGTTTGGTCTGACAGAGGTGCTCAATGGGGAAACGGCTTGCCATCCTGCCAGCATTCGGGCGATACCTCCCACACGCGTCGCTCGAAGTCAATCTCCTCCCACCCTGCCTTTGTGAACTCCAGAACCTGGCTCGCCGTCAAAATCCTAAAAGAGTGCACTTGCCAGATCGGCTATTTAGTAGCTTTTGGGCGGCAGGCTGAAGCTCGACTAGAAACGGAGCTTCGTAGTGCTGAACTTTGTGAATTTTTTCCTTCGATGGCAAATCGAACGCAAGTTGTCCACGCCAGCGCACAGGATTCTCTTTTTCTCGGTATCCCTCACGAATAAACCAGTTAAAAATGGTCTCAAGGCGACCCCGAACTCGATAGGTGGTCTCTGTCTTTGATTCCCAGATTGGCAGGATGATACGGAGAATGTCTTGCCTGGTGATTTCAGCGACACCAAGCTTGTCAATCACCGGTAAAGCATAGCGGCGGATAGTCCGTTCCCACGCCTCTGCTTACTTCGGACTTTTCCAATGTGCAACGGCTTCCAGGACATCAACCGCACGCCCTAGATGTCTTCGACCGCAGTTTTAACTGGTGCGGGCTAGGTTTGGATTCTTTCGCTTTTCGTCTGAGCTGTTCCCGTCAGAACTTCTAATTGCAAACGAGAACACTCTGACCGCGCCTTTCCAAGTGGCATTTCCAAAGCAGATCCAAGCCCGCGAGTAGTGCGCATTCCTTGATACTGGATGCGTAATGCCTAAGTACGAGAGACACCCTTGGCTCGAAGGATCAGACCATCCCCGAAATTGTGATCGCCGTCAGTCAGTCTTCGGACGTCATTTTGTGTCAGTTTGTTCATGGACTCTCCTTCCAGAAGTGGCCTCAATTTGAGGCCACTTCTTGTGCAAATTCTGCCAAGAAAGAACAAAGTCGCGCAGGAGCGATCGAGGGTGCGCAAGATCAAAATGCCCGAGGAATAAAGCTTTTCAGGCCGCAGATACAAAAAAGCCCGCAGATCAAGGATCTACGGGTTTATGTTCGTGGCGGAAGGAGAGGGATTCGAACCCTCGATGCCCTAAACGGACATGCCGCCTTTCCAGGGCGGTACAATCAACCACTCTGCCATCCTTCCGCGGTCTCTGTTTTACAGATCAAATTGTGTGTTCTCCTGAATCGGAGAATGCGCATTATGCACATTCTTTTGCGATTGTGCAAGAGATTGACCGCTAATTCTGGGCAGAAAATTCGTTTTGTGTGTCTACGGCTCTGAATCCAAAAGAAATCACGTTTCCGCTCGAAATCGCTTCGAAATGACATTGACCAAAAATTGCGCCATTGTGACGTGCCAGAACATTCCGGCAACGGTCGGGTAGTAGGTGTCTTGGCTTTTTTCGAGCAATCCGGCCGCAATCCACTGTTCGAGCAAAGAGGCTGCTGCACTGTCGACGTCCTTCCCGAACGAGGCTCCGACTTCCGTGAGGTTGAACGGGCCGTTTTCCACTGCACAGGTGACTGTGCGCAACAAGTGCCAATTTGCCGTGGGCTTCATCAAAGCAAAAACTGGCTTTTCACCTCGCATCACCTGTTTTTCCCAAGCCGCGAGATTGCGCTCCTGCATGAATGCGTGTCCGAAAAGTTTGCCGCCCGCTCCGCAACCGAATGCCAGACAATCACAGGCGCCTTTACCCAGTGAGTTGTATATGTTGCGCTCCTTGGGCGTGCGTCGCCAGTGGGTGTTGGAGATACGTTCCCAATTCGGATCGGCGCTCAGAATGGCGTCCGAAGCGGCAAATCGATCGGCAGCCTGCGCAAGCGTAGCGACCGGCGGCATCTTTCCTGCTTCGATGCGTTTAGCAAGCGGCGACTTCTGAAAAAGGTTGAGTTGATAGCAGTCGACACCGTCCAAAGGAAGAGACGCGGCGGTGCGCACATCGTTTTCCCAGACGGATTCCGTTTGCATCGGAAAGCCGTAGATCAGGTCGATAACAGTTGCGATCTGCGGGTACTGCGCGAGCAACTCAATGCGCTTCACCATTTCGTCCTTGTCGTCCAGACGTTGCATGGCCAGACGAATCTGGTCGTTGAAAGTTTGTACGCCCAGAGAAACGCGGTTGACACCGCCTTTTACAGCAGCATCGAGTCGCTCGGTTGTCATGTCGTGCATACGACCTTCGAGCGTGATTTCGCAATCGGCAGCCAGAGGCAGATAGTTGTGCGCAGCCTTCAAAATGCGGCTAAGGTTGGCCGAGGATAGTGCGCTTGGTGTACCGCCACCGAGATAAAGCGCGCAGATGTCTCCTTCCTTCTGAACCGGGCGGTCGGCCCAAATCTGCATTTCCTTGATCAGGAGATCCGTATAGCGATCGGCCAGTTCGTCGGTATAGGCGTTCTGATAGAACATGCAGTAGAGGCAGCGTGTCTGGCAAAAAGGCACATGGATGTATGCGAGCGCTTTGCCTTCGCGCTTGCGGTTGGATAGAGAATCGAGTTTGCCGCGTGCCAGAGCCCATATCATCGGCATACCCATTGGTCCGGCGTGGACAGCAGCTTTGGCACGAAAGGCGGCATGCAAAGGATCGGCGGCATTGGCATGGTAGGCCTCCTCGCCTTTGAGGCCCACGAAATGCATCAGACTGTCAAGACCGGATTCAAAAGTCAATGCCATAAACTCGCCTTTAATCGAGAATCATTCTCGTATTATGGCATCGACACGTGCGATCTCACCAGGAATTGATCTCAGGCGTGCCAATTGGAGAACATTTGCCAAAGGAAGGCAATGCCGAGCAGCCAATAGGCGACGCCGGCCACACGATTGATCCAGACGGCGGCGCTGGGCTTCAGTAAGGTGCCCGCAGCCCACGAACCCAACCATCCGTACATGGAATGAATAATCCAGACCAGAACGGCGTAGTTCAGGGTGAGAATGGTCACTTGCGGCCAAACTTTATACCAAAGCTGAGGAACAGAAGCATCAGGGAGATACCGGTAACG
>OGMP01002458.1_pt1 | contig 11442 bp, 7 predicted proteins | sample 1573261 | NCBI WGS metagenome assembly OGMP01 (sample SAMEA2581878, study PRJEB24529) | metagenome | biome: Human gut stool | place: China | collected 2011 | reverse complement strand
AACGGGCCTCGGCGGAGGTTGCGGCGCGCTTCCCCCGCTGCCGGAGCATCGTCTTCGGACTGCGCAGCGTATTGAGCGCCAACCACCACCTGATCTCGGGAACGCTCTACACGGGCGGACGTCTGCACTCCACGCGGGTTTACGACATCGACCCCGTGGTCGACTGCGTCGGCGTGGGCGACGCCTTCGTGGGCGGATTGCTCTACGGAATGGCCGCGCATCCCCACGACGCCCAGTTTGCGCTGGACTTCGGAACCGCGGCCTGCGCGTTGAAAAACACCGTGCCGGGCGACTACAACCAGTTCACGGCCGCAGAGGTCGAACAGCTGGCCCGCGGCTCCGTCTCGGGCCGCATCGCCCGCTAACCGGCGTAAGACGCCGGATTCAGGGTGCGGCCTTTTGGCCGGAACGCTGCTCCCCGGCCCCGCGCCCGCACGGTCAAAAGGCGGGATTCAGGGTGCAGGGCGTTTCGTAATGCCATTTACCCCCTCCATATGCAAAAAACCCGGCTGGAAAGCCGGGCTTTTTTCATAACGCCTGCCGAACGGGCGGCAGCGCAACTCCGTTCAAAGAGCGGGACCGGCGAACCATCGCCGCTGAATCCCCGCCCGTCAAGCGGCTATTCGATGCCTTTCACCTGCTTGTAAAGGGCATTGTAGGTGTTGTACTTCTCCATGATGCCCGGTTCGTCGCGCAGACGGAAGCAGAGCTGCTTGAGCATGTCGAGCGTATTGAAGTCGTCGGCTTTCAGCTCGTGGGCCTTCTCGAACCACGGAATAGCCTCCATATAGACCGCATTGGCGGCTTTCAGGTCGGCATCGTAAGCGGCCTGACTGCTGTACTGCTTCTCGTTCATCACCTTGTTCATCTCGTCGGCCTTGATCGTGTAGAACACGCCCAGATAGTAGTTGCCTTCGAAGAGGTCGGGTTTCAGTTCGACGACCTTCCGGAACGATGCGATGCTTTCGTCGTACTGCTTCAGCGCGAAGAAGATACGGCCGCGGCCGAACCAAAGGTCCACATTCTCCGGATTGCTCTCGATAGCCGCGTCGATCAGCGCCACCAAGTCGGCGGGGTCGCCCACCGAATCCTCAGGATTGGTATAGAGCTGAACCAGACCGTCGAGAATGCGCTCGTTCTTCGGGAACTTCTTGATACCGGCGACCAGCGCATCCTTGGCTTTCAGGACATTGGCCTTGTCGGCGTCCTTCTGGCCGTAATAGCAGTGGAAAAGGTAATAGTAGATATTGCCTTCCTCGTCGTTATAGCCCAGTTCGAGCGCCTTGTTCAGGTAATCGGCACCGATGACGAACGAAGCGGGGTTCGCAGCACCGTCCACCGTGCGCAGGTAACCCGCATAGTAGAGCAGCGCGGGTTCGGGATTGCCGTGAGCGGGGCTGGACTGGGCTTCGAAAGCCAGTGCATAGGCGTCGGCGGCATCGGCGTAATTGCCGGTGTCGATACCCGTGTTGCCCACCTGCGAGCAGAAGTCGCTGATCTGCTTGAGACCCTCCTTGACCTTATCGGCCGTCTTGGGGTCCATTTCGTAAGCCTTGTTATAGGCTTCGATAGCCTTGGCGGGAGCGTCTTCAATCACCCACTGCGTCTGGCTCCAAGTCGCGATCTTGCCGTCCTTGATATATGCCGTGAACCAAGGATAGACCCAAGCCTCGTAGGGAACGTTGACGAGCGTCACCGATTCGGTCGAGGCGGGTTCGCCGACGGCCAGCTTGAGCATCGCGGCGTCCATATTGACGAAAAGGTTCTTCGTCGGTTCGATAGCCGCTTCATAGAAGGCTTTGCCGCGGTTGATCCACGTCGCAGCCTTGGCGCCCTTCTTCGCATCGGCGATGTCGGCGTCGCTCTTCTCGATCTTGGATACAAGCGCCGACTTGTTTACTTTCTGGGCCTGAACGGCAGTAACTGCTACGAGAGCCACCGCAAGGACCGTCAAAAATACTTTTTTCATAACAGATTGAATTTTAATGTTTTAAAGTCATTTCTTCGTTACTCCTCCGCCGGACGGTCCGCTTCGGGAGTGGCGTCATTCCCGGTTGCAGCGACCTCTGCGGATTGTACTTCTTCGTCTTCATCGCCCGCTGCCGGCACGGCCATCACCGAAGCAATGGCGTCGCCCTCGCGCAGGTTGATGATACGCACGCCCTGCGTCGCGCGGCCCGCAAGGCGGATCTGCGACACTGCCGTACGTATGGTAAGTCCCGAACGGTTGATAATCATCAGGTCGTTGTCGTCCGTAACGGCCTGAATGGAGATAAGTTTGCCGGTTTTCTCCGTTACATTGATCGTCTTCACACCCTTGCCGCCGCGGTTGGTGATGCGGTATTCGTCCAGATCGGTACGTTTGCCGTAACCGTTCTCACTCAGCACCAGTACGTCCTGCTTCGAATCGGGTTCGACACATATCATGCCGACAACTTCGTCGCTCTCCTCGATCGAGATGCCGCGGACACCCGCACCGACACGTCCGATAGGACGCACCGTGCTCTCGTTGAAGCGGATGGCCTTGCCGTCGCGGGCGGCGATCATCACCTCGGCGTTGCCGCTGGTGAGCTTGGCCTCGATCAGCTGGTCGCCCTCGCGGATGACGATGGCGTTCACGCCGTTCTGACGCGGACGCGAGTAGGCTTCGAGTTTGGTCTTCTTGATCGTACCGTCCTTGGTACACATGATGATGAAGTTGTTGTTGACGTACTCCTCGTCGTTCAGACGCTTGACGTTGATATAGGCGCGGACCTTGTCGTCGGGTTCGATCTGGATGACGTTCTGGATGGCACGGCCCTTCGAAGAGCGGGCGCCTTCCGGAATCTCGTACACCTTGAGCCAGAAGCAGCGGCCCTTCTCCGTGAAGAAGAGCATCGTATTGTGCATCGAGGCCACGTAGATATGTTCGATGAAGTCTTCGTCGCGCGTGGCGCTGCCCTTGGCGCCGACGCCGCCGCGGTTCTGCGTGCGGTACTCGGCAAGCGGCGTACGCTTGATATAGCCCATGTGCGAAATGGTGATGACCATGTCGTCGTCGGCGTAAAAATCTTCGGGGTTGAACTCCTCGGAAGAGTAAACGATCTCCGAGCGGCGTTCGTCGCCGTATTTCTCCTTGATTTCGAGCAGCTCGTCCTTGATGATCTGCATCTGCATGCCGACGTTCGCAAGCACCTCCGTCAGGTGGGCGATCAGCTTCTCCAGTTCGTCGCGCTCGGCGAGCAGCTTGCCCCTTTCGAGTCCCGTCAGGGCGCGCAGGCGCATTTCGATGATGGCCGAAGCCTGGATGTCCGACAACTCGAAACGCTCGATCATCGTCTGTTTGGCGGCGTCGGGCGTCTGCGAGGCGCGGATGATGCGCACGATCTCGTCGATGTTGTCCTGCGCGATCAGCAAACCCTGCACGATGTGCAGACGCTCCTCGGCCTTGCGCTTGTCGAAGCGCGTGCGGCGCACGACGACGTCGTGGCGGTGCTCGATGAAGTATTTGATCAGGTCGCGCATCGGCAGCATCTGCGGCCGGCCGTTGACCAGCGCGATGTTGTTCACGGCGAACGACGTTTGCAGCGGCGTGTTCTTGAACAGCGTGTTCAGCACCACGCTCGCAACGGCGTCGTGCTTCAGGATAATGATGATCCGCAGGCCGTTGCGGTCCGACTCGTCGTTGATGTAGGAGATGCCGTCGATCTTCTTGTCGTTGATCATGTCGGCGATCTTCTTGATCATCTCGGCCTTGTTGATCATGTAGGGAATCTCGGTGATGACGATGCACTCGCGGCCGCTGGGAGTATGCTCGATATCGGTCTTGGCGCGCATCATAACGCGGCCGCGGCCCGTAAGCATCGCCTCGCGGACACCCTCGTAGCCGTAGATGATACCTCCCGTCGGGAAGTCAGGACCCTTGATATACTGCAGCATCTCCTCGCCCGTGATTTCGGGATTGTCGATATAGGCGCAGCAGGCGTCTACGACCTCGCTCAGGTTGTGCGGGGCCATGTTGGTGGCCATGCCGACGGCGATACCGCTCGCGCCGTTGACGATCAGCAGCGGAATCTTGGTGGGAAGCACCGTGGGTTCGGGAATCGTATCGTCGAAGTTGAGCGTCCAGTCCACGGTCTCCTTGTCGATGTCGGCCATCACCTCGTCGGTGATCTTCTTCATGCGGGCCTCGGTGTAACGCATGGCCGCAGGCGAGTCGCCGTCCATAGAACCGAAGTTACCCTGACCGTCGACCAGCGGATAACGCATCGACCAGTCCTGAGCCAGACGCACCATGGCGTCGTAGACCGACATATCGCCGTGGGGGTGGAACTTACCGAGCACGTCGCCGACGATACGGGCCGACTTACGGGTGGGCTTATCGGAGTAGAGGTTGAGCTCCGCACTCATATCGTAGAGGATGCGGCGGTGTACGGGCTTCATGCCGTCGCGCACATCGGGAAGCGCGCGCGACACGATGACCGACATCGAATAGTCGATGTACGCCGACTTCATCTGCTCTTCGATATTGATAGGAATGATACGTCCTACCAAACCGGCATTCTTTTCTTCTTCAGTTAGCATCTTGTCTCTTGAAATTACGGTCTTTTAACGAACAAAAATACGATTTATTTCCGGTTTGAGCAACTTTAGGGGAATAAATCTGCTTCGTGCGCGCGATATTTTCAGCGAACCACCCCGTTTTTGCCCCTTTTCCGCCGATCTGACGGCCTAAAAAAAATCTCCCGACGAGGTGTCGGGAGAAAACGAGCCTGTTTGCAGCCGGGCGAGAGCCGGCGGCCGCGGCCGGGTGGGGGCGCATGCGTTTTCAGACGCAGGGGAAAAGTCGGAAAAAACGATTTCCAGGAAGCACGCTCCGCTTTTTTGCCGTTTCGGGAGGATTTTTTTACCTTTGCGGCTTCGACCCGAATTTTATGACCCGAATCAATACCCCCAAAGAGGTCCTCGCGCTGGCCGGAAGCTCCGCGGCGGACAAACTGCAAAATACGGCCGGCAAGACCCTCATACTCGCATTTCTGGCCGGCGCATACATCGCCATAGGCGGCCTGTTCTCGCTGATGGCGGGATTCGGGTTCCCCGGAGCGGCCGAAGCGCCCGGATTCCAGCGCCTGCTGTCGGGCGCGGTATTCCCGCTGGGACTTATACTGGTGGTATTCACCGGAGCCGAGCTGTTCACGGGCAACAACGCCGTGCTGATGCCGGGGGCGCTCGGCCGCCGGTACGGCTGGGGCAAAGTAGCGCGCAACTGGACGCTCGTGTGGCTGGGAAATTTCGCAGGGGCGCTCTTCTTCACCTATTTTCTGGTGGTTCTGCCCGGCGTGCTGTCGTCGGAAATGTGGCGGGGAGCGGCCTGCAATATTGCGCAGGCGAAGGTATCGCTGCCGTGGAGCACGGTTTTCCTGCGCGGCGTGGGCGCCAACTGGCTGGTATGTCTGGCCGTATGGCTCGGAATGAGCGCCAACGACGTGCCGGGACGTATGATAGGGCTGTTTTTTCCGATCATGTGCTTCGTGGTGATCGGCTACGAACACTGCATCGCCAACATGTTCTTCATCCCGCTGGGCATGCTGCTCGGCGCACCGGTATCAGCGGCGGAGCTGTTCGCCGGCAATCTGGTTCCGGCCACGCTCGGCAACATCGTGGGCGGCGGTCTCTTCGTGGGCGGGCTGTACTGGTATCTCAACCGGAAATAAGCGGCAGGAAATTCCCGCGGCAGCAGGGACGCGGCAGCCCGGCGCGCAATCCGGGGCATGAGCCGTCACATACGCACGCCGTTCGTATCCACGAAGTGTATCCGCCGGAGTATATCCGCGCAGGCGTATCAGCGCAGGCGTATCAGCGGAAGTCGATAAATTCGTAACCTTTGTAGTCCCCTTTGGAGAAAGCTTTGAGCGGCGTGTCGAGCGGCGCGACGCCGAGAACGGCAATGCCGACCTGCTCGCCGTCGTAATCGTAGCGGAGCGATTCGGGGCGCATCGCGGCGGTATCGACCGTAACGAGAATCTCCCCGGCGGGCGAGGCGTTCGCCGAAGTCGGGGTCAGCCGCACGACGGCCCGGCCGCCCGCGTCGCTCACCAGCGAGGGGGCATACTGGGTGCCGATGAAGTCGAAGGCATGGGCGGGGTTGCTGAGCAGATTACGGCTTGAAGTATCCACGTCGTCGATGGTCACTTCGCGGCGGCGGTTGTCGATCTCGTAGCGAATTTTGCCGTCGCAGTAGACCTCCGCCTCCCCCACCGCGATATAGTAGTTTTCACCCTCGACGGCATAACGGCCGCGGGTGGTGTATTCGTCCGAGCTGACCTCGAACGTCACTCCGTAAGCGCCCAGCGCACGGAATCCCGCAGCCAGTTTTTCAAGAATCTCAGCGGCCCGTCCGTCGGCAGAAGGCGCAAGGGCGGCAACCGCCGCGGAGGATGCGGGAGACGCAGCAGCAGCCGGAACGCCGGACCGGAAGAAATCACCTGCGGCCACAGGAACAGCGGATACGGTGGTTTCCGGGAAAACCGCACGAAGACCCGACGCGGCGGTTTCGGCAGACGCTGAGAAAACAGCGGACATGATGGCTTCGGCAGAAAGCATGGAAACAGCCGACGCGGCAGTTTCGGCAGACGATGAGACAACAGCAGATGCAATGGTTTCGGCAGACACCGAGGAAACAGCGGATGCGGCGGTTTCGGCTGACACCGAGGAAACAGCAGACGCAACAGCTTCGGCTGACGCTGAGGAAACAGCGGACATGGTAGCTTCGGCAGAAAGCATGGAAACAGTGGACGCGACGGCGGTTTCGGTTACGGCGAAGGTTTCGGAAAGCATCCCGCGGGCGGCGGCCGTCCGGGCCGCAGACAGCAGCACTATTGCAAACAAAAGTCGTTTCATGGGCGTAAGCATCAGAATAAACCGAGGTCCTGCAGTTTGGCTTCGAGCGACGGCAGGTCGTGGAACAGAATGTCGCGCGGCTTGGCCCCCTGCTGGCGGCCGACGATACCGGCGCGTTCGAGCTGCGTCATGATGCGACCGGCGCGGTTGAAGCCGACTTCGTAGTTGCGCTGGATCATCGAGGTCGAGATATTGCCGCCCGAAACTGCGTCGCGGGCGATCTCGGCGAAGAGCGAGTCGTATTTCACCGGAGCGGACTCCTCGCTGCCCTGACTGCTGCCGCCGCCGTCCGCATCGGGCGTATAGTCGGGCAGCGGGTAGGCTTCGGTATAGCCCTGCTGGCGGGAGATGTAATCGACGACGCGCTCCACCTCCTTGGTCTCGACCAGCGCACACTGGATACGGGTCAGCTCGCCGTCCTTCGAGAAGAGCATGTCACCGCGCCCGATCAGCTGGTTGGCGCCCGGCTGGTCGATGATCGTGCGCGAGTCGATCATCTGCATCACGCGGAAGGCGATGCGGGCCGGGAAGTTGGCCTTGATGCCGCCCGTGATGACCTTCACGTCGGGACGCTGCGTGGCGATGATCAGGTGGATGCCGATGGCGCGGGCTTTCTGCGCCAGACGCATCACGGGGCCTTCGACCTCGCGGGCGGTCATGATCAGGTCGGCGAACTCATCGACGACGACGACGATATAAGGCAGGTAACGGTGGCCGTTATGCGGATTGAGCCGCCGGGAAGTGAATTTCTCGTTGTATTCGGCAATATTGCGCGCCCCGGCCTTCTTACAGAGTTCCAGACGGTTGTCCATCTCCGTACAGAGCGAGTTGAGCGCATAGACCGCCTTGCGGGGATCGGTGATGATCGCATCGTCCTCCGATTCCATCTTGGCAAGGAAATGCCGTTCAATCTTGGCGTAGAGCGAGAATTCGACCATCTTGGGGTCGATCATCACGAACTTCAGCTGCGCGGGGTGTTTGCGGTAGAGCAGCGAGGTGATGATCGCATTGAGTCCCACCGACTTACCCTGACCCGTGGCGCCCGCGACCAGCAGGTGCGGCATCTTGGCCAGATCGAAGACGTAGTTTTCGTTCTGGATCGTGCGGCCGATCACCACCGGAAGCTCGGCCTTCGACTCCTGAAAACGCAGCGAACGCACGGCGGAGTACATCGACACCACCTGCTTGTCGCGGTTGGGGACCTCGATGCCGATGGTTCCCTTGCCGGGAATGGGCGCGATGATGCGGATACCCAGCGCCTTAAGGCTCTGGGCTATGTCGTTTTCGAGACTCTGGATCTTCGAAATCTTGACGCCCTGCGCCTGCACGATCTCATAGAGCGTGACCGTGGGACCGACGGTGGCCTTGATACGCTGGATCGGAATGCCGAAATTCTTGAGCGTCTCCTCGATGCGGGTCTTGTTGTCGAAAATCTCCTCGTCGCTAACCTCCGAATCGGACTGGTAGTCCTCCAGAAGCGTCACGGGCGGCTTGCTGTAGTTCACGAGGTCCTTCAGCGGATCGTAGCTCTCGGTCGTGATCGCCCGTTCGTCGACCATGCGGGCCTCGTTGGCTTCGACTGTAACGACGACGCCTTCGGCACCGGCCGAACCCGCGGAAACAGATGCGTCGGCGGATGCGGATTCATATTCGGGCGCGGAGCCAGCTCCATGCACAGGCGCATCTCCGGATGCGGAAGCAGCCGCGGCGAGAGATGCGGGGCCGGCGAGAGATGCGAGGCCGGCGAGAGATGCGAGGCCGGAAAGGGATTCGGGAGCGGCTCCGGCGAGGGTAGCCGGAGAAGATGCGCCGGCATCTCCGCCTACGGTAAGTTCGGTGAACGGGCCGTCGGAAACGGGCATATTGCGGACCGGAGTTCCGGCGGAGGGTGCGGCCAAGGGTGTCGAGGGACGCTCCAGCTCGACGAGTCCGCCGGGGCCGAGCACCAGCCGCCCTTCGGGACGCGAGAGGTCCACTTCGATAAATTCGCCGTCCTCGTCGGTCCTTACCGCGGATTCCGCTTCGCGGGCGGGTTCCGAGCCGACGGGGGTGCCGTCGGACGAGATTTCGACGAAGGGATCGTCCTCTTCGCCGCGGACGATCTGCGTCGCGGCTGCTTCCGGCTCACGGGCGGGACGTACGATTTCGGGGTCCGGCGTACGTGCGGCGCGCGGCGTTTCAGGCTCCGGCACGCGCACGGCGCGCGGCGTTTCGGGTTCGGCAGCACGCTCCGTTCCGGCTGCCCCGGCGGCATCCGGCGCGGCCGGCGTCGCGGCAGCAGAAACGGCCCCGTCGGCCTCCTCGGCGTGGAGGTGTCCCGGAACGACCTTATGCTTGACGATCTCAACGATCCGGCCGCTCTTGTCCACCATGACGTTGCCCGCGCGATTGACCTTGTTGATGAAATTGCGGTTGATGAAGACGCCCGTCAGTATCCAGCAACCCACGAGCAGGATAAGCGTGCCGAAGACGCCGATATGCGTGTGCAGCAGGGCGCCGGTCTCGATGCCGAAAGCGCCGCCCCACCCCGTCGAGCTGCAAAGGCTCCACTTGTCGCCGAAGGCGAAGCCCAGCGTCAGCGAGCCGAGGATCATGATCAGGAAGAGCGAGAGAATCGAATGGTTGAACAGCAGCGGACGCTGGCGGATGATCCGTACGCCGACGAGAATGATCATCGTCGGAATCAGGATACCGAAGACGCCGAACGAATTATCGACCAGCAGGCGTCCCAGCTTCGCGCCCGCCCAGCCGCAGAGGTTCTCCGGCTCGACGCCCAGCGTCAGCCGCTCCTCAGGCGAGAGTTGCAGGCCGCTCTGGTCGGCGGCCCAGCTGAAGAACGAAAACAGCACGGACGACGCGGCGAACACGCCGACGAACAGCAGCAAAAGGCCCGCGATCCAGCGGGCGCTGTCGCTGTTGGAGCGTTCGATGCGCTGACGTCCGTTTTTAGAAGCAGTTGTATTTGTCGTATTTTTAGATGCCATCTCGTGTTGCGCTTGATTTTATCAAGCGAAGTTACGCATTTTTTTCGACATTCGGGGTATCAGGGGGAACTTTATTGAATCCCGCGCCCGCTCAGAGCGACTCCGCGGCCTTATGTTCCAGACGCAGGCGGTAGCTTTCGCCGGCGAAGGTGCGGAACGTATAGGAGGGAACGTGGTCCGGGGCGGCGTGCAGGCCGTACTGGTCGAGCAGCTGGACGACGCGGCGGGCGACGGCGGGCGACGGATCGACGATTTCGACGCCGCGGCCCGCGACGACGCGTTCCAGCACGGGAAGCAGGAAGGGATAGTGCGTGCATCCCAGCACGATCTGGTCGGCGCCGTGTTCCAGCATCACCGCGACGGCGTCGCGGACGGCCTGCTCGGCTTCGGGCGTCGATTCGCGGTCGCTCTCGACCAGTTCGACGAAACCGCGGCCGGGGGCGGTGATGAGTTCGACGCCGCTGCCGTATTTGGCCGCCGTGCGGCGGAAAAGTTCGCCGTCGAGACTCCGCTCGGTGGCCAGCACCCCGACCACCCCGCTGCGGGTATTCAGGCAGGCGGGTTTCACGGCCGGCTCCATGCCCACGATCGGCATCGGGGCGTATTTCTCCCGCAGGAAGTCGATTGCGGCGGCCGTGGCGGTATTGCAGGCCACGACGACCATCTTGCAGTCCAGCTCCACGAGCCGCGCCACGGCGGCGTCGGCCAGCGCCTGCACCTCCTCGCGGGGCCGCGAGCCATAGGGGCAGTTGGCGCCGTCGCCGAGGTAGGCGAGCGATTCGCCGGGCAGCGCACGCCGGACCTCGCGCCAGACGGTCAGTCCGCCCAGCCCCGAATCGTAAACACCTATGGGAGCATCGTTCATTCGCTTCTGTGTATTTGTCACTCCGTCCGCTTTGGGGGAAAGCAACCGCCGCGGAGGGAGGTTATTCGTTCTGCATCGTGTGTCGAAGGATCGTTTCGACCACCTCGTCGTCGGACAGCTCGCCGCAATCGACGATCAGCTGCGCCTGCGCGTAAAACGGTTCGCGCGCAGCCATGTCGCGGCTCATGAACTCGACCAGTTCGGCGTCGCCCAGTCCCCGCAGGCGGGGGCGCTTCTGCCGTCCGTAAGGGCTTAGCCGCCGGGCGATCTGCTCCGCCTCGCGGCGCAGGTAGACCGTAAATCCCGCGGCGTTCATGCGGGCCATGTTGTCGCGCCAGACGGGAAGACCTCCGCCCGTAGAGACCACGGCGGCGGTTCCGGCGAGCGTCTGTTCCAGCACTTCGCGCTCCACCTCGCGGAAACGCTCCTCCCCTTCGTAACGGAAAACATCGGCCACGGAAGCCCCCTCGCGCCGTTCGATCAGCGCGTCGGTGTCGGCGAACTCCGCACCCAGACGGCGTGCGAGCCTGCGTCCGAGGGTGCTCTTGCCGCACCCCATGTAACCGATCAGAAAAAGAGGTTTCATCGTCGGGGGTTAAAACAGATTCAGCTGTTCGGGGTCGATCATCTCGCCGGCGTCGCCTTTCGGACGCTCCACCTCGAACTCCACGCCTCCGACGATCGTTCCGGCCGAGGGCTGGCCCGCCGAAGCCT
>OGMP01002451.1_pt1 | contig 11464 bp, 11 predicted proteins | sample 1573261 | NCBI WGS metagenome assembly OGMP01 (sample SAMEA2581878, study PRJEB24529) | metagenome | biome: Human gut stool | place: China | collected 2011 | reverse complement strand
GAAGCAATAAGATTTGGAAATCGAATTTGAAATCTGTTAGAGTAAAGGTGAACGGTGGTACAAAGAAAATGTATGTTTGTACTTCATGCCTTCGTTCTGGTAAAGTGGAAAGAGCGTAGTTGCGGTTTACCCGTACATCATAAAAAAAGAACACATTCTTATACTAGAGTAGGAGAATGTGTTCTTTTTTTAGTCACAGCTTGTGAAGAGATTATAGCCAAGGACAAGACAGGCAATAATAATCAGGATGGCAAGCAGACTGTGCCGCATGAAAAGCATGATGCACATACCGATGCCAATCCAAAACAGAATAAATCCGATTAAGCGTTTCATAAAAGATACCCGCATAGATGTCTTTGTTACTATTCTATGCAGAAAATGGGAAAAGTTTCGCAGTATGTGGATTTGCTTTTTTTTATAGAATAGTGTAAAATAAAAATAATTATGCAGTTATCCGTTAGGGGATACCAGATTGGAGGTTACTATGAAAGGTCAGATGGATACCGAAATGGGCAAAATCTTTGTAGATGAGGATGTATTGGCTAAGTATGCCGGTTCCGCAGCGGTAGAGTGTTTTGGCGTTGTTGGTATGGCATCCGTAAACGTACGCGATGGCTTTGTAAAGTTGTTGAAAAAGGACAACTTGCGTCATGGCGTGAATGTTAGTGTGGCGGATGGCAAGCTGATGATTGAACTTCATATTATTGTGGCATACGAAGTAAGTATTCTTGCGGTTGCACAAAACCTTGTTGATAATGTGAAGTATAAGGTAGAAGAGTATACCGGCATGGAAGTTGGAAAAATTACCGTATGCGTTGAAGGCGTACGCGTGATTAACTAATTTGCCTGTTAAATTGGAGGAGAAAACTGTGATTATAAAAACGATGGATGCCTCTTTTGTAAGAAAGTGTTTTCTTGCCGGGGCAAATGCAATCGATGCAAAGAAGGAAGTAATAAACGATTTGAATGTGTTCCCTGTACCGGATGGTGATACAGGAACCAATATGACGATGACTATTATGTCTGCGGCAAAAGAAGTAGCAGCGTTAGAAAATCCGGATATGAAATCGCTTGGTAAAGCAATTTCCGGTGGCTCTTTACGTGGTGCAAGAGGAAACTCAGGTGTTATTTTGTCGCAATTACTCCGTGGATTCACGAAAGAAGTGTCAAAGGTTGATGAAGTGGATGTCGATGTTTTGACAAAAGCCTTTGAACGTGCTGTAGAATCTGCGTATAAAGCAGTGATGAAACCAAAAGAAGGAACGATTCTTACAGTTGCCCGCGGTGGTGCAGATAAAGCAATTGAGTTAAATGGGCGCACGGATAACATTGCAGAGTTTATGAACAGCGTAATTATGCATATGCGTGATGTGTTAGAACAGACGCCGGAACTTTTGCCGGTGTTAAAAGAGGCCGGTGTTGTGGATTCCGGTGGAGAGGGTCTTGTTACCGTGTTGGAAGGTGCATATACCGCGTTGATTGGCAAGGAAGTGAAAATCGATGTGGAACCGGCTGCCACTCCTGTTAAGAAACCAAGCATGGGAGCAGATGCCGGCGTTGTTGCTGAGGCGGATATTAAATTTGGCTACTGCACCGAGTTTATCATTATGCTTGAAAAGCCATTTGGAAGGAAAGAAGAAATGGAATTTAAGGCATTTTTGGAATCCATTGGTGATTCGATTGTCTGTGTTGCCGATGAGGAAATTGTTAAAATTCATGTGCACACAAACGACCCGGGTCTTGCGATTCAGAAAGCGCTTACCTATGGTTCTCTGACACGCATGAAAATTGATAATATGCGCGAAGAACATCACGAGCGTGTCATCAAAAATGCCAGCGAGATGGCAAAACAGCAGAAACAAGAAGAAAAGAAAGTGGAATTTAAAGAAAATGGTTTTATCAGTGTTTCGGTCGGAGATGGACTTACGGATTTGTTCCATGAACTTGGTGTGGATGAAGTGATTGAAGGCGGTCAGACGATGAATCCGAGTACTGAGGATATTCTTGGTGCGATTGAGAAAATTCCTGCGAAAAACATCTATATTCTGCCAAATAACGGTAATATTATTTTGGCGGCACAGCAGGCAAAGGATTTGACAAAGGATAAGGCGGTTCACGTAATTCCAACGAAAAATATTCCGCAGGGAATTGCAGCAATGATTAACTTTGTGGAAGGATTTACACCGGAGCAGAATGAAGAGGCGATGACAGAAGCACTATCCGAGGTGAAATCCGGACAGGTCACTTATGCGGTAAGAGATACTGTAATTGACGGGAAGGAAATTAAAGCCGGCAATATCATGGGATTGAGCGATAAGACGATTGAGATAGTTGGCACCGATGTAGTGGATACGACAATTGATTTATTAAAAAAGATGATGGATGAAGAATCGGAACTCATTACCATTTATTATGGTGAAGAGGGAACCAAAGAAGATGCAGAAAAAATCGCAAAAGCCATTGAGGGGATTGATGACGAGATGGAAGTCGAGATTCAGTATGGCGGACAGCCGATTTATTACTACTTTGTATCCGTAGAGTAGTGAAATTATAAATACAGATGGAGGATGAATAATGAATATTGTATGTTTGGACTTAGAGGGCGTACTGGTACCTGAAATTTGGATTGCTTTTGCAAAAGCAAGTGGAATCCCGGAGTTAAAAAGAACGACGAGAGACGAACCGGATTATGATAAACTGATGAATTGGCGTCTCGGTATTTTGAAAGAGCATGGACTTGGACTGAAAGAAATTCAGGAAACGATTGCTACGATTGACCCGATTCCGGGAGCAAAAGAATTTCTGGATGAACTGCGCAAAACGACACAGGTTATTATCATCAGTGATACATTTACTCAGTTTGCGGCTCCGCTTATGGAAAAACTGGGATGGCCTACCATTTTCTGCAATTCTCTGAAAGTAGCAGAAAACGGCGAGATTACCGGATTTAAGATGCGAATTGAAAATTCCAAATATACAACAGTAAAGGCATTGCAGTCGATTGGTTATGAAACGATTGCCAGCGGTGACAGCTATAATGATTTGGGAATGATTCAGGCAAGCAAGGCAGGTTTCTTATTTAAGAGTACTGAGCAGATTAAGAAGGACCATCCGGAACTTCCTGCTTTTGAAGAGTATGATGAGTTACTTGCTGCCATAAAAAAAGCATTATAATCAATAGAAAGTGTGACAAAAATGTCAAAACAAATTGGACGTAATGAGCCATGCTGGTGTGGCAGCGGACGCAAATATAAGGTCTGTCACGCCGGTTTTGATGCAAAGATTGAATCTTATCGTGAGAAAGGACACATTGTGCCGCCTCACCACATCATCAAAACACCGGCTCAGATTGAACAAATAAAGGAAAGTTGTAAAATTAACATTGCTATTTTGGATTATCTGGAAGAGCATATTTATGAGGGGATGAATACCAAAGAAATTGATCAAATTGTGTACGATATGACAACCAAAAGAGGCGGAATCCCGGCACCTTTAAATTATGAAGGATTTCCGTATAGTGTCTGTACTTCGGTAAATGACCAGGTATGTCATGGTTTTCCGTCAGAAGATGTCATATTAAAATCGGGCGATATTGTGAATGTCGATTGTTCGACAATCTTAAATGGATATTTTTCAGACTCTTCCCGTATGTTTTGCATCGGTGAGGTGTCACCGGAGAAAAAACGTCTTGTACAGATAACAAGAGAGTGTGTGAAGAAAGGATTAGAACAGGTCAAGCCATGGGGGTTCCTTGGTGATATGGGCCAGGCGGTGCATGATCATGCAGCGGCAAACGGCTACACGGTGGTCCGTGAAATTGGCGGCCACGGTGTCGGGCTTGAGTTCCATGAGGAGCCATGGGTTGGTTATCATTCCAAACGAGGCGAAGAGATGCTGTTAGTGCCTGGTATGATATTTACGATTGAGCCTATGGTAAATATGGGAAAAGAAGATATTATAACCGATTCACAAAATGGCTGGGAAGTTTATACAAAAGATCATATGCCATCGGCACAGTGGGAAATTATGGTGCTTGTGACAGAGGAAGGAAATGAGGTATTGTGTTGGTAGTTTACTGATTTCTTAGGAAATCAAGGAAAAGGGAGGTTTTACTATGTTAATTGGGGAAACAGAACAAAAACGAAGTGTTCATTTTTTTGCTATAATGTTAGCACTGAGTTTGTGTATGCATACGGCATTGTGTATTTTCTTTTATTGTATTGGTGTAACAATTTTATACGTGTTTAATATTGCAAGTGTTGTGATCTATTTATTGTTGCTTTTTTTGGTTTCTCGTGTGAAGCATATGGAGAGATGGATGCTGGTACCATTTGCCGAAGTGCTTGTACATGTACTTTTGTGTAACCTGTGCTTAGGCTGGGGATATGGCTTTTCTTTATACGGCTTTATGCTTATTCCGGTTATTTACTACATTGCGTGTATTCATATGAAGAGCCGAATCGGTGTGGTCACGTCAAGTGTGCTTGGTATTTTTGATTTGCTTGTGATTGTTCTCTCGGCATCGTCAGCCGGAGAAATTAATAAATTACCGGGTATGTCAAACCATGAGATGCTTGTTATTTTTGCAATTAATGTAGCTATCTGTACCATTTTTCTAATGGCTTATTCTGCGTACTTTGTTGTTGCAATACGCAGTGCGACAAATGTGTTGGAGGAGCGGAATGATGAACTTGATTTTATGGTTCATTACGATGCACTCACAAATATGAGAAATCGCCAGAATATGGATGAAATATTTGAGGAATACGAGTGTTATGAAAAAGATTATTGTGTGGTGCAGATGGATTTGGATAATTTCAAACAGACAAACCGTACGTACGGTCATTCCTGCGGAGATGAACTTTTGATTAATCTTTCTTATCTAATCCGCCAGGCAGTGAGAAACCGTGGTGAAGTGTGCCGCTGGGGCGGTGATGAAGTGTTACTGCTTCTGAAGATGGATAAAAAAAGCGGGTACCGATTAACGGAAAAAATTCGCAAAGAAATTGCGGACTATGTACTTACTTACCAGCGTCAGCGTGTGTCAGTTACGGCAACGTTTGGATTTGTATACTGCGATGAAAAACAGACAATGAAAGAGCGGATTGCACTTGCAGATTCGCGTTTGAATCAGGGGAAGGAAAAGGGGAAAAATCAGGTCGTGAACTAAAAATGAATTAGTTTTACGAAAAGAAAGGAATCAATACGATGAATGAGTTTCTTGATATTTTCATGGAAGCAGGAGTGGATACATTAAAACTTATCCCATTTCTTTTTCTTACCTATATTTTAATGGAGTGGCTCGAACACCGCACCGGAAGCCATACACAGGCGGCGATTTTGCGCGCCGGAAAAGCAGGACCGGTATTTGGTGGAATTTTAGGTATTGTGCCACAGTGTGGCTTTTCGGCAGCAGCATCAAATCTGTATTCCGGTGGTTTGATTACGGCGGGCGCTTTGGTGGCTGTCTTTTTGTCTACTTCTGACGAAATGCTTCCGATTTTTATTTCTGAGGCAGTACCTGCATGGACAATCATTAAGATTTTGGCGGTTAAAATGGTAATGGGAATCCTTTTTGGCTTCCTTTTGGACTTTTTGTATCACAGTATCTGGGGCAGAAAAATGAGATACCGGAACATCCATACAATGTGTGAGAGTGAACACTGTAAATGTGATGATGAGGGGATTTTTTTCTCGGCGCTGCGTCACACAATTCACATTACCATTTTTTTGTTTTTGGTAACACTTGTTCTGGAAGCTGTTATTGATGGTGTGGGTGAAGATGCTTTAGCCGGATTTCTTATGGACCGTCCGGTTTTCGGCGAGATTTTGGCGGGGGCAATTGGTATGGTTCCAAACTGTGCGTCGTCCGTAGTCATTACTCAGCTCTATTTACAGAAAGTCATTGGCGCCGGCCCGATGATGGCAGGATTATTTACCAATGCCGGTGTCGGCGCACTTGTTTTGTGCCGCATGAACCGCAAACACGTAAAACAAAACGTCGGTATTTTGTGTTATTTATATGTGGCGGGGGTTGTTGGAGGAATTTTGATTGATTTGCTTGGAATCAATTTTTAATACTTGTTATTAGAGTTTTTAACTGTGGATAAGATAGTGGTAATGTTATTGAAGTTCGTTGTTAGAAAAATCAGACCGGGTTTCAACCTGAGGGACGTTGAAATCCGGTCTGATTTTTCTAATAAAGCAACAATTAAAACATTTCCATATCGTGTTTACTTGACATAAAGCCCCATCTTGCTTTATACTAGGAGATTATGAGGGGAAGTTTACCCTTTTATGAAACGAAATGGAGATGAGAGAGAGAATGAACTACCATATTGCAGTGATTCCCGGAGACGGAATCGGACCTGAAATTGTGGCAGAAGCTAAAAAGGTATTGAATAAAGTGGCAGATACATATGGGCACACATTTGAATACGAAGAATTGTTGATGGGTGGCTGTTCCATTGACGCATACGGCGAGCCTTTGACAGATGAAACCTTAGAGCGTGCAAGAAAAAGTGATTCGATTTTGCTTGGTGCGGTCGGTGGACGAGTCGGAGTGGACAGCTGGTATGAATTGCCACCGGAAAAAAGACCGGAAGCAGGTCTTTTGAAAATTCGTAAGGGACTTGGCTTATTCTGCAACCTTCGTCCGGCAATTCTGTTTGAAGAATTGAGCGGCGCTTGTCCGTTGAAGGAAGAAATTGTAGAAGGTGGTTTTGATTTTATCTTTGCCCGTGAGTTGACGGGTGGTCTTTACTTCGGTGAACGCTATACCAAAGAAATTGATGGCGTGCGCACCGCAGTGGACACTTTAAAATATGATGAAAATGAGATTCGCAGAATTGCCATTCAGGCGTTTGAGATTGCGATGAAGAGAAATAAAAAAGTCTGCAGTGTTGATAAAGCAAACGTATTGGATTCTTCCAGACTTTGGAGCAAAGTCGTCGAGGAAGTCAGCAAGGATTATCCGGAAGTGACATTGACAAATATGCTGGTTGACAACTGTGCAATGCAGATTGTAAGAGATCCAAAACAGTTTGATGTCATTTTGACAGAGAATATGTTTGGCGATATTTTGTCGGATGAGGCAAGTATGGTAACCGGTTCTTTAGGAATGCTTTCTTCTGCAAGTTTAGGTGAGGGAACCTTTGGTATGTATGAGCCAAGTCACGGGTCAGCACCGGATATCGCAGGACAAAATAAGGCAAATCCGATTGCGACGATTTTATCGGCAGCTATGTTACTACGTTATTCCTTTGGACTTTCCAAAGAAGCAGATGCGGTTGAAAATGCCGTCAAGACTGTACTCAAAAAAGGAATGCGTACGATTGATATTATGGATGAAGGTAAGACTCTGCTTGGTACAAAAGAAATGGGCGATGCCATTGCTGCAGAGATTGAATAGGAGGACGACAAGATGAAAAGTGATTCAGTAAAAAAAGGAATGCAGACAGCACCACAGCGTTCTTTGTTTAATGCGCTTGGTTTGACAAAAGAAGAGCTGGAAAAGCCGCTTGTAGCTATTGTCAGCTCTTATAATGAAATTGTTCCGGGTCATATGAATCTGGATAAAATTGTAGAGGCAGCAAAACTTGGTGTCGCTATGGCAGGTGGTACACCAATTGTATTCCCGGCAATTGCCGTTTGTGATGGTATTGCGATGGGACATGTGGGAATGAAATATTCTTTGGTAACCCGTGACTTGATTGCGGATTCAACCGAGTGTATGGCACTTGCACATGCTTTTGATGCGATGGTAATGGTGCCAAACTGTGATAAAAACGTACCGGGTCTTTTGATGGCTGCGGCACGTGTGAATATTCCAACCGTATTTGTCAGCGGTGGTCCAATGTTAGCCGGCCATGTGCAGGGACAGAGAACTTCTCTTTCAAGTATGTTTGAGGCAGTTGGTGCTCATGCGGCAGGCAAAATGACCGAAGAGCAGGTGGATGATTATGTCAGCCATGCCTGCCCGACCTGTGGTTCCTGCTCCGGTATGTATACAGCAAACTCCATGAACTGTCTGACCGAGGCAATTGGTATGGGACTTCAGGGCAATGGTACAATTCCGGCTGTATATTCCGACCGAATCAAACTGGCAAAACATGCCGGTATGCAGGTTATGGAAATGTATAAGAAAAATATCCGTCCACGTGACATTATGTGTGAGAAAGCATTTTTAAATGCGATGACAGTTGATATGGCGCTTGGATGTTCGACCAATACGATGCTTCATCTGCCGGCAATTGCTCATGAAGCAGGCGTAAAACTGAATCTTGATATTGCCAATGAAATTAGTGCAAAGACACCTAACCTTTGTCATCTGGCACCGGCAGGCCACACCTATATGGAACAGTTGAATGAGGCAGGCGGTGTTTATGCGGTAATGAATGAACTGAATAAGAAGGGACTTCTTTATACGGACCTTATGACTGTGACCGGAAAGACGGTAGGCGAGAACATTGAACATGTAGTAAACCGTAATCCGGAAGTGATTCGTCCAATTGATAATCCATACAGTGAAACTGGTGGCATCGCCGTTTTGAAAGGTAACTTGGCACCGGATTCCGGCGTTGTAAAACGTTCTGCCGTAGTACCGGAAATGATGGTTCATGAAGGTCCGGCGCGTGTCTTTGACTGCGAGGAAGATGCAATTGCTGCTATCAAGGGCGGTAAAATTGTTGCAGGCGATGTTGTTGTTATCCGCTATGAGGGACCAAAGGGTGGTCCGGGTATGAGAGAGATGCTCAATCCAACTTCCGCAATTGCCGGTATGGGACTTGGCTCTTCCGTTGCTTTGATTACGGATGGACGTTTCTCGGGAGCTTCCCGTGGTGCTTCGATTGGACATGTTTCACCGGAAGCAGCGGTTGGTGGTCCGATTGCTCTTGTAGAAGAAGGAGACATCATTAAGATTAACATTCCGGAAAATACTTTGATGGTAGATGTTTCAGATGAAGAGATGGAGAAGAGACGCAAAAACTGGCAGCCAAGAGAGCCGAAAGTGACAAGCGGTTACTTACGTCGTTATGCCAATATGGTAACAAGTGGCAGCACAGGAGCGATTTTGAAATAATACGATGCGTGTGAGAATAGGGAAACAGACGAAAAGAAAGAGGTGCAAGGTATGCAAATAAATGGGTCACAGATTATGATTGAATGTCTGCTTGAGCAGGGCGTAGATACCATCTTTGGTTATCCGGGAGGTTCTATTTTAAACGTGTACGATGAATTATATCGTTATCAGGATAGAATCCGTCACGTGCTTACCTCTCATGAGCAGGGAGCTTCCCATGCGGCAGACGGTTATGCCAGAGCAACAGGAAAAGTTGGCGTGTGTATGGCAACGAGCGGACCGGGAGCAACGAACTTAGTTACCGGTATTGCAACGGCATATATGGATTCTGTACCGATGGTTGCGATTACCTGTAATGTTACACTTCCGATGCTTGGAAAAGATTCCTTCCAGGAGGTTGATATTGCCGGTGTCACAATGCCGATTACGAAACATAGTTTTATTGTAAAAGATGTAAACACACTTGCAGATACAATCCGTAAGGCATTCAGAATAGCACAGGAGGGAAGACCGGGGCCTGTACTTATTGATGTAACAAAAGATGCAACTGCTGCGGAGTGTGATTATGTAAAGGAGACACCAAAGCTGATTGAAAGAAAGACAGAGTCAATACGTGAAGAGGATATTGACACAGTCACAGAGATGATTGCACAGGCAAAGAAACCATTTGTATTTGTCGGAGGCGGTGTTGTACTTTCAGGTGCTTCAGAAGAACTTGCACGCTTTGTACATAAAATAGATGCTCCTGTGGCTGATTCACTTATGGGAAAAGGTGCATTTGATAATTCAGATCCACTCTATACAGGTATGCTTGGCATGCATGGTACAAAGACATCTAATTACGGTGTTTCAGAATGTGACCTTCTTATTGCAATTGGTGCAAGATTTTCGGACAGAGTCACAGGTAATGCGTCTAAGTTTGCAAGCAATGCAAAAATTATTCATTTTGATGTTGATGCAGCTGAAATTAATAAAAATATTAAAACAGATGCATGCGTAATAGGAGATGCACTTGAAGTCTTAAAACGTGTTAATTCAAAGATTGGACAGCTTGAGCATCATGAATGGATTGAGCACATCAAAGAACTTAAAGAAAAGTACCCTATGCGTTACAGAAAAGATTGTCTTAACGGACCTTATATTATGGAGACAATCAATGAGATTACAGACAGTAATGCTATTATTGCAACAGATGTAGGACAGCACCAGATGTGGGCTGCACAGCATTATACATACAACCAAGAACACTTATAACATCAGGTGGTCTTGGAACTATGGGATTCGGTCTTGGTGCTGCTATAGGTGCAAAAGTTGGCCGTAAGGATAAAGTTGTAATTAATATTGCAGGTGATGGCTGCTTCAGAATGAATATGAATGAAATAGCAACAGCGACACGTTACAATATTCCTGTTATTGAGATTATATTTAATAATCATGTACTTGGAATGGTTCGTCAGTGGCAGGATTTATTCTATGGAAAGCGTTATTCTTCGACGGTTCTTGATGATACGGTTGATTTTGTGAAAGTTTCTGAAGGCCTTGGTGCGAAAGGTTACAGAGTTTCATCAATTGAAGAATTTAAAGCGGCACTCAAAGAAGCTATAGAATTAAATATACCGTGTGTAATTGACTGTCTTATTGACAGGGAAGACAAGGTATTTCCAATGGTTTCACCTGGAGCTGCAATCTCTGAAGCTTTTGATAGACAGGATTTGGAAAATAAAAACAAAAATAACTAAAGAATATTACGTATATAGAAGAGATTACTAAATAAAAGAACAAAAGAATATTAATAGAGAATGAATTGTTGACATACAATAAAGATTGTCATAAAATGTCTATTAATTATTAAATTAAAAGCTTAGTTGAGACATATTTTATAATAGTGATTTCAACAGGCTGAATAATAGGAGGAAGAAATTGGCAAGAGTTTATAATTTTAGCGCAGGTCCGGCAGTATTACCGGAAGAGGTATTGAAGGAAGCAGCAGCAGAGATGCTTGATTACAAGGGAAGCGGCCAGTCAGTTATGGAGATGAGCCATCGTTCCAAAGTATACGACAATATCATTAAAGAAGCTGAAGCTGATTTAAGAGATTTGTTGGATATTCCGGATAATTACAAGGTATTATTCCTTCAGGGCGGTGCGTCGCAGTTCTTTGCAGAGGTTCCTATGAATCTTATGAAGAATAAGAAAGCAGCATATATTATAACAGGACAGTGGGCTAAGAAAGCATACCAGGAAGCTAAGATTTATGGTGATGCAATTGCCGTTGCTTCTTCAGAAGACAAAACATATTCATATATCCCGGATTGTTCAGATCTTGACATTCCGGAAGATGCAGATTATGTATATATTTGCGAAAATAATACAATTTATGGT
>OGMP01002446.1_pt1 | contig 11498 bp, 9 predicted proteins | sample 1573261 | NCBI WGS metagenome assembly OGMP01 (sample SAMEA2581878, study PRJEB24529) | metagenome | biome: Human gut stool | place: China | collected 2011 | reverse complement strand
GCCGGGCCGCCCGTATGTATTTTGGTTTTCCATTCCGCTGGCGGTGTCTGCGGTGCTGATGTTTACGGTCATTCCCAATTTGAGTGAGGCCAAATACCTGCTGTTTGCCTACATCACCTACATTCTGTACGGTATGATGTACACCTGCGTCAACATTCCTTACGGCTCGCTGGCCTCAGTGGTCACCGATGACGAGAAAGAACGCTCCTCCCTGTCCATGTGGCGTTCCATCGGCGCCGGCCTCGGCGGCTTGCCGAGCACCATTCTCTTTCCCATGCTGGTATACAACACCACCATCGCCGCCGACGGCACCAAAATTCAAACGCTGGACGGTAACAAACTGACCATCGGCGTTTTGATCCTGGCCATTCTTTCCGTCTTGATTTTCTTCGGTCACTACAAGCTGACCAAGGAAAGGATCGCACCGATTCAAAAGAAAAAAGGCGACTACAACGCCTTTAAGGCCATTGGCGACCTGGCAAAGAACAGACCGTTTGTGATGCTTTGCCTGGTGTCCATGCTGCTGATCGCGTTTCAGTTCTATTATCAAGCCACCTATCAGTACCTGTTTGCAGACTACTACCACAGCGCGCAGCTGTACGCACTGGTGACCATCTGCACCTACTTGCCCATGGCCATCTTGATTCCTATTATGAACAAGCTGATCGACAAGTTCGGCAAAAAAGAGCTTTGCGCCTTTGGTATGGGCTTTGCGGCGCTGGTCAGCTTTATTCTGTTCTTTATCAAAACCAGCAATCCCTATGTATTTTTGGTGTTCACCTTCTTCTCCGGCCTGGGCCAGACCTTCCTGGTACTGGAGGTGTGGGCGCTGGTGATGGACGTGATTGACTACCACGAGATTCGCACCCATCGTCGGGAGGAAGGTACCGCCTATGCGGTTGTCTCCTTTGCCAGAAAGCTGGGGCAAACCCTGGCCGGTGTTGGACTGAACGCCCTTTTGGCGGTGATCCACTACGATAGCACCGCTTCTGCCAACAACACGGCGCTGCCGGAGGATGTGCTCAATAAGCTCTATGACATTTCCACCCTTGTACCGGCCATTACTCTGACTCTATTGGCGATTTTGCTGGGATTAGGCTACAACCTGTCCAAGAAAAAGCTGGCCGTTTTGCAACCCCAATTGAAAGAAATCCGCGAAAACGAAGAATAACCCACCCAAATAAGTATAAAAGAACAGATACACCGGCGTGTATCTGTTTTTTTATTTGCCTATTTATAAAGTATTGCCGCTCCGGCACACCGGTGCCGACGACTGGGCGAATAGACGCACTGTCGTCGGCTGATTTTTAATACCCCTCGATCCGGTCGATGAGGAATTGGCGGCCGGACAAAATGAGATGATCGTGGCTACCGCAACGGGGGCAAGCGCGGGCACAGGCCAAATGGGCATACAAGCGGGCACAATGCGCACACATGGCAATAGCCGGCAGGTGCTCCAGCTCCAACCTGGTAGAACGAAGCGGCGTATCTCGCACCACAGCATTCCAGCACTCCCGCAGGTACGGACCCTCCACACCGGACAGCTCCCCGACTTGCAGGCGCACCGCTTCCACCCGGTGCAGCCCGGCCTCTGCGGCCAGCTGGGTCACCGTGCGGTACAGTTCATACACAATACTCAACTCGTGCATTCTCTATCGTGCCTCGATTTCTCGAATACTGCATGCATTGCCCCGCAGCAAGTGGGTGTCCCCGCTGCCACAATAGGGGCAGGTGCGCCCCTGGGGCACAGTATCATAGGTCTTGCCGCAGGCGTCGCACAGGGTGACGGCATGCACCGGCTCAATCTGCAACCGGGCGCCCCGCAGCATCTCCGATCGATCCGCCGCCCAGCGCCAGCAGTCCATCAAATAGGGGTCCTCAATTCCGGACACCTGGCCCACATCCAGCGTAACGCAGCGCACCTGCGTTACCCCGTTCTCGCGCCCCACCTGCTCCACAGTATCAATAATATGGAATACGATGCCCAACTCGTGCATACTTACTCCTTGTTAAAGCGAATTTTGATCTCGCGCTTCAGCATATAAGGCAAAATGCTCTTCATCTTATCCTCCGAGCGCACCATCTTGCGGGCTGCCGGCAGCTCCCGGTGCAGGTGAATGGCATCAAAGGCGCACTTGGTGGTACACACGCCGCAGCCGATGCACTTATTGGGATCCACCACAGAGGCGCCGCAGCCTAAGCAGCGAGCGGTCTCCGCCTTCACCTGGGCCTCTGTATAGGTCAGATGTGCATCTCTAAAGGAATGCTTTTGATCAATGCTCTTGTCCACGCCGGGCACCTGGCGATCGCCGGTATCGTACTGGGCCACGGAGATATTCTCCTTATCCAGCGCAATAAAGTCCCGGCGGTTACGGCCGATGGTCAGGCTGGTGTTGGGCTGCACGAACCGATGAATGGACACGGCGCCCTCCTTGCCCGCTGCAATGGCGTCAATGGCAAACTTGGGGCCGGTGTATACATCACCGCCCACAAAAATATCTTCCTGTGCCGTCTGATAGGTCAGGCTGTCTGCCACAGCGCCGTTGCCGCGACCCAGCTCCACCTTGGAGCCGTCCAGCAGGTGACCCCATTCAATCGCCTGGCCAATGCTTAGGTACACATGGCTGCACGCCACGGTCTTGGTCTGGTTCTCGTCATAAACCGGGGCAAAGCGGCCGTTCTCGTCCAGCACGGACAGGCACTTCTTAAACACAATACCGGTGACCTTGCCGTTCTCCGTCAAGATCTCCTTGGGACCCCAGCCGCAGTTCACAGCTACGCCCTCAACCCGGGCTTCTTCCACCTCTTCAACCGAGGCAGGCATAGCGTCCCGGCTCTCCAGACAGAACATAGACACACTGTTTGCACCGCAGCGCACGGAGGAACGGGCCACATCAATCGCCACATTGCCGCCGCCAACTACAACCACTTCACCCTCTACCGGGTAATCCGGGTTGCCGCCAACGGTGCGCAGAAAGTCCACAGCGGTCATTACGCCCTGGGCGTCCTCACCGGGAATACCCGCCTTGCGGCCGCCCTGGCAACCAATAGCGATATAAAAAGCCTTGTAGCCCTGGGCACGCAATTCGTCCAAGGTAATATCCTTGCCCACTTCAACGCCGCAGCGAATGTCTACACCCATTTCACGGATCACATCAATCTCCGCAGCCACCACATCTTTTTCTAACTTGTAAGACGGAATACCGTACACCAACATACCGCCGGGCTTCTCGTTCTTCTCAAACACGGTGGGGGTATAGCCCTTCTCTGCCAAATAATAGGCGCAGGACAGGCCGGCCGGGCCGCCGCCGATAATGGCGATCTTCTCATCAAAGCCGCCCTTGTTAGAGGGGATCACCTTGGGCGCCACATAGCGGTGCTCTGCAATCAAATCCTGATGGGCAATAAACTTCTTCACTTCATCAATCGCCACCGCACGGTCAATGGTGCCGCGGGTACAGGCGTCCTCACACCGGCGGTTGCACACATGGCCGCAAACGGCAGGGAACGGATTTTCTTTTTTGATCAGCGCCAGAGCGTCCTTGTAACGCCCCTGGGCTGCCAGCTTTAAGTACCCCTGCACGGCAATATGGGCCGGGCAAGCGGTCTTACAGGGCGCCGTGCCGGCGTCGTAGCAGTTGATCCGGTTCTTGTCCCGGTAATCCGGGCTCCACTTTTCCGGGCCCCACTTGATTTTATCCGGCAACTCCTGTCGGGGATAGGTCACCGTGCTGCCGTCCTTGGTGCACAGCTTTTGACCCAGCTTCACCGCACCGGCGGGGCAATACTCCACACAACGACCGCAGGCCACACACTGCGCCTTGTCCACCTTGGCAATGTACGCAGAGCGGGACATGTTGGGCGTATTAAACAACTGAGAAGTCCGCAAGGCATTGCAAATATTCACATTGCAGTTGCAGATGGCAAAGATCTTGTTCTCACCGTCAATGTTGGTGATCTGGTGCACAAAGCCGTTGTCCTCGGCACGCTGCAAGATCTCCAGCACCTGATCGTAGGTCACATAATGGCCTTTGTTGGTCTCTACCAAATAGTCCGCCATATCGCCTACGCCGATGCACCAGTCCTCGGCATCATCGCCGCAGCCCTCGCCCAGCTTGGCGCGGCTCATACGGCAGGAGCAGGGACCGGCGGCATACTTGCCCTCATACTTCTTCAACCAGTGGGAAATATGCTCCACATCGACAGATTGATTTTCCGTCTCAATGGCCTTTTCCACCGGGATCACATGCATACCGATACCGGCACCGCCGGGGGGCACCATGGCGGTGATCTTCTCCAGCGGTAAGAAGGTCATACGCTCAAAGAACTTGGCCAACTCCGGGTGGGCGTCGATCTGATCCTTTTTCATATTAAAGAACTCGGCGCTGCCGGGCACAAACATGGGCAGCACATACTGCTTGGTGCGGCTGGGGTTCTCCCAGTTATACTCCAACAGGCCAATGCTGCTCATCTCTTGCAGCAGCGGTTCCAGATATTTCTTGCTCTTGCCGGTGGCTTTTACCACCTGGTCCAGGGTCATGGGCTTGCGTACCTTCATCTTCAGCGCGATCTCTGCCATCTCGTCCGTGACCACGCAGGCCAAGCCGTAATACTCCGGATCCTCTACCGTCACCTTGTGACCAATCCGGTCCGTGATTTTTTGACCTAATTTGAGGATCAATTCTCTCTCTTCAGCCATCGTCTTCGCCCTCCGTACTTATGCGTTCCAGTCCCGGACTTGCTGCCGCAGCCAATCGCACACTGCATCCATACCCTCGCCGGTCTTGGCAGAGATAAAAAAGATCTTGGCCTGCGGGTTCAACTTTAAGATCCGCTCCTGTACCGCCTGATCGTCAAAGTCAAACACGCTCTTTGTGTCCATCTTGTTTATGAGCACCACATCGGACACGGTAAACATCAGCGGGTACTTTAGAGGCTTGTCGTCCCCCTCCGGCACAGACAGGATCATCATATTTTTGGCAGCGCCGGTGTCAAACTCGGCAGGGCACACCAAATTGCCCACATTCTCCAAGAACACCAGATCCAGATCCGCCGTACCCAGGTTCTCCACCCCCTGGCGGGTCATGCCCGCGTCCAGATAGACCTCGTACAGCAGGCGGTCATCCTGCAGCAGGGCCACGCCCGCCGTCTTTCCGGCGGTGTCCACGGCCAGAATGTTCATACCTCTACCCCCTCGATGGTGATCTTGCGGGTATTCTCATCCACCCGCTCAATGTTCACATGGATCGGCTGTTCCAGTGCCAGCAGGTCGGCAAAATTCTCGCTCCACTCTGCCGCCACGACGGCCCCCTGATCCAGATAGTCATAGAACCCGGCCGCGCACAGATCGTTCTCGGTAGAAATGCGGTACAGGTCAAAGTGGGCCAGCGGCCGCGGCCCGCGGTAATAGTTCACGATGGCAAAGGTGGGGCTGCTCACCGGGTCGGTGCAGCCCAGGCCCTCGGCCAGACCCTCGGTAAAGGCCGTTTTGCCTGCGCCCAGCCCCCCGGTAAAGGCAATGAGTGCCCCGGGCTGCAGCACAGCCGCCATGCGCTTGCCCAGCGCCACCGTCTCGGCGCGGGAATGGGTGATGTATTCTGCCATGGAGTTTCCCTCCCAATCATCAAAAAAGGATGGCAGTGCTCTGCCATCCCTTAGTATAGTATACTTTTTGCAAAAGCGCAATGCCAGCTTTGCTCAGGCAGCCTGCTGCGTGCTGTCGGCCGCAGCCTGCACGGCCCGCAGCCGGGCATCCTGATCGCCGCTCAATACCGGGAAAGACGCCACCGCGTGGGGCCGCCGCCCGCCCTGATTGTTGTACCAGATGATATCATCCGCACCGTACAGGTTCAGGCCGAAGTCCACGGCTTCGCGCACCGTATCTCCCGCCAGCAGGCGGTTCACAGTCGCCCACAGCATGCTGCGGGAGTACACCGTGTACACATTGTTCACATAGCCCACCACGCAGGCCGCACCGCCGGACAGCAGCGCATCCGCCATGGAAGTGTCCAGATGCCCGCTCTTGCCGTAGAACTCACAGGTCTCCGACAGAATGATCGTGTCCTTCAGCGCACCGCTGCGATAAGCCGCCCGGAAGAACCCCGCCGTGACGGCATAGGCCCCGTTCACCTTGATGATGCGGTGGTTCAGCAGGTCCATGCCGTAGCGCAGATCGTTCCAGAAGGTAGATTTCTCGGTCAGCAGCAGCACAGGCGCGGTGGCCGTGCGCTTCCACAGCCAGCCGTACTCGTAAGTATAATAGGCACCGTGAGTGCTCAGCACGCACAGGTCGTAGTTGTTCATGCGGCGCAGATCGGCCACAGTCACCGTCGTGTCCAGTTTGGTGTCCAGCCCCACCGAGGTCCAGTAGCTCTGCATATAGGCGTAGTTGGGGTAGCGGCTGCTGTTGACCGTGTCGTCAAAGGCATAGTACAGCATCGCGGTGCCATAGGTGCCGTTCTGCGCGGTCTGCTGTGCTGCCTCTGCCAGCTGCAGGTCGGCAGCGGTATTTTCCTCATCCGGGTCCTCCAGCAGGATGCCGCCCAGCGCGCCGCAGCTGTAGGAGAAGCTCACCATGCCGTTTTCCTCGTCGGCATAAACCGAGCCCTTTGCCACCAGCCCCTGCTGCACCAGGTCGTCCAGCTGTTCCAGCGCCGCTGCCTTGCGGTCCGCCGCCGACATGGCGGCGTAGTCCGCACTGTCGGTCAGGGCGGTAACGGCGGCGTCTGCCTGCTGCATCTCGGTCGCTTCCGAAGCGGTCAGGCTCTGCACCGGTGCGGCAGTATCCGCGTCCGGCTCTGCAGCCCATGCGGCCGGCACTGCCGATACCAGCAGCACCACGGCGCACACCGCGCAGAGCAGGCGGCGGGGCATCGTTTGTTGTTTCATCATTTTCCCATCCTTCAGGAGCTGCACACATCCTCCGTGCGCCCCGTTCCCGGCACAAGTGCTGCCTCCTCGTCCGCCGCTTCGGGCGCGGCCGGCACAGGCGGCAAACCCCACTTCTGCCACCCTCATTGTAGAAGCTCCCCCGCCCTTTGTCAAGCGTCCGCACCCGATTTTGCAAAGCTGTCACACCCTGTTTCTTGCAATGGCCGGGCAGAGTGTGTATAATAAGGATAAACTGGGGTCATATTGCTCGGTGCTGTGTGAGTTCCGGTGTCATCTGCTGATCAGAAAGGATGTGCTTCATTGGAAAGCATTCGACAATATTGGAAACGGACTGACAAGGTCTACCTGCTGCTGTGCATCTTCAGCAGCACCATGGCGGTGCTGGCACTGGCGTCCTGGGCCGCCAAACAGGGCAACGGGTTTGCCACCGACGCGGTCACCGGACAGATCACCGGCATCGGCGACTACCGCCGTGCGCTGGTGCAGGCCGGTGCGGCCGGCATCGGTCTGGTCATCGCGCTGCTGCTATCCTGCATCGACTACCGCAGCCTTGTCAAGGTGTGGCCGGTGCATGTGGTGCTGACCTGGGGCCTGGTTCTGCCCACCCTGTTCATCCGCAACGTTTCGGTCGGCCCGCTCACCATCGGCTACAACGCCGGTGATACCGACAACTACTCCTGGTACAAGCTGGGCGGCTTTACCTTCCAGCCCACAGAGCTGGCCAAGATCAGCTTCATCCTCACCTTTGCCATGCATCTGAACAATGTGCGCAGCCATATCAATGAGCCCAAGGAACTGGCAAAGCTGCTGCTGCATCTGCTGGTGCCCATTGCCATCATCCATGTCCAGGGCGACGACGGCACCGCCATCATCTACGGCATCATCGGCTGCTGCATGATGTTTGCCGCAGGCCTGAGCTGGAAGTATATCCTGGGTGCCGCCGCAGCAGCCGGTGCAGCGGTAGCGGCGGCCTTCGCCTTTTTCAGTGACAAGATCGGCAAGGGCTACCAGTGGTACCGGATCCTGGCAGTTATTGACCCGGAGAACACCACCGGCTGGGCCCCCAGCGAAGCGGTGTGGAAGAACATCATCTATCAGCAGCAGCGCGGAGAGATCGCCATCGGCTCCGGCGGCATCTTCGGCAACGGGCTGTTCGGCGGCCGGTACTACAGTGTACCAAATGCCCACAACGACTTTATCCTGAGCTGGATCGGCAATTCTGCCGGTTTTGTGGGCTGCTGCGTGGTGCTGGGCGTGCTGTTCGCGCTGGTGGTCAAGACCTTTGCCACCGGTGCCCGCAGCGAAGATCTGCTGGGCAGCTACATCTGCGCCGGCATCGGCGGAGCCCTGATGGCTCAGATCGCGGTGAACGTGGGCATGAACCTGCGCCTGCTGCCGGTCATCGGCGTCACGCTGCCCTTCTACTCCGCCGGCGGCAGTTCGGTGCTGATGCTGTACATCTGCGTCGGACTGGTGCTCTCGGTCTACAGTCACAACACCAAAAGCCTGTTCGGCTGACCGGTTCCCGGTCCTTCACGGACGAAGCATTCTGCTTCGTCCGTTTTTTTGTTGCAGTACGATTTCTTTTGGCATTATTTGCAACAAAAACGTAACATTTTTAGTGACATTTTTGTTGCAAAATCGTCTGTTTCGTGCTAAAATGAAAGCAAAAACAGAGTGCACTTCTGTTGCGGTATATCAAATGATTGTTGCACTTTGTCCGTCTTGATTTTTCGCACACATTCAGGAGGGGATTCGTATGGCAACTCTGCGGGTTCATGATTCAACGGAATATTGGAAGAAAACAGATCTGATGGTAAAACCGGCCTCCTACCCCATGGCGGTCGGGTATGACGTTCCCAGCGTCGACACGATCCGTCGGCCTCTGACGCTGGATCTTTCCGAAGTCTCCCACGAGGATCGGGTCTACTGGGCGGTGCGCCGGGCACAGGATATTCTTTTGTCCTCGCTGGCACTGGTGGCGCTTTCGCCGCTGCTGCTGATCACCTATGCGGCCATCTGGATCGACAGCCCCGGTGCCAGCCCCATTTTCACCCAGCAGCGGGTAGGACGCAACGGCAAGCTGTTCAAGATGTACAAGTTCCGCACCATGTGCCCGGACGCAGAGCAGAAGCTCAAGGACCTGATGGATCACAATGAGAAGGACGGCCCTGTGTTCAAGATGAAGAACGACCCCCGCATCACCCGGGTGGGCAAGTTCCTGCGCAAGACCAGCATCGACGAGCTGCCCCAGCTCTTCAACGTGCTGAAGGGCGAAATGAGCATCGTCGGCCCGCGCCCGGCACTGCCCCGTGAGGTCACACAGTATACCGCCTATGAGTGGCAGCGGCTGTATGTGACCCCCGGCCTGAGCTGCTACTGGCAGATCGCACCCCATCGCGACCAGCTGAGCTTTGAAGAGTGGATGGACCTGGACATCAAGTACGTCCACGAGCGCAGCTTCCAGGTGGACTGGAAGATCATCTTCCGCACCTTCCGCTCCATGCTGTTTGGTCATGGCGAATAACATCGTATCGCAAAAAATCCCCGCTGTGCAGCTGCACAGCAGGGATTTTGTTGTTTGTGGGGGATGATAAACTCCTTCCGTCATCGCTGATGCGATGCCACCTCCCTCTCAGAGGGAGGCTTTGGCGTTGCAATAAGACGGAAAAGGCTCCTCCTCCGGGGGAGCTGGCAAACCCGCAAGGGTTTGACTGAGGGAGTTTTTACTTCAGCACAGCGCCCAGATTTGCACTGGTGACCATGCGTGCGTAGCGGCTCAGCCAGCCGGTTTTGATGTTGGGCTCGGGTGCAACATACTTTGCCTTGCGCTGGGCCAGAACTTCGTCGCTGACCTCCAGCGTGATGGAGGCATTGGGGATATCAATGTTGATGGTATCTCCCTCCTCGATCAGGCCGATGGGACCGCCGGAAGCAGCCTCCGGGCTGACATGGCCGATGGCTGCGCCGCGGCTTGCGCCGGAGAAGCGGCCGTCGGTGATGAGGGCCACGGTCTTGTCCAGCTTCATGCCGGCCAGAGCGGAGGTGGGGTTGAGCATCTCACGCATACCGGGGCCGCCCTTGGGGCCTTCGTAGCGGATGACCACCACATCGCCCGGGACGATCTTGCCCGCATAGATGGCGGCAATGGCCTCGTCCTCGCTGTTGAACACGCGGGCCGGGCCGGAATGCTGCTGCATCTCGGGGGCCACGGCGCTGCGCTTGACCACACAGCCGTCCGGTGCAATGTTGCCCCACAGGATCTGCAGACCACCGGTCTGGGAATAGGGGTTGTCGATGGGACGGATGGCCTTGTCGTTCAGGATGTGTGCGCCCTTGATGTTCTCGCCCAGCGTCTTGCCGGTAACGGTGAGCACATCCAGATCCAGCAGGCCCTTCTTGGCCAGCTCTGCCTGCACGGCGGGGATGCCGCCTGCGGCGTAGAGATCCGGCATGTGGGTGGGGCCGGCCGGTGCCAGATGGCACAGGTTCGGGGTCTTGGCGCTGATCTCATTGAACAGCTTCAGGTCGATGGGCACACCGGCCTCATAAGCGATGGCCAGCAGGTGCAGCACGGTGTTGGTGGAGCAGCCCAGAGCCATATCGCAGGTCAGAGCGTTGCGGATGGAGCGCTCGTTGATGATCTGGCGTGCGGTGATGCCCTTGCGCACCATTTCCATAATGGCCATACCGGCGTGCTTTGCCAGCTGCAGACGCTTGGAGTAGACGGCAGGAATGGTGCCGTTGCCGGGCAGTGCGATGCCGATGGCCTCGCACAGGCAGTTCATGCTGTTGGCGGTGTACATGCCGGAGCAGCTGCCGCAGCTGGGGCAGCAGTTGCATGTGCAGTCTTCCAGCTGATCCTCGGTGATCATACCGGCCTTGTAGGCACCCACAGCCTCGAACATCTTGGAAAGGCTGACCTCTTCGCCGCCGTAGGTACCGGCCAGCATGGGGCCGCCGGAGCAGACCACAGCGGGCACATCCATGCGCACCGCTGCCATCACCATGCCGGGCACGATCTTATCGCAGTTGGGCACCAGCACCAGACCGTCCAGCTGGTGGGCCATGAGCATGGTCTCAACGCTGTCGCAGATCAGCTCACGGGATGCAAGGCTGTACTTCATGCCCACATGGCCCATGGCGATGCCGTCGCACACGCCAATGGCGGGGATCAGGATGGGGGTGCCGCCTGCCATCTCAACGCCGGCCTTGACGGCATCGGCGATCTTGTCCAGATTCATATGGCCAGGCACGATCTCGCTGTATGCGGAAACCACGCCGATCAGCGGGCGCTCCAGTTCTTCCTTGGTGTAGCCCAGTGCGTAAAACAGGCTTCGGTTCGGGGCGCGCTCCGAGCCCTTGGTCACATTGTCGCTTCTCATTTCAAATCCTCTTTTCTGACAAAAACCCTCTCCGTCACGGCTACGCCGTGCCACCTCTCCCGAAGGGGAGAGGTTTTTGCGGAGGATCTATAAGGTTTCCACTTTCAACAAAAGCTCCCCCTTTCGGGGGAGCTGGCCACCGAAAGGCGGCCTGAGAGGGTTTTCCCCTTACTTCTTCAGCCAGCTCATCATGCTGCGCAGCTCTGCGCCGACCTTCTCGAT
>OGMP01002443.1_pt1 | contig 11504 bp, 8 predicted proteins | sample 1573261 | NCBI WGS metagenome assembly OGMP01 (sample SAMEA2581878, study PRJEB24529) | metagenome | biome: Human gut stool | place: China | collected 2011 | reverse complement strand
TTTCACGGGCTATGTCTCCGACGAGGAAAAAACCGCAATCGTCCGGCACGCCACGGTGATGGTCAACCCGTCGCCGATGGAGAGCCTTTCGCTACTGATGCTCGAAGGGATGCAGAGCCGCATACCGCTGCTGGTCAACGGGCGCAGCAAGGTGATGAAGGACCATTGCCGTCTGAGCGGCGCGGGCTTGTGGTATAATAACGGCCGCGACTTCCGCAAAAAACTGCACAGACTGCTCTCCGATCCGGAACTGCGGCGCACAATGAGCGAAAAAGGCCCGGCCTATGTGCGCGAACACTACGACTGGGAGATTATCATTCCGAAACTGCGAACGCTGATCGAAAGCATCTGACCGACAGCCGGCATCAAAAAAGACGGAGCGTCCGATGCGGACCTCCGTCTTTTTGCGGTCTTTGCGCGCAGCGTCAGAACTTGTGCACGGCGCGCACGAGGAACTTGTTGTATTTCGGAATTTCGATCACATAGGGAGGCTCGATGCCCATATGGGTCGTGTAGGCGTTCTTCTCGTCCATCTCGGTCGAGGAGAAATAGTAGACCAGACGGTCCATGCGCTTGCCGCCGTTATCCTTGAGCGCGTCGTTGAAACGGTTGCGGGCCTGACGGTTGGAATGTATGCGCGTGCCGCCGTTGTAGTTGTGTCCGATGGTCAGCAGTTCGTCGATGGCCGGCAGGTACCAGCCCTCGCCCTTGTCGCGGCACCACTTGAAAGCCGGAAAATCATCCCACGAAAGGTTGTTTTCGGCGATATAGGCGGCGACCTTCTCCATATTTCCCATGCCGTCGATCCGGTCGTCGGCGCCCGCAACCCGCAGGTCGGGCTTCCGGAATTCGCTCCACGGCAGGTATATCTCGTCGAGCGAAATAATCAGTCCGTGCCGACGGTCCTCCGTCAGCATGCAGACCACGCCCTTGACGCCGTTCTGGTCGTAGAACTCGCCGATCTGATACTCCTTGGCCACATATTGCACCGGCGCAGCCTGCTGAACAGGCGCCTGCGCAGCGGGAGCCGCTGCGACCGGAGCCTCACCGACCGGCGTCGCAGGGGTCAGCGGCACCGCAGGCACGGTTTCGGCAGCCCGGAAGCGCTCCTTTTCGCCGTTGGCATACTGAATGTAGTCGATATCGGCGACAGGCAGCACATAGGTCGGTCCGTCGGGATTGGAGAAACGCTTATACCGTACCGCATCGGGTGTTATTTCGGTTACTTTGGCCTCGACCTTCGTCGCATCGGTCTTGACGATCAGGTCCTGAGCCGCGGCCGTCAATACGCCGCAAAGCGCTGCCACAAGCAGCAGAATCGTTTTTTTCATCATCGTTGAAAATGTATATAGTGCAAATATAACGTTTTTTTCCAAACATTCTTATTATCTTTGTACGGATATAGAGATATTAGACATGGCATTTTTCGATATTTTCAAAAAGAAGCAGGACAACTCCGCCGCGCAGGCTTCCGAAGAGCGCAAACAGCAGCAGGAAGAGCTTAACGCCGGGTTGGAGAAGACCAAGACGGGACTTTTCTCGAAGCTCGCCCGCGCCGTCGCAGGCCGTTCGACGGTCGATGCCGACGTACTGGACGACTTGGAAGAGGTGCTGATCTCGTCGGACGTAGGCGTGGAAACCACCGTCAAAATCATCCGGGGCATCGAAGAGCGCGTGGCGCGCGACAAGTATATGGGCACCTCCGAGCTGCAGTCCATTCTGCGCGAAGAGGTAACCGCGCTGATGGAGGAGTCGCACGGCTCCGAAAAGCATTTCGGACTCGACGCCAAAGAGGGCGAACCTTATGTGGTGATGGTCGTGGGCGTCAACGGCGCCGGAAAGACCACGACCATCGGCAAACTCGCGGCCCAGCTCACCAAAGCCGGACAAAAGGTCTGGATCGGCGCCGCCGACACGTTCCGCGCCGCCGCCATCGACCAGCTCAAGGTCTGGGCCGACCGTGCGGGAGCCACGATGATCCGTCAGGAGATGGGCTCCGACCCGGCATCGGTGGCGTTCGACACGCTGACCTCGGCCAAGGCCAACGGCGCCGACGTGGTGCTGATCGACACGGCGGGCCGTCTGCACAACAAGATCAACCTGATGAACGAGCTGACCAAAATCCGCAACGTCATGGGCAAAGTGATCCCCGGCGCGCCGCACGAGGTGATGCTCGTGCTGGACGGCTCGACCGGACAGAACGCTTTCGAGCAGGCCCGGCAGTTCACGCAGGCGACGCAGGTCACTTCGCTCACCATCACCAAACTCGACGGCACGGCCAAAGGCGGCGTGGTAATCGGCATCAGCGACCAGTTCCACATCCCGGTCCGTTACATCGGCATCGGAGAAGGCATCGACCAACTGCGCATATTCGACCGCAAAGAGTTCGTCAAGGCGCTCTTCGGCGACGGCTCCGGCCAAAGCTGACGGGCCGCCGGCGGTTCCGCACAATAGGCGGACGGCCATATCGGAACGACACCTATATACTAAAAGCACAGACATCCGCGCTCCGGACTCCCCAACAGAGTCCGGAGCTTTTTTGTATATATGTATCGTCCGGTTTTTTCCGGCGCGGCAGTCAATTATACGCAATTTGAGGATTCAAATACGCAAACCACGCCCACCAACAATTTACAGATACATAATTTTGAATATCGATTTTGCACATACTGCAAATCGGCACCAAAACCGCGCCTATTTTTAAAATATTTCAATAAATATCTGCCAAAACCGAGAATTACCGAGCCTCTCTACACAATTACTATTAATATTAACCTTAACTCTATGAAAATGAATTTGACAACTTCGGAGAAGAACAGGGGCCTCGTCCGCTTTCTTCTGATGAGTCTGCTGCTGAGCATACTCATTCTTCCGGCCCATGCGCAGGATCGGGTCACGGTGTCCGGACAGCTGACCGACAGCAGCCAGACTCCGCTCATCGGCGCTTCGGTCATAGAAAAGGGCACGACCAACGGCGTCACCACCGATGCCGACGGCCGCTACCAGATTTCCGTGAAACCGGACGGCGTGATCGACTTTTCGTTCATCGGCTACAAACCGCAGTCGCTGGCCGTCATGAACCGCACGGAAATCAACGTCACGATGGAAGAAGACGCCACGATGATCGGCGAAGTCGTTGCCATCGGTTACGGCTCGCAGCGTAAAGAGGACCTCTCGATGGCCGTCTCCACCGTCAAAGTGGACGACGCGGCCCGCAGCCGCGCCGCCGACCTCGGAACCCTCCTGCAGGGCCGCATGCCGGGCGTTACGATCCCGCAGTCGGGCGACCCGCTGCAGAAAGCGTCGTTCACCGTCCGCGGCCGCGGCTCGAAGGGCAACGACGACGGCACGGACAAGAGCGCCGCATACAGCCGCGACAATATCGGCCCGACTTCGGGCGACGGCGTGCTGGTCGTTGTGGACGGTGTCCCCGGCGCTCCCTACATGGCCGAAGATATCGAGACGATCACCATCCTGAAAGATGCCGCCTCGGCCGCCATCTACGGTGCTTCGGTAGGTTCGAGCGGTGTAATTCTGATCACCACACGTCAGGCACAGGCCGGTAAAACCCGCGTCAACGTCAACGTATCGGTCGGCTTCGAACGCGCCATGAACCTCCCGACGATGCTCAACGCGCAGCAGTTCTGCGACGTCTGGGGCAAGGCCGTCGAGAACTCGCCGGGCAGCTCGCTGCCCAATCTGGCCAACCCGCAGGTCTATGCAGGCGCCAACGTCACCCGCACCGACTGGCTCGACGAAATCTTCCGCACGGGTCTGACGCAGCACTATGCCGTGTCGATTACCGGCGGCAGCGAGACGCTCTCGTCGATCCTCTCGGTAACCTACGACAAAAAGGAAGGCACCCTGCTCAACACATGGAGCCAAGCGCTGGGTGCGAAACTCCATACGGAATTCAAGCCGGTCAAATGGCTGAAATTGTCGGAGCGCGTAAACTTCGAATACTCCAACGGACAGGGCAACATCAGCACCTCGCACACGGGCCCCATCTACGGCGCCATGTGGTTCCCCGCTTCCGCATCGGTTTATGACCGTGACGCAAACGGCAACATCGTCTACGGAGACGACGGCAAACCGAAATGGGGCGGTATCGCTTCGTCGGCCGACATGGCCAGCGGCGTCGAGGGTCCCAACATCGTGAACCCCGTCGCCCAGCTCGAAACCATGCACCGCCGCTACCCGCGCACCAAGATATTCTCGACCCCCTCGCTGGAAATCAAGCCGATCACGTCGCTGACCCTGAAATCGGAGTTCACGGCCGACCTCGACATGCGCGAGGAGGACGAATTCTCGCCCGTCATCGACGTGCCGGGCGGATCGAGCACTTCGAGCCGCGAGCAGTTCAACTACAACAACTTCCACTATCTTTGGGAAACGACGGCTACGTACGCACAGGTATTCGGACGCCACCACATCAGCGCCATGGCGGGTTTCACCACCGACTACAAGAAATTCCGCTACCGCGACTTCCGCACGCAGGGCTACGGCTCCAACGACGACCACAATCTGGTATGGGGCGCCGCAGGCTCATGGACCAAGAACCCGAACGAGGATCTGGTAGACTACTCGATGGTCTCGTTCCTCGCCCGTCTCGGCTATTCGTTCGACGACCGCTATTTCCTCACCGGAAGCATCCGCCGCGACGCATCGTCGAAACTGCCCGCAGCAAAGAACTACGACTGGTTCCCGGCCATTTCGGGATCGTGGAAACTCTCCTCGGAGAAATTCTTCCAGAATGCAGGTCTCAACAAGGTCTTCGACCTCGTGAAATTCCGTGCAGGCTGGGGTAAGGTCGGCAACGTAGACCTCTACAACCTGCCCAACCCGACCAGCATTCCGCTCTCCATCTACCCGGACGGTTCGCTTATCGGCGGCACGACCCATTACGGAACCTATCTGGCGACCATCCCCAATACGGACGCACGCTGGGAGACCACCGTACAGACCAGTGCCGGTCTGGACCTGACAATGCTCCACAACACGCTCGAAGTCAGCGTCGATTATTACAACAAGGAAACGAAGGACCTCGTCGATTACCTCACGATTCCGCCGCAGATGGGTGTAGAGAATGCGCCGCTGGGTAATATGGGCCACGTAATCAACAAGGGATGGGAGTTCTCCGTATCCTATCGGAACAGCGCCGCACAAGGCAAGTTCAACTACAATGTCTGGGGCACTTTCTCGACCAACAAGGGTTATGTAGAGGACTACGGCCCCCAGCCCCTCGTAAGGCACAAGAACCCCACGATCAACAGCACCGAGATTCTCTACTCCGGCAAAGGTCATCCGTGGTATTCCTACTATATCTACCGCACGGACGGCATCTTCCGCTCGCAGGACGAGATCGACCGCCACATCAGCAAGGATTCCGAAACCGGCGAGGTCAAGATGCTGCAGCCCAACGCCAAGGTCGGCGACCTGCGCTTCATCGACACCAACGGCGACGGCGTAATCAACGACGACGACCGCGTACTGACCGGCAGCTACACTCCCAAACAGACTTTCTCGTTCGGCGGTTCGTTCGACTGGAAGGGCTTCGATTTCAGCTTCATGTTCCAAGGCGTTGCGGGCAACTACATCTACAACGGAACGAAGCAGCTGGGAATGAACGGCCGTCAGGATATGGGCAACCTGACCACCGACGTCTACAACACTTGGGACTTCAGGCCGATGGACAGCAAGTATCCGCGTCTGGGTCTGAGCGGCGACAGCAACGGCAACTACATCAAATTCTCGGACATCTTCCTCGAAAAGGGCGACTACCTGCGTCTGAAGAACATCACGCTGGGTTACACGCTGCCCAAGCATATCAGCCGCCACATCGGCATGGAGAAGGGTTCGGTCCGCGTCTATCTGAGCATCGACAACGTGGCCACCATCACCGGCTACTCCGGCACCGACCCCGAAGTAGGCAACTACGGTCTCGACAGCGGTATCTATCCCACGTCGCGCTTCTTTAACTTCGGTGTAAACATCAACTTCTAACAACTACGACCATGAAAAAAACCATATTCAGCCTCTGTCTGGCCATAAGCGCTTTCTGCCTTTCGGGTTGTTCCGATTTCCTCGACCGGGAGCCTTACGGCAAAGACGCCACTTGGAAGACCAAAGAGGATGTAGACCAAGCTATCTACGCCCTTTACCACTTCGTCTCGCCCTATTGGAGCGAGGAGATCTGCGGCCGCGGCCATATGTGGCTCGAATGCGCCAGCGACAACATACTGATCGGCCGCGCCCGTCCGTCGGTCGATGAAATCCGCGAATTCCGCATGTCGCCGTCCAACGACAACGACGTCTCGCGTGTTTGGGAGGTGATGTACCAGAATGTCGCCAAGGCCAACAACATCATCAAGATGGTCCCCGACATGAAACTGGATCAGGGATACAAAAGCCAAGCCGTAGGCACCGCCTATTTCTTCCGCGGTTTCTCGATGCTCTGGATGGTCCCCTACTACGGCGACGACACCAACGGCGGCATTCCGATCATCCTCGACACGACTCCCGCCGCCGAAATCGACTCCCCGCGTCCGGCGCACGTACTGCAGAACTACGACCAGATCATCTCCGACATGCGCACGGCAGGCGAGATGCTTCCCTACCTTTCGCAGCTCGACGCCTCGCAGATCGGACTTCCGCACAAGGCCGCAGCTTGGGGATACGCAGCCCGCGCAGCCCTCTATGCAGCGCAGTACGACGCGAAATACTACGACATCGTACTGGAGATGTGCAACAAGATCATGGCGCTTACCGGTTCGGACAAACGCGAACTCTACATCGATCCGTCGAACAAGCTCAACTCGTACGCCAACCTCTGGCGCAAGGAGCAGAACCACTCCAAGGAGTACATCTTCTCGCTGGAAGGCGACTATACCAACGGCGCCCGCTACCACGGCGTAACTTTCGTCAACGCAGGCTGGGGCCTCTACAACACGTGGGGGTATTTCACGCCGAGCAAGAATTTGTGGGACGCGTTCGAAGAGGGCGACCAGCGCCGCGACGTAACGATCCTCTATCCGGGCCAGCACGTCAAATTCGTAGGCCGTGACATCACCTTCGGCGGTTACAACACCGACGGAAGCGTCTCGGACTACACGACCGGCCACGTATCGGCAGGTCTGATCTGCCGCAAGTTCATCTCCCCGTGGGAAGGCGCCGACTGCAAGGGCAAAGAGGTGTCCGCGCTGCGCGACAAACTCTGGAACTCGCTCAACTGCTGCCTGCTGCGCTATGCCGACGTGATGCTGATGAAGGCCGAAGCCCTGATCTGGACCAAAGGCGAAGGCGACGCCGAAGCCAAACAGCTGCTCAACCAGATCCGCGACCGCGCAGGTCTGCCGCAGAACAGTCAGGCCACCAAGGCCCAGCTGATGAACGAGCGCCGCTGCGAGCTGGCCTTCGAGTTCCAGCCCAGCCGCCACATCGACGTAGTCCGCTGGGGCATCGCCACGACGACCTACGCCAAGCCGCTGTACAGCGTCATTTCGAAGAAGGTCAACGGCCAGATCGTTGCCGAAGAGGTGGAAGTTTATCCGGGCCGCACCTTCAATCCGACTTACAACAAGGTGTTCCCCATTCCGCAGCGGGCATTCACCGGCACGGTCTACCTGAAGCAGAACAAGGGTTATTAAACCATATTTAAGAACAGAAACGATTATGAAAATCAACAAATATATCCTCGGAGCAGGCGCACTGCTCTGCATGATGCTCCCGGCCGCGTCGGCACAGGCACAGGACGTCAAGCTGAAGTGCATGGAGTGGAACATCAAGTCGTTCGAATACGACGACAACTCCAATGCAGTCTATTTCGAAATCGCCGAGGCCATGGAAAAGATCAAGGCTGAAAACCCCGACATCGTCTGCTTCAACGAGTTCGAAACCGCGACCGGACGCATGAGTTCGGTCGAGAAGCTGACCGAATGCGCACAGTCGCTCGGCATGTTCCCGTTCTTCGTCTTCTCCTACGACAAGGACAACGGCGCCTACGGCAACGGCATTCTGTCGAAATACCCGATCGTCAATTCGGCTTCGGTGCTGCTGGGCATGTACACCGGCGCCGACCAGCGTTCGGCGGGCTGGGCCGACATTCTGGTTCCGACCGACTCCAAACCCGAAGGGGTGAAGGTGCGCATCGTCTGCACCCACCTCGACGCTTTCGGCGGCGACGAGACCTGCTTGGGTCAGGCCAAAGAGGTCATCGAACACGCGATCGCCCCGGCCGTTGCCGAAAGCATCCCCGTGCTGATCATGGGCGATATGAACTGCGGCCCCAGCTCCAGCGCAATCCGCGAGTATGAGAAGACGGGCACCCGGCTCTGCAACAACGACGGCACGTTCGGCGGTTACAGCAAGTTGGACTACTTCATCAGCTTCCCGCAGGGCAAATGGAGCTGCAGCGACTACAAAGTCGTCAAGGGCGACCGGCTCAATGTCATTTCGGACCACTACCCCATCGCAGGCACGGCCGTACTGAAGAATTAAGCGCGTATCAAACAGCTAAAAAAGTACAGAGATGAAAAACACGAAGAGATATTTATCCATTTTTCTGGCGCTCGCCCTTGCCGCCCCGGTCTTCACGGGCTGCGACAACGGTCTGGACGAGTACAAGTCGGGAGAGACGATCGCTCCCCCTTCGGACAAGTTCAATGCCGAGATTCAGTTCGTAACCCGCCTGACCGACGGAGCGCTGGCCGGCAGCGATGCGGATTACGCCGCCATCGACAACTACATGGTCAATACGCTCGAAGGCCGCGGCAAGTCGTGGCTGACGGTGCTGGACCGCGCCGACGGCGCCAACCTGCCCAAAACGATGCAGACGGCCCTCAACACCAAGCGCTGGACGGCGTTTGCATTCAACCGTATCGCCAACAAAAGCTCCTATCAGGGCAGCATGCTCTATTTCAACGGTCCCACGACCGAGGTCAAGGGCACTCCCTCCGGTTCGGGATGCTACGTCACCGGTTTCGCACCGACGCTCAACGGCACCCGCACCGACAAGGACGAGGACGGCAACGTCACGGGCACGACCAACGTATCGTTCGCCATCAGCTTCAACACGGCGCGTTTCGAAAATGCCGACCAGATCAACGCTTTCGGCGGCAAGAACGGCGTGCTGAGCGGACTCCACTACAAGAAGCAGAACCTGCTGATGATCGGCACCGTGAAAAACGACCTGCTCGGCGCGCTGCAGTCCGCAGCCGCGAATACCAACGAGGCGATTCAGGTCCACGAAGTCGTGAAAGGCCCGGCCTATACGATCTTCATGCTGGCCGACTCGCGCTTCTGGGGCTATGTCGACGTCGCTTCGACCTCGCTCGGCAACGGCATCGAAGCATACGGCATCCATGTGATGTGGTAGTATTCCACCGACTCCCTGCAGCAGCGGCGCACCGAAAGTGCGCCGCTCTTTTTGCGATAAATCCGGGAATAATCCATACCTTTGCGGAGGAAATACGAAACGCATGAAAAAAATCAACGTCATAACGCTGGGCTGTTCGAAAAACACCGTGGACAGCGAGCACCTGATGGCCCGGCTCGCCGCGGCGGGTTACGAAGTGCTCTTCGACAGCGACCGCACCGACGCCAAGGTCGTCGTGATCAACACCTGCGGCTTCATCGGCGACGCCAAGCAGGAGTCGATCGACATGATCCTGCAGGCGGCCGCGGCCAAAAACGCCGGCAAGATCGAACGGCTGTTCGTCGTCGGCTGTCTCTCGGAACGCTATGCCGACGAGCTGCGTGCCGAACTGCCCGAAGTGGACGAATTCTTCGGCGCCCGCACGTGGGACGGCATCGTCCGGGCGCTGGGTGCGGCCGAAGACCCGGCGCTGGAGACCGAGCGGCACCTGACCACGCCCAAACACTACGCCTACCTGAAAATCTCCGAGGGCTGCAACTGGAAATGCGGCTACTGCGCCATTCCGCTCATCCGCGGCGCACACGTCTCCGTCCCGATGGAGGAGCTGGAGGAGGAGGCCCGCAAGCTGAAAAAGAAGCTGGTCAAGAACCAGTTCAATTTCAACGACTTCATCGGCCAGATCCAGCAGATCAAGAAGATGGGCAACCTGAAGGACCTTGCGTCGATGCTTCCCGGCATGGGCAAGATGCTCAAGAACGTGGACATTCCGGACGACGTCTTCAAGCAGACCGAGGCGATCATCTCGTCGATGACCCCCGCCGAGCGCGAGCATCCCGAGATCATCAACGCCCGCCGCCGCGAACGCATCGCCAAGGGTTCGGGTACGACGATGGCCGACGTGAACCGTCTGATGAAGCAGTTCGAGGACACCCGCAAGATGATGAAGGCCGTGGCCGGAGGCGGTATGAAGATGCCGAAGATGCCCGGCATGCGGCGGTAATTCAGACGACAAGCCGTCCCGCCGTCCCGGAAACTATGAAGTTCCCGAAACAAAATCAGAAAATCCCTGCCCGATGAATCGGCGCAGGGATTTTCGGTTTCTAGTCCCGGACTACCGCGTCCAGCCGTTACGCCGGATATTGCCGGGATTCCATTTCTGTTTAGGCTCCGGGGTCTCGGCCGGATACCCGATCGGAATCACATTCAGCGGCACGACGGATTCCGGAAGTCCCAGAATAGTGCGGACGGCCTTCACCCGCTCGCTGCGGGGATATACGCCCGTCCATACCGCCCCCAGCCCCACGGCGTGGGCCGCGAGAAGCAGGTTCTCGGAAGCGGCCGAAGCGTCCATCACCCACCAGTCGCCGGAAGCGCCCGGATTGCGGGTGAGATCCGCGCAGACGACGACCGCCAGCGGCGCCGATGCCGCCATCTTGGCGTATTGCAGGGAGTCGGCGAATTTTTGGAGCAGCGCCTTGTCGTCCACGACCACGAAGACCCACGGCTGGCGGTTCATGGCCGAAGGCGCGGCCATCGCCGCACGCAGCAGCAGTTCGACCGTATCGGCCCCTACCGGACAGTCCCGGTAGGCGCGGACGCTCGTGCGCGTCGCAATCACGTCGAGGGCGCTCCGCTCCCCCGCGGCCGGCAGTCCGGCGGCAGAGATTCCCGCAGCTGGCACTCCAACGGCGGAGGTGCCGGCGGCGGCCTGTTTGTCGCCGGCCAGCCACCACGTCAGCAGGGCCGCCAGCAGGGCGCCGAGCAGGAAAAAGAGAGTTTTCGAGGTTTTCATAGGCGGTTGCATCGGGATTTCACGTTACGGCAAATATAAACGAAAAAATCGGGAAATGCGGCAGGACGGGTCCAATCGGTAAAAATGCGGGGTAAATTAATCGTTCCCGTGTTTGGAGGGGGTGCATTTTATCGTTACCTTTGTCCGGATCATATCCCAGAAAGAAAATGCACAAATCGGGCTTTGTAAATATCATCGGAAATCCCAATGTCGGAAAATCGACACTGATGAACGCTCTGGTCGGCGAAAAACTGTCGATCATCACCTCCAAGGCACAGACCACGCGCCACCGCATCATGGGCATCGTCTCGGGCGAGGATTTCCAGATCGTCTACTCCG
>OGMP01002440.1_pt1 | contig 11509 bp, 10 predicted proteins | sample 1573261 | NCBI WGS metagenome assembly OGMP01 (sample SAMEA2581878, study PRJEB24529) | metagenome | biome: Human gut stool | place: China | collected 2011 | reverse complement strand
AAATGTTTTAAGTGGAAGATATACAGCCAAATTAGCAATAAAAGAAGTAGATGTAGTTTCAAAGGATAGGAAGTTACAGCATAAAAGATATTTAACAAAATTAATTTTGAATATGGTTGGATATGTAGGGGAGAGAGGAGTAGCTATGTTAAAAAGTGAAGAGCTCAATCTCGAAGGTATAAAATTTATAGATATTAATGATAGTAATTTAATATTTACTAGACAAGGTAGAACTTACATATATAATCTTGAACAGAAAAAAATTCAAAATAATTATGATGGGGAAATTTTAGAGAGAGTAAATGATAGATATATATTGAAAATAAAAAATTAATACAAAAGTAGTAGGATATGAGTATACAAAAAGGCATATATTAATAGTGATATATGTCTTTTTTGGTGTCCGTATGAAACGTATCATAGGCTTTGCGTTATTCTTTTTTGGGCTTGGAATGCTTGCGATGTTTCTGATCCCGGGCGATTTCTGTGGGATTTTAATTATGATCGGCTGTATCCTGCTTGGATATTATCTTTTTTGTGGTTGCTAGTACACCGAATAATAAATTCATCCGGCGTCAATGTATCAGAAACTTATTATTCGGTGTACTAGTGTGCGGTATCGTTGGATTTCCGTACATGAACAGAGCAGTGTACAGTGACGGTTATGGGATGAAATAATTTGAAATTCGTATCCTTGCGGAGCATTTTTAAAAATCGGAAAGTTACGTTGCAGGTTTCCGATTAAAAAAAGAGAACTGCAATGCAGTTCTCTACGTTTCAAGACTAAGCTCTCTCAACTTTTCCGGATCTCAAACAGGAAGCACATACATATAATTTTCTAGGTGTTCCGTTAACTTTGCAGCTAACACGTTTGATGTTTGATTTCCAAACTCTATTTGATCTTCTATGTGAATGGCTTACTTTAATTCCGTAATGATTGCCTTTTCCACAAACTGCACAATTTGCCATTTGCTTTGCACCTCCTCGCATCTTTCTAAGCCTATATGTATGAACAGGCTCACAACATGATTTATTCTATCAGAAAAAAAAAGATATTGCAAGTGAAAATTAAAAAAAATATAAAAAATGTAATTTATGACTATGAATTTTGGAAAAAAGCGGTTATAATAGACACTAAACTAGCGTTATTATGTGTGAGAGAGAAAACTGGTCAGCCAGTGGCTTTCTTACAAATATAAAGAAAGGCATGGTTAATGAGTATGAATGGACAGATGGAGACCAAATTAGGTAAGGTTACGATAGACCCTGAAGTAATTGCATTATATGCAGGTTCTGTTGCGGTAGAGTGTTTCGGAATCGTAGGCATGGCTGCTGTCAATATGAAAGACGGACTAGTAAAATTATTGAAGAAAGATTACCTGACACATGGTATTAACGTGTCTGTGAATGAAGATAATAAAATTACAATCGATTTTCATGTGATCGTTTCTTATGGTGTGAGCATCAGTACAGTGACCGATAATCTGATCGAGACAGTCAGATACAAAGTGGAGGAGTTCACTGGAATGGAAATTGAGAAGATTAACATTTACGTTGAAGGCGTACGTGTCATTGATTAAGGAGGATTTTAAAAGTGGAAGTCACTACAATAAATGCTGAACTTTTTGCCAGAATGTTTCTGGCAGGAGCTAACAACTTAGAGGCTAAGAAGGAATGGATCAATGAGCTGAATGTATTCCCTGTTCCGGATGGAGATACCGGAACGAATATGTCAATGACAATTATGTCAGCAGCAAAGGAAGTTGCAGCGATTGAGAATCCAACCATGGCTTCATTGGCAAAAGCAATTTCTTCCGGATCATTACGCGGGGCAAGAGGTAACTCTGGTGTTATCTTATCCCAGTTATTCCGTGGTTTTACAAAGGTGATCGCAGAATATGATGAACTGACCGTACAGATTCTTTCAGATGCATTTCAGAAGGGAACCGAGACTGCATATAAGGCAGTTATGAAACCGAAAGAGGGAACAATACTTACGGTTGCCAAAGGAATGTCTGATAAAGCTGCCGAGTTAGGAGAGGAGACAGACGACCTTGCATATTTCTGTGAGGAGATCATCAAAGAGGGTGACCATGTTCTGAGCAAGACACCGGATATGCTCCCGGTTTTAAAACAGGCAGGCGTTGTGGATTCCGGCGGACAGGGCTTAATGCAGGTATTAAAAGGTGCATTTGATGCTCTTATGGGCAAAGAAGTGGATTACAAGGTTGAGACAGTTTCTACAGGAAGCAGCAGTCAGGGCACAGCTTCTAATCCTTATATTGACGCACAGGCAGAGCAGGAGATCACCTTTACTTACTGTACACAGTTTTTGATTATGTTAGAGCATCCGTTCACGGAGAATCAGGAGACAGAGTTTAAGAGCTATTTAGAGTCCATCGGTGATTCTATCGTTGTAGTTGCAGATGATGAGATCGTGAAAGTACATGTACATACCAATGATCCGGGTATGGCAATGCAGAGAGGTCTTACTTACGGAAGCCTTACAACTATTATTATTGAGAACATGCGTTTAGAGCGTGATGAGAAGATTTCTGCAATGAAAGAAAAAGAGATGCAGAACACTGCGAATGCAGAGAACGAGATCAGGGCAGCAGAGGAAAATGAGCCGGAAGTTCCAGCAGAGGAAAAAGAAATGGGATTCATTTCTGTAAGCATCGGAGAGGGTATCAATGAGATTTTCCGTGGACTGGGCGTGGACTATATCATCGAAGGCGGACAGACCATGAACCCAAGTACGGAAGATATGCTCAATGCAATCGAGAAAGTGAATGCGAAGAATATTTTCATTCTTCCGAATAATAAAAATATTATTATGGCAGCAAATCAGGCGGCTTCCCTGACAGAGGATAAGAACATTATTGTAATTCCTACCAAGACGATTCCACAGGGTATTACAGCACTTGTCAATTATATTCCGGACAGCACACCGGAAGACAATGCGGAGCGCATGGGTGAGGAAATCCAGCTGGTCAAGACCGGCCAGGTGACTTACGCAGTCCGTGATACTGTGATCGATGACAAAGAGATCAAACAGGATGACTACATGGGAATCGGTGACAAGGGAATCCTTTCTGTTGGCACAGACATGGAGAAAACAGTTCTTGAGATGATCGGTGAAATGATCGATGAGGATTCTGCAATTTTAAGCATCTACTATGGCGAGGAAATGAACGAAGATTCTGCCAACGAGATCGCAGAAAAAGTGGAAGAGGAATATCCGGATGTAGAAGTGGAAGTGCATTACGGTGGACAGCCAATTTACTATTATGTAATTTCCGTAGAATAAAAGTATGAGATTAAATTCATCCATAAAAGAAGTGAAAGGGATCGGCGATAAAACAGCCGGTCTTTTTCTAAAAATAAATATTGAGACGATCCGGGATCTGATCTCCTATTTTCCAAGAACTTATGTGCAGTTCCCGGAGATCAAGCATCCTGACGAAGTGGTGGAGGGAGAGACTGCGGCAGTGACAGGGCAGATACGGCAGACTCCGGTTGTGAAGAGAGTGCGCAGCATGCAGATCACGGTAACTTCGATCACAGGCATGGGAAAACGTCTGGAACTGGTGTGGTTTCGTCTCCCATACATCAAAAACAGCCTTCATCCGGGCGGAACTTATGTGTTTTACGGCAAGGTACAACACAAAAACGGAAGGTTTGTCATGGAGCAGCCGGCAATTTATACGCCGGAAAAATATGAGGCGATGGAACATTTGCTGCTTCCGGTTTACACTTTGCCGAAAGGATTATCAAATCAGCTTATGCTGAAAGCAGAGCGGTCTGTTTTGGAGGAAGAACATTTATTCCGGGATTATCTGCCGACAGAACTGCGGGAAAAGCATCAGCTCTGTGAGTATAATTATGCGATCAAACAGATTCATTTCCCGGACGATATGGAGACGTTGATCGAGGCAAGAAAACGGCTTGTGTTTGACGAACTCTTTTTATTTATCTTAAACCTGCAATATCAGAAAGAGAAAAAGGAAAAAGAGAAAAATCAGTTTTCTTTCCAGTCGGATGATTTTGTGGAGCAGTTGATCGAAAAACTGCCGTATAAGCTTACAAATGCCCAGTTGCGGGCATTGTCAGAGGTCCGGGCGGACATGCGGAGCGACTATGTCATGCAGCGTCTGATTCAGGGAGATGTCGGTTCCGGAAAGACGATCATTGCGTTTTTGGCGATGGCAGACACTGCACACAATGGCTGTCAGTCTGCGATTATGGCACCGACAGAGGTGCTTGCAAGACAGCATTACGAATCATTTCAGAGCATGTGTGAGATATTTGGACTGGATTTTCCTGTGATTCTTATCACGGGTTCCATGACTGCAAAACAGAAAAAGCTGGCATATCAGGAGATTTTAGATCACCCGGATGCGCTGATCATCGGAACACATGCGCTGATACAGGAAAAGGTGATTTATCAGAACCTTGCGCTTGTGATCACAGACGAGCAGCACCGGTTTGGCGTAAAACAGCGTGAAATATTTTCAGAAAAAGGAACAAAGCCGCATATTCTTGTCATGAGTGCAACTCCGATTCCACGAACGCTTGCCATTATTTTATACGGTGATCTGGACATTTCCGTGGTGGATGAGGTACCTGCAAAACGTCTGCCGATCAAAAACTGTGTGGTGGACACCAGATACCGTCCGAAAGCGTACCAGTTTATCGAAAAAGAGGTGGCTGCCGGTCATCAGGCGTATGTGATCTGTCCGTTGGTGGAAGAAAGCGAGAACATGGAGGCAGAGAATGTCACAGACTATGCGAAGCGTCTGAAAGAGGAACTGCCGGATACGATTGAAATCGGGCTTTTACATGGGCAGATGAAACCTGCACAGAAAAATGACATTATGGAACGGTTTGCAGCAAATGAGATACAGGTGCTCGTATCGACTACAGTTGTAGAAGTTGGAGTGAATGTTCCGAATGCAACGGTTATGATGATCGAAAATGCGGAACATTTTGGTCTTGCACAGCTTCACCAGCTTCGTGGGCGTGTTGGACGAGGGGATGCACAGTCTTATTGTATTATGGTCAATTGCAGCGATTCTAAAGAATCGCAGAAGCGTCTGGATATTTTGAATAAATCCAACGATGGCTTTAAGATTGCGAGTGAGGATCTGAAACTGCGCGGCCCCGGAGATTTCTTTGGCATCCGGCAGTCCGGTGAAATGCAGTTTGCGCTTGCGGATATCTATCAGGATGCCTATATTATGCAGCGCGCAAGCGAGGAAGTTGCGGATATTTTAGGAAAAGACCCGGAACTTTCCAGCGAGGATCATAAAAACCTGAAAGACTATCTGGAACTGTTTTTGGCAGACCGGAGAAATAAATTAAATTTATAGCAAATGAAGCAGTAAAAACTGCATAAAACACGTAGAAAGAACCCTGGATCACATCAATCCAAGGTTCTTTTCTTGTTTAGGGAAATTCTATTTCCGGCAATTTTCTATTTCCGGGAAATGTTATTTCCCTGACATCTGCTGTTCCTGTGCTTCAATCATTTTCTTAACCATATAGCCGCCGACGGAACCATTCTGTCTGGAAGTTAAGTCACCATTGTAACCATCTTTTAATGGTACACCGATTTCGCCTGCTACCTCATATTTGAAACGGTCTAAGGCACTCTTTGCTTCTGGAACGGCTGCTCTGTTAGATGAACGATTTGACATAGTAAGTCCTCCTTTGTTTTTCTGTTTTGGGTACTTTTTCTGCTCTGGTATATTTTTAAGAACATTCAAAAAATTCTTTTTGTCTGTTCAGTGATAGTATGTGATTTTTTGTGGGGAATACACATGCAGTTTTTTGCAATAATGCCAATTATTTCTTTAAAATGGGTAAACATTTACAAAAAATATTTACAAAGAGGCACACGTTGCTTATTATGAGTCTAGGAGGAAGTAAAGTACAATGAAACGTTATTTTGATTTTGACATCAATGATTATAAAGACAAAAAATGTAATTTTCATTCGCACACGGTGCGCTGCCAGCATGCAGTGGGAGAAGAGCGGGAATATGTCGAGGAGGCAATTAAGGAAGGCTTTGAGGTGATCGGCTTTTCCGACCATTCCCCTTATTTATTCAAAAATGGATATGTGTCAAGGATTCGTATGACAATGTCACAGTTGGAAGATTATGTAAAAACCATTGAGGCATTGAAAAAAGAATATCGGGATGACATCACGATTTTTCTGGCATTGGAGATGGAATATTTTCCGGGGATCTTCGAGCCGACAATCGAAGAAATCCGGCAGTATCCGATGGATTATCTGCTTCTGGCACAGCATTTCTTCTATGAAAATGAGAGTTTTCATGGCACAAGATTTGGCTGGGCGGACGAGGCTCATCTGAAAACGTACGTGGAACTGCTTATGACGGCGTTAGATACCGGATATTTTAACATGGTGGGACATCCGGATATTGTGAATTATACCGGAGATGATGCATTGTATACAAAGTACATGAAACAGCTTGCGGATCGTCTGAAGCAGGAGCGTATTCCAATCGAGATCAATGTGAATGGATTCCGTGAGGGTTATAATTATCCGGACAAAAAGTTTGTGAAACTAGGCGTGGAAAACGGAAATGATTTTATTGTCGGCGTAGACGCACATAATCCAAATGAGTATCATGATCTTGATTCTTACAAGGGATGTATCAAAATGGCAGAAGATTTCGGAGGAAAAGTATTCTGGAAATAAAAAATATCGTAGGGGTTGTGCCTCCCCTACGATATTTTTTTAATCCGAAACCAGCGTCAGCCCTGAAATGTCCGGATGGATGGTCAGGGAGTAGTTTGTGTAGTACACGACAAATCCCGGCGCGGCCCCGTTTGGTTTCTTGACATTTTTTTTCTGTAAATAATCAATCTCCACTTTCTCATCTTCGCGTCCCTTGGAGTAATATCCGGCAAGCATTCCGGCTTCCTCAAAAACGCGGTCAGGCAATTCTTCATTGTTAGATTTTACGATGACGTGGGAACCAGGCATTCCTTTTGCATGGAACCACCAGTCATTTCCGGTTGCAAACTTGAAAGTGAGTTCATCGTTCTGGTAATTATTTTTTCCAACATAAATGTCATAGCCATCGGAGGAGCGGTAGTGGAACGGCTTGCTCTTGATTCTGGCTTTTTTATCGGTCTTTTTGCGCTTAATATAGCCAAACTCGATCAGCTCCTCTTTGATCTGTACGAGATCGTCTTCCGTCAGGGCAATGTCTAAAGCCGTGGAGATACTTTCGAGATGTTCGATCTCCGTCTTTGTCTCCTCCGTCAGCTTGGTGAGTGCCTCATAAGTACGCTTTAATTTGTTGTATCTGTCAAAATATTTCTGCGCGTTTCCCTTGGCATCTAACTGTGAGTCGAGCGGAATGGTGATCAGCTCGTTGGTGTAATAGTTCAGTGCCTCTAACTTTTTCGCGCCTTCCTCTAAACCATAGCCGTAGGTGTGGATCAACTCGCCGTATACCTTGTATTTGTCCCGCTTTTCCGTGTCCTTCAACTGCTTTTCCTGCAACTGGTATTTCTTGCGGTTGCGGTCTAGGGCAGTGGAAACGATCTTTCTCAAATCAACGGATTTCTGCCGGATTCTTGTATACACATTTTTGGAAGCATAATATTCCTCCAAAACCTGTGAGATGGAATCGAAATTCTTTGCTTCGTAATCCGAAAACTGTGTGAGTTCAACGCAGGAAAAATCAATCGGTTCTTTTCCTTTAAAAATAATGTTTGGTTTGTAGGTATGATTTTTCACATCCTCCGCAATCCAGGTGAGATTGTTAAACAAATGTTTTTTGCTGTCGGCATCCAGCGAGTCGACCGGCATATCTCCGTCAATGGAACTGCGGTGGCATATTTCGGAGGCAAGCAGGGGACTTAAGCCTGTAAAAGAAGAGTAGAGAGCCTTTGCAATGGAGGTCGGTTTCTTCATAACCATATCCATAAAGGCTTCTTCCGTAACTTCGAGCGGGTTTAAACGGTCATCCTGTGTGGCAGGAATACAGTAGTTGCGTCCCGGAAGCACTTCACGCAGGGAGCTCATCATCGATGGGATATGTTTGATACTGTCAATGATTTTTCCGTCACTGTTACAGAAAATGATATTGCTGTGTTTTCCCATCAGCTCTACAATCAGCGTTTTCTGGCAGAGATCGCCCATTTCATCCAGATGTTCAATATCAAAGTGAATGATACGCTCCATATGCGGCTGGTAAATCTTTACGATCCTGCCATTGGCAATATGCTTGCGCAGCACCATGCAGAAGTTTGGCGCGGTCATAGGGCTTGGTTTATTCTGGTCAGTCAGATATAAAAAAGGCAGGGATGCGCTTGCGGACATGGCAAGACGGAACTGCCCGTTGCTTCCCTTGCAGGTGAAGAGCAGTTCGTCGTTTTCCGGCTGCGCGATCTTGCTGATCTTGGCATTTAAAATTGTCTGGTTTAATTCATATACGATATTGGAAATCACAAATCCATCAAGAGCCATTTTGAGTACCTCTTTTTATTCTGAAAAATTTGGATAATTGCGAAACTATAGATGAACTTTTGTATGTTGCAATGATCCATAAAATCTGCCCGGAATTACCGGGCGCATGGTTCATTATAACGGATTCTACGAAATCTGCATAGATGCAATATATAATTTCAAAAGCCGGATCGCATAATCACGCTGTTGCTTGGAGCAGCGTGAAAGAATATGGATCACAGCAAGTTCATCATTTTCCTGCCGTCTTGCCTCTTCGTCTGTCTGTTCCCCGAACATCATATAATCAAGGCTCATGTCGAGACACTCAGAAATTGCAAGCATTGTTTCTGTGGACATTCCACAGGTGCCACGCTCGATGTCTGAACAGTATTTCGGTGCACGGTCTATTCTCTCTGCAACCTCGTCCTGTGAAAATCCTAACTGGACTCTTTTTTTTCGAATGCGGTCGCCAACGGCTAAACGGTCATACGCTTCTCTTTTTCGGTTCATAAAAACTCCCCTTTCTCATTTGTTTCTTATTGTGTGTGATTCTCTGTATCATATTCTTGCGAAAAAAACGTAGAAAAAGAACACAATGGAAACGTAATTTAAAGGCGAGTTTAAAAGGAAAGTACAAGATACGTTTTAAATGCGAAGCTGAATAAAAAATGAGAGAGGTATGTTAATAAACTGTAAGTTTCTTCTGTTGACATAATCAAATGACATGTGTATTATAAATGGTGTTTAAAACGTGAATACAAATGAAAATTTAAACGAACTTTGGCGAGAAACTATGAAAAATAAATGGATAAGAAAATCATATGGAAAATAAGTAAAACTAACTAATAAAATTTATAAAAATGCATAAATATGGAAGAAACAAATGTAGAAATATGGCAGTTTGTGTAATTGACATAAGATAAGTGTAAGTGTATTATTAAATAAGTTTAATAGAAATAAGAATTGAAGCTAGTTTTGGTGGAGTGGAGAAATGTTAGAGAAAAATAAGAAAAAACAAAGCATAATAAAAAAAATAGATTATATTCTGATTGCGTTTCAAATAATCATAGCAGTAGCTTTAGGTGTGAAATTATTTACAATGGGTGTAGTTCCAATAATATATTTGATATTATATACAATTATAATTCTGATATTAAATATTGGAACTTTTTTTTCGACTAAAAAGAGCATTCCTGCAATTATTTTTGCAATAATATCTGTTTTGATAACAATAGGTCTTCTGTATGGATTAATTGCAATAGGAAAATTAGACATGACATTAAATAATGTAGCAAAGGATTCAAGACTTGAAGTGGTTCAGATGTCGGTATTTGTCAGCTCAGATGATAATGCAAATGAACTTAGAGATATAGAGGGGGCATCTGTTGGATATTTAGAATCGGATAATGCAGCAGATCAGGTTATGTCAGTAATTGATGGTACTGTGGCAACAGAAGTTCAATATAAAGCATATAATAATATTTTGTTTATGGCAGATGCATTACTAAATGGAACAGAAAGAGCAATTATTATGAATAGTGCATATGTTGATATCATATCTGATCAGGATGGATATGAAGATTTCTCAGATAGAATAAGGGAATTATATACATATTCTGCAGAAATTCAGGTTGAAGTACGTGGAGATGTTACTGATGTGGACAGTACAGAAGAAAAATATTTTCTGTCATCAGATGAAGATACTTTTGTAATATATATTAGTGGAATTGATATGTGGGGGGCTGTGAATGCGAGAAGCCGAAGCGATGTAAATATTCTTGCGATTGTCAATATGAAAACGGGACATATCCAGCTTGTTAATACACCGAGAGATTATTATGTGTATCTGCCAAATCAAGGGGCAAATGATAAATTGACACATGCTGGATTATATGGGGTAGAAAGTTCAGAGGCAGCAATAGAAAATTTATACGGAATAAATATTGATTATTATGTGCGTATGAATTTTAGTGGGTTTGAGGCGATAATAGATACGCTTGGAGGAATTGATGTATACTCGGAATATGATTTTACTGTTGATCCGATAAAACATTATACAGTAGGATACAATCATGTTTCGGGACTAGAAGCATTAGCATTTGCACGTGAGAGACATGCCTTTGCTGCTGGGGATGTTCAGCGGGGTATTAATCAGATGGAAGTGATAAAAGCAGTTATAAATAAAATGACATCTCCAAGTATATTAGCAAAATATGGAGAAATATTAGATGAAGTTGCTGATTGTGTTATGACAGATATTCCATCTAATGTGATATACGATTTGGTTAAATATAAGTTATCTAATGATGTTACGTGGACAATTGACAGTTATACAGTAACAGGAACAGGAAAGCATACAACGACATATTCTATGCCAGGAACAACATGCTATGTTATGATTCCAAATGATCAGGATGTAGAAAATGCTAAAAGCTTAATAGAAAGTGTGTTGGATGAAGAATAGATGAAAAAAATATTATACATAACAACGATTAGCGGATTTTTACCACAATTTGAAAAAAATGATGTGGAAATTATGCAGAACATGGGTTATGAGATACATTATGCATCAAATTTAAAAAAACCGATTTATACCTTTGATGAAAAAGAATTGAAACAACAGGGAATTATTCTGCATCAGATCGATATAGAGAAAAGTCCGGCACAGATTATAATGAATTGCAGGGCAATTAAGCAGTTAATTAAAATTATTGATGAAGAAAATATAACGGCGATACATTGTCACAATCCGATGGGAGGCGTTGCGGGAAGAATCGCCGCACATTACAGTAAAGCAGATCCGTATGTTATATACACTGCGCATGGACTTCATTTTTATAAAGGTGCTCCAATTTTAAATTGGATTTTATTTTATCCAGTTGAAAAGCTGCTGGCACGGTGGACGGATACACTTATAACCATCAATAAAGAAGATTATTGTTGTGTAAAAGACAGATTCAAATTAAAAAAAAATGGAACAGTTGAGCAAATACATGGTGTAGGGGTAGATTTGGATAAA
>OGMP01002437.1_pt1 | contig 11522 bp, 9 predicted proteins | sample 1573261 | NCBI WGS metagenome assembly OGMP01 (sample SAMEA2581878, study PRJEB24529) | metagenome | biome: Human gut stool | place: China | collected 2011 | reverse complement strand
ACTTGCGTTTGATCTAAAACGCAAAGGCGTTTTGTTTTGAATGCACTTGCGTTTTTTATGGGTCATTATTACTTGAAGAAAAAAGTTTTGGAAGTACTGAATCTGGTTGTACGTTTTCAATAAAAAGGGTGATTGTTGCAGGGCTTTTGAGAAAGTTTTCTAATTTTGCATTTAACACAATTATTAGAATTTGGATGGAAGGACAAAATCGCATACATAACTTCGTTGATGAAAGAGGACAGTCGGATAGAACTGTCTCCATCACAGATTATCAGGCGATTTATCTTGCCAACCTGTTGACACGGAGATTACCTGCAAACGATATTGATAAGCTGACGGCCTCCTTGCAGGATGCACAAGTGGATTTGACTCCTCATCAAGTAGAAGCTGCTTTGTTTGCGTTCAAATCACCTTTATCTAAAGGAGCAATCTTAGCCGATGAAGTGGGATTGGGTAAAACCATCGAGGCTGGTATTATTCTTTCTCAGCATTGGTCTGAACACAAAAGAAGGCTTTTGGTCATTTGTCCTGCCAATCTAAGAAAACAATGGGCTGGTGAGTTGCAGGAGAAATTTTTTCTTCCCTCTGTCATCATGGAATCCAAGTCGTTCAACGAGGCCGTGGAAAATGGATGTTTCAATCCTTTTGATACAGAAAATATCGTTATCTGCTCCCTGCAATTTGCCAAAACAAAAGCCGCCTATATCAAGCGTACTGCCTGGGATTTGGTGATTGTAGACGAAGCACATCGGCTTCGCAACGTATATAAGCCTCAAAACAGGATTGCTAACGTCATAAAGGAATCCATCGAAGCAAGAAAGAAGATTTTGATGACTGCCACGCCTTTACAGAACTCCATTTTAGAATTGTATGGTTTGGTGTCCATCATCGACGATTATGTGTTTGGCGATTTGAGAAGTTTTAAGAGCCAGTTTGGGCACAACCTGACAGAAAAGGACTACATGGAATTGAGAAGACGTTTGCAGCCTGTCTGCAAGCGCACTTTGAGAAGGCAGGTATTGGAATACATCAAATATACCAAGCGAATAGCCATTGTCGAGGAGTTTTTTCCATCGGAAAACGAACAAAAGCTCTACGACATGGTGACCGATTATTTGAGCAAGCCACGGCTATATGCTTTGCCCAACAGCCAGCGGCAACTGATGACGTTGATTTTGAGGAAGCTGTTGGCCTCGTCCACCTATGCTATCTATGGCACTATCTGTTCGCTGATTGTACGTTTGCAAGCTATGTTGGACAGAAATGAAGCGGCCTCCATTGGGGATAATGACATTGTCAATGAATATGCCGACGATAACGATGAATGGGTGGATGCAGAAGAAGTGGAAACTTACGAGGCCGAAGAACTTCATCCGGCCGATATAGAAGGTATTCGCAAAGAAATCAAGGAGCTGGAAACGTTCAGAAATCTTGCTGGGAAAATCAAGAAGAACAGCAAGGCGGAACATTTGTTCGTAGCTTTGGACAAAGGTTTTGAGCAATTGAGGAATTTAGGAGCTGCCCCTAAGGCACTTATCTTTACAGAATCCAGAAGAACGCAGGAGTTTCTTTATGAGTTGCTCGAGGAACGAGGATATAAGGGGCGTGTGGTCCGTTTCAATGGCACCAATTCAGATAAGGAATCAACGGCCATTTATCGTGCATGGATGGACAAACATAAGGGTACAACTAAAATCACAGGTTCACCCACGGCGGACAGGCGGGCGGCTATTGTGGATTATTTCCGATACGAGGCTACCATTATGATTGCCACCGAGGCCGCTGCCGAAGGCATCAATCTCCAGTTCTGTTCCCTTATCGTTAATTACGACATGCCTTGGAATCCCCAGCGCATTGAACAGCGGATAGGGCGTTGCCACCGCTACGGGCAGAAGTTCGATGTCGTGGTGATTAATTTTTTGAATAAAGGCAATGCGGCTGATGTGCGTGTCTATGAATTGCTGGATCAGAAGTTTCAATTGTTCAACGGCGTGTTTGGCGCCAGTGACGAAGTGCTGGGCAGCATTGGCAGTGGGGTTGATTTCGAAAAACGTATAGCGCAGATATACAACGAATGTCGGACAACGGTCGAGATAGAGCAGGCTTTCGATGCCTTGCAAGCTGAATTACAGGAGCAGATTTCCGAAAAGATGCTCAAGGCCCGTTCGGCCTTGTTGGAAAACTTCGATGAGTCTGTCAAAGAAAAGTTAAGGGACAACCTGACACAAAGCCGGCAGAATCTCGACCAGTTCGAGAAACGGCTTTGGATGCTCACAAAGCATGCGTTAAGACAGGATGCCGTGTTCGATGAAGAGCGTTTTGCCTTTACACTTCGGGCAAACGGCAATGTTTATACCTTATCGAAAGAGGGTGAAAACGAAGTGGAACGTCCGTATCGCATCGGCTGTCTTTTGGCCAAAGAGGTATTGGCCCAATACCTTGCCCCGCTTCAAGAGAGTGCATGTGTGGAATTTGACTATACACGAACCGAGGGGCATACCAAGTTGCTCGAAGACCTTGTCGGCCAAAGTGGAGTGATGCGGGTAGAGAAAGTTTCGATTGACTCTTTCGAGCAGGAAGACCATCTTGTTGTGGCTTGCCGGACGGAAAGCGGCGACTGGGTTTATCCTGAAATTGCAGAAAAGATGTTGATGCTGCCTGCATGCTTGCTTTCACCTGCTCATATCGAGGAGGATGTTGCCGTCTGTTTGAGTGACAGGGTTGAGGAAATGAACCAAGAAATACTTTCTTCTTCATCCGATCGGAACAATCGTTTCTTCGATGAGGAAATGGAGAAATTGGACAGTTGGGCCGATGACATGAAACTGGCTTTGGAACGTGAGATTTTGGATTTGGATCAAGAAATTAAATTGCGAAAATCGGAGGCCAGAAAGATAAGTCGATTGGAGGAAAAGGTCAAAGTGCAAAGGGCCATTAAGGAGTTGGAGCGTAAACGTATTGAAAAGCGGCAGAATCTTTATGCGGCCCAAGATGATATTGATGAAAAAAAGGAGCTGCTTTTAAGCCGAATTGAAAAGATGCTGCAACAGAAAACCCAACAGACCGAACTGTTTACCATTAAATGGAAAATCGTATGAATGAGCAGAAAAATAAGTGGAACTTGATTAAAGAGTTCTTGTGGAAACACTGGATGGTGATATTCATTGCCGCAATAGTGCTTATCCCCATATTGTTAAACTGGTTAATACAGTGGCAATCATTTTTCGAGTTTGTCGGAGAAGATACGGATTGGCTGATGTTTTGGGTAACTTATATAAGTGCCATTGCATCTTTCGCCATGGTATTTATTACATGGCGTACATTGCAACAAAACAAGGAGCAATTAAATGAACTGAAACGGCAATGGGAAGAACAAAATAAGCCTAAATTATTTTGTTCATTAGAGAGGTCAAAGGAAGATATGCTTCTAATATTGGAAAATATATCGAATTCTGCTGCAACAAATGTTTCCATTGCCATGGATACTAACATCGAAAAACGAAATGGTTATTTTAATAAGGTTGTTGATTTGTTAAATAAATCATATTTGACAATACCTCCATTGCAAAAGAAAATTATAAATTTATATATACCTGCATATGTTGGTGGTAATTATGATGGAGAATACATTGAGGTAGCCATTTCAATGGATGGAAAGTTGCAAGGGACATACAAAATGTGGTTGTCGGAAATAAATTTAATTCGTAGCATTGATTATTCTCCGACATCTGCAGCACTAGAATCATTGAATTCTACAATCAAGACCAAAAAATTTTTATAAATAATATGTCACAGAATAAACTAAATAAACTCGAACTCACGTGGATAGGCAAATACGATGAAAGGAAGCCTTTGGAGCCACGGATATTGATAGAAAACAAAGACTATTCATATGGAGAGCCTGAAACAGGGACTTTGCCCAACGGAAAGCCTTGGAATGGTAATATGCTGATTCATGGTGATAATTTACTTGCTTTAAAGGCTCTTGAAAATGAATATGCAGGGCAAATAAAATGTATTTATATCGACCCACCATTTAATACGGGGCAAGCATTTGAATATTATGATGATTTTCAGGAACATTCCATATGGCTCAATCTCATGTATAAAAGATTAGAATCTTTATATAAACTATTGGATGAACGATTTGGAATGTTATGGATTCATTTAGATGAAGAGGAAGTACATTATTGTAAAATCATTTTAGATGAAATTTTTGGAAGGAGGAATTTTGTAACTCATATAACATATGAACGTTCAGCTGTTGCAGGACTTGGGCAAGGTGGATATTTGGTTAATACAACAGAACATATTTTACTATATAAGAAATGTAGTTTACCAGATACTCATAATTATTCATATACTCAGTTGGAACTTAAAACAATGAAACGTTATAATCGTTATATTGTTTCTTATGGAAATAAAACCCTCGTAAATGAATTCATTTCAAAATCTAATGGTTCTCCTGTTAGATTATATAAGCATAGTGATTACAAAATAGAATCTATATCATTAAAGGATTACGAAGCTAACCAATCAAAAATCAATAATATATATATTGATCATTTATCTGATATTTTTAGGGGTAATAGAGTACAGAAAGAGAATGTTTTTCAAAATGATATTATCGCAATTATGGAGAACAATAGTTTGTATTCTGTTGAATATATACCTAGTAGAGGAAAATATGAAAACAAAGAAACTACTTTATATTATTTCAATAAAGAACTTTTATCATTCTTAGCAGATACGGCAGAGGTTGTTGATAATAAAATTGTAAAATCTCAAAAAATGACTTCTTTGTGGACACATGGAGAGATTCCTAAAGCTGATATTGCTCATGAGGGGAATGTGTATTTCCCTAGAGGAAAAAAGCCAGAACAATTATTGAAAAGAGTGATAGAAATGTCTACAAACGAGAATGATATTGTTCTCGATAGCTTCTTGGGTTCAGGTACAACAGCCGCCGTGGCCCAAAAGATGGGACGTCGATACATTGGCATTGAGCTTGGCAACCATGCTTACACTCATTGCGTACCTCGTTTGAAGATGGTGACAGACGGTACCGACCAAGGTGGTATCAGCAAGGCGCAGAATTGGAAGGGAGGGAGTGGCTTCAAGTTTTATGAACTGGCTCCCAGCTTGCTGAAGAAGGATAAGTTTGGTAATCTGGTTATCAACAAAGAATACAATGCCGATATGTTGGCAGCGGCTATGGCTAAGCAGGAAGGTTACACCTATCAGCCCAGTCAGGAAACCTATTGGAAACAAGGCTTTGGTTCTGAAACCGATTATATCTACACGACAACCCAGTTCCTGACGGTAGAATCGTTGGCAGCCATTCACGAGACGATGGCGGAAGATGAATCTTTACTTATCTGCTGCACGTCGTTTCAGCGCGAATGTAAGCAGGCTTTCAGCAATATTTCCATCAAGAAAATCCCTCAAATGTTGTTGGGCCGATGCGAGTTCGGCAAGGATGATTATTCGCTGAATATCATCGAGGTGCCCGAAGTGGAATGTGAGGAGGATATGGATGAAGAAGAATAAATAAAATATTATGAACCACTTTAAATGAATAAGCGTATGAATTACTTCATTAAAAATATACATGTCAACGAATTGTTCCATCTGAAGAACTTCGATATACCCATTGCCGACGAACAAACACCGCACTTGATGATAACGGGTAAGAATGGTAGTGGTAAAACGGTGTTGTTGAATGCGATAGCAAATCAGATTCAAGGAATAAAAAGGGATCCTTCAACGTTTATAATGTTGCTTAATTCGAGAGAAGAACGACTAAAAAACTTTTTTCAATCACATTTGACTCAATTCGGCGTATTTGAGAATAAAATTCGTATCGATTTTACAAACATTGGAGAGTTCGTAAAGGATTATAAAAATGGCGATATTATTGTCGCATTTTATCAGGCAGCCCGAAAACCTCAAATGATTGAACCAAAGAGTCCTACTAAGCCTGTATATTATACGAATATTGAGGTAAAAACTACGATAACCAGCCAATTCTTGAACTTCTTGTCAGACCTGAAGATTCAAGAAGCATTGGCGCGAAATGAAAATCAGATGGAAGATGCGGAAGAAATCAATCAATGGTTTATTGATTTTGGGGGACTTCTTTGCCAAATTTTCCAAGATAAAGATTTACACTTGAAGTTCAACTATAAGGATTATAGTTTTCGTATCCTGACGGAAGGGAAGGAATTCAAGTTTACGGAAGTGTCTGATGGCTATGCCGCTATCTTGGATATTGTAGTCGATTTGATTCTGAAAATGCAGACAAAAGACAGCTTGACGCGCGCCTATCAGAAAAAAGGAATCGTATTGATAGACGAAGTGGAAACGCATTTGCATCTGGAACTGCAAAAGATGATTATGCCTTTCCTGACGAAGGTATTCCCCAATATCCAGTTCATTATTACAACTCACTCGCCGTTTGTACTCAACTCGTTGGACAACGCCGTGGCATTCGATTTGGAGCATCGGGAAACCATCAATGAATTGACCCAATACTCTTACGAGGCTTTGGCCGAAGGTTATTTTGGAGTATCCTCCGAGTCCAGCTATATGCAGATGCAGCTGGAGCGGCTGGAATCGCTGTTGCAGAAAAACGACCTGACTGATTCAGACAAATATGACATCAGGCAGCTTGTCGAGGATTTGGACAAGGTGCCGGAGTCCGTTTCGCCCAACTTGGTGGGGGCTTATATGACAATCAAAAACAGATATGCGTCGGTTCTTAAAACAGTGTTGTCATGATCAGGGAAAGAAAGAGTGAGAAAGTACCGTCCTCCTTGTTGACTACCTCCCAATATGATGGAGAGGACGTAAAGGCACAATTGTTGGAGGACCAACACGAGAAATGTTATATTTGTGAGCGTAAGTTGGGTACTGATTTTGAAATTGAGCATTTGAAAAGTCAAGAAAACTATTCTAAGTTACAACAAGACTGGTCAAACTTATTTCTGGCTTGCGGATATTGTAATAGAAAGAAATCTAGCTCGTTTGATGATAATCTGTGTCCGCTCGATACGAATATAGAAGACGAAATAGAGCAGCGGATAGACTTCAGCAGGAACAAGGCTTCTTTTACTACTGCGATTAATGATGCACCCCATCAGAATACAGTAAGAATGTTGCACGTCTTTTATAATGGCAAACAAAAAATGCGTGTCATTAAAGAACAACGGTTCTTTGATGAAGCCAAGCAGAAGATGAACCGTTTTTTGGAGAAAGTCAATACATTTCTGATGGAGCCTACGTCTGCCAATCGGGCTTTGGTAGCAGACGAATTGTCTATCGAACAAGAAATGTTAGGTTTCAAGTATTGGGTAATCCGCGACAATCATTTGGAAACGGAGTTTAAAGATGAAATAGTGTGGAACAAGCATTGATGGTATGAGTAATTTCTATAGTAACAATATTAAGCAACGCCTTTCCTTGCGCGAGCCCTTGGCACAGGCGTTGGACGTGATGGCCAGGCTGGTGGAGCAGTTGGATTTCAAGAACCGCCCGTCGGATGGAGAAGCGTATGCCGCTTTCTTGGAAGAGCAGTTGCGTAAGGTAAAAGAAGTGTGTCCCGTCTGCAAGAGTTTTGAGCGTGATTTTCCTTCGTTTGCCTTCTCTATTGCGACAGGTATCGGTAAAACACGCTTGATGGGAGCATGCATTGCCTATCTTTATCTGGCCAAGGGTATCAAGCATTTCTTTATCTTGGCACCCAACCTGACACTGTATGAGAAGCTTATGAAGGATTTTGGCGACCCTTCTTACGAAAAATATGTATTTAGAGGCATTTCGGAGTTTGTACACAATGAGCCTTATATCATCACAGGTGAGAATTACGACATGGCGCGAAGCCTGTTTTCCGAAAATCAGATTCAGATAAACATCTTCAACATCTCGAAATTCAATACTGAAAGCAAGGAGGGAAGCAAAAAAGGCACGCCACGTATGAGGAGGTTGTCCGAGTACTTGGGACAGTCTTATTTCGACTATCTGTCCTCGTTGGACGACCTTGTTATCCTAATGGATGAGGCTCACCGCTATCATGCTGATGCCTCAAAAAAAGCCATCAACGAGTTGCGTCCGATATTGGGTTTGGAGATGACCGCCACGCCTACGGATGAAAAGGGCAAGCCGTTCAAGAACATTGTCTATGAATACAACCTGGCTCAGGCGTTGGTGGACGGAAAGTATGTCAAGATACCGACCATCGCCAAGCGTCGTGATTTCGAGAAGAAAGGCCTGTCGCCCGAAGAACTGGACATGTTGAAGATAGAGGATGCCATCAGCGTGCACGAACATACCAAGCTGCATTTGGAAATGTATGCCAAGAACAACAACCAGCCTTTGGTGAAGCCTTTTGTGCTGATTGTCTGCCGAAATATCGAACATGCCACAGAAACATTCCATCGGATACAGGATGAGATGTTCGACGGACGTTACAAAGGTAAGGTGTTGCAGATAGACAGCTCTACAAAGAAGGATGAAGAAATAGACAAACAGTTCCTTTCCTTGGAAAAGCCCGATAACAAGATAGAAATTGTAATTCACGTTAATATGTTGAAAGAGGGTTGGGACGTAACTAATCTATACACTATTGTTCCTCTTCGGGCAGCTGATGCGCCCATCCTCGTGGAACAGCAGATAGGCCGAGGGCTGCGCCTGCCTTATGGAGGCAAGCGAACTGGCTATGCAGACATTGACAAGCTGACTGTCATTGCGCATGAAAATTTTGAAGCTGTGATAGCCAAGGCGAGCGATCCCAGTTCCGTATTGAGCAAAATGTCGTATGTGGAATTGGACGACGATGACTTGACACCCGTTCAAGGGGAAGTCGTGAAAGCCCAAACCCTGATTGACATCCAAGAACAGAAGGCTGTTCAGGAGGCTAAGACAGAGATTGAAAAGAAGAATGCGCATGTCATTTCGGATGCCAAGCGGGCGGTGTGGAAGGTTATTCCACAGATGAATACAGCGGTAAAAAATGCTCAAGAACTGACTCGCCCTGAAAATATAGAGGCCATTAAGGTGCTGACAAGGAATGAAATTCTTAAGAGTGCAAATGAAGTGAATCCTTTGTTTTCTACAGAATGTGCCCAGCCGCTGCTGGAGGAGGTAGATAAGGTGGTGGAAATAGTGGTCAAAAATTTTGTTGACAATATTATAGAAATACCTCGTATGACCATTCAGAAGGAGGCGCACAAGGCTGAATACAAATGGTTCGACCTGGACACAAGAATGGGATTTGACTTGCCGGCACTGAAGCAGGAAATTCTGAGGGTCAGCATCGGGGCAGGGGAGAAAACGATGGAAGTTCTGCAAGTGTTGGATGGGCGAAAATTTGACCCTCCTGTAGATCAGATAGTTGGATCCTTGATGGATTATGATGAAGTGGATTATGACGAGAATGCAGAACTGTTGTACCACTTGGCTGGGCAGGCCGTTGAAGCTATTGAAGGCCATCTGGATGATAAGAATGACTTGTCCAAGGTAGTCAATCAATTCAGGAAAGCTATTGCTGCAATGATTTACGACCAAATGAAACGTCACTTTGTCGTGACCTCATTAGGTTATCTGAAGCCCAAAGTATTACCTTTTGCAGGTATTATAGACCAGCACTTAACTGAGATAAAAGGTTTTGGGAAGATGGATTACAGAGACCCTGTTACGCAGACTTATGTAAAGAAATTTATCTACACGGGTTTTCTGAAATCATATTATAGGGAATATAAATTCGACAGTAAGACGGAGCTTGATTTTGCCAATGTATTGGAGGCAGATACAAAGGTACTGAAATGGTTGCGGCCAGCTCCGACTCAGTTTGCCATCTTTTGGAATAATGGCTCTCAACGCTATGAACCTGATTTCATAGTGGAAACAAGTGAGGCTATCTATATGGTAGAGACTAAGGCACGCAAAGATATGAATGCTGAAGATGTTCTGGCCAAGAGGAAAGCGGCTGAAGAGTATTGCAAGAATGCGACAGAGTATACCGCAAAGTATGGTGGAAAGTCTTGGAGGTATCATCTTTTGAGTCATGACATTGTAGACAAAACCAGCAGTTTTGAGTATCTGATGGCATTGAGTTGATATTGCAAAAAATGATATAAAACAAAATCACCCACTCTTTATTGCTTTACATAGGCTTCTGAAGTAGCGGGTGATTTATTTTAGTTCTCATAAGCCGCATTACATTTGGTTTAATTGTCTATTGAGTAAGTATTCCGTAAGCATTCTATTTCCCGCCTTGACACGCATGTTCTCTAAACCTACCTTTGCGCCGTAACCTTTAAGAACAATGATTATGGCAAAAGAAAAAGTAAACTACCAGGAGGTATATGACCTCTGCCAGTTATGTAGTGAGACTAAGGATTTTCGGGAGTTCTGTACGGATTATGGAGTAAATTACGACAAGTTCATGAACTGGCAGCGTCACCAACTGTGGAGTGAGAAGTTGGGTAAGATAGTCTAGGTTGAGCAACCCAAGGTTGCCAAAGTCCAGATTACCGGCAAATCTTGTAACAGTCTAACCGTGAAGTTGGAAGTGAAACAGCCTGAAGGTGAATCTCTGATTAAGTGGGTAAAACTGCAATTGACATCCGGAGCGACACTGTTCCTGAGAAACACCACAGTTCTTGAGTTGAGTTTACTGCTTAATATGGTAGGATGATACGATAGATGAAAAAGTATGCGAGTTGCTTTGTGCCGGTTGGTTTGGCAAACGAAGTCTCTAATCTCAAGCTGTAACAGGAGGATAGCAGGAAACGTCTCTTTGGTCATACTTAATGATTGGGCAATTATTGGCTTTGTACTGAATAGTAAAAAACTCCATTCCTTTTATCCCATTTAGAGAAAAATCGTATCTTTAATACGTCTAAAACATAAAGCATGAAAGATAAAGAACTCGATATCGCCTATTTCCTTTCTTTCTGCATCGAGCAGTATGGAAAGAAGTATCAGTTGAGTGGGGATGAAGTGGTCTCTTTGTTCGACCGATACGAAGTGTTGTCCTACTTGGAGGAGAATTTCGAGGTACTGCATACACAAGGCCATCGATGGCTGATGGAGGAGATAGACGAAATGATTAATTCTAAAGAGATCAATCTATGAATCTGGACATAACCAACGAAAACCTGTACCTGCTACTGCCTGGCAAAGTCAGCCGTGTGGCGCAAATCTATGCCCATGAACATCACGTTACACTGATAGAGGCTTTGCGTTGCTTCTATCATTCGGATACTTACAAAAGACTGGCTGACGAAAGCACTAAGCTGTGGCATTATGGGCCTGTAGCCCTCTATCAGGAATTGGTAGACGAACTGAAACAGAAAGGAAGCGAATAGGATAAATAGCCTTGCCAATATCGAATACACTCAGACGGGGAAGTCAATCGCAATCAACGAACCTTATCTCTGTAAGTGGAGATATTTCAATATGTATCTTCTGTTTGTCACTTTTTATTCGTACATTTGCGAAGCATAACCCAAATACAATAA
>OGMP01002436.1_pt1 | contig 11536 bp, 10 predicted proteins | sample 1573261 | NCBI WGS metagenome assembly OGMP01 (sample SAMEA2581878, study PRJEB24529) | metagenome | biome: Human gut stool | place: China | collected 2011 | reverse complement strand
TGGAGCATCTGAATGAGTTGGAGCGGAAAAACTAAAAAGTTCCCTATTTTAATGATATGCTTTGTAGTGTCCGATTATTCGAAAGATTTTAATAATCGGACACACATGTATCTTAGACTCAATCACAAAATTCTGATTAAGTTAACCATTTTTAATTTTGACAAGGTGTAGGATTAAAGATAAGATATTCACACTATTCATTAAAAAACAATATGAATAAACAAGGATATATAGACTTCAATTTAATGCTTTCGCCTGATAAATCAGGTAAGGCAGATAGTTATGCTCGTGCCATAGATATACTAAATGAAGTTCTAAAGTATCAAAGTGTAATAAATTTGAATGGAAAGTCTCTTTATGAGATATCTGATATTAAAACAATAGAAGCTTTGGAAGACCTTGTTAAGGTGGAGGTGGCAAAAATGAAGAAAAATGAAAAAAACATTTTTGACTATGGACGTCCGAATCAAAGGAGCTATCCTTTGAAAAATTTTTGCTCTGCAGCTCTTAATAGTTTAAAGAATTATATTATACAATATGAACATGATGTGAATGCTGCTGATGCTATTGTTGAACGGGAACATGATCCACAACAAATATCTAAATGTCTTATAAAGCATTTTGATTTAACCAAGGAAGGAACTGACGTAATATCACAAGCAAAATATAGAAAAGGGCAAGATTATTTTAGACGTATGGTTCTTAAAAATTATGCTGGACAATGTGCATTAACAGGTATTGATGTACCTCAATTATTGTTGGCCAGCCATATCATTCCATGGTCTGAAGATAAAGAAGAGCGTCTTAATCCTTGCAATGGAATATGTTTATCTTCATTATATGATAGAGCTTTTGATCAAGGACTAATTGGCTTTGATTTACATTATCGTACGATACTGTCAACTCGCATTAAAGAGAATGAAGGGAAAGAATATTATGAAAAATATTTTGCTCCCATCGCTAATAAAAAACTAACTACACCATTGGCATACAAGCCGGATATTCGTTTTTTAGAGTGGCATATGGATGAGATCTTTTTAAGGTAAAATGACTAATCATTTTAGAACAAGTAAATTTACTAAACTAACATGGACAAACTGAACAAAGAACAAAGGCACCGTTGCATGTCAGCAATAAAGGCCAAGAATACAAAGCCTGAATTGCTGGTACGAAAGTTCCTGTTCAGTCGTGGGTTCCGATACAGGTTGAATCACTCATGGCTCCCAGGCCATCCGGATATCGTATTGTGTAAATACAGAACGGTGATGTTTGTGAACAGTTGCTTTTAACACAGAGACATAAATATCCACAATAAACTTTTCCACATTTTATTTTATGATTAACTTTGTACATAAAAACGATTAAAATATAAATTATGAAAATAAAAGTTTATCTCAATAGGATCCGTGTTATAAGCAGAACGTTGTTTAACCAACCGCTAGTTCGCTGATCAAATGAAAGTTATCAAAATAACAATATAACGTTGAACAACAAACAAGATTCAACCATCCATGTCTCAATTCATAAAGATGTCTCAAATATTTAATATCTATTTGAAAGATCTAATAGAACCTTATGAGATGGATAACTAATTAAATTTTGTGATTTGATTTTTATCAATATAGTAAAGTGGCAATATCTATCAGTTTAGATATAATCAAAATGTCAAAGAAAAAACAACATATTCCACCATTTACCTTTATTGACCTGTTTGCAGGTCTAGGAGGCTTTCATCAGGCACTTAGTACGCTTGGTGGTAAATGCGTGTTTGCTTCCGAATTGAAAGAAGACTTACAACATCTTTATACCCTCAACTTTCCTGATGTGGTGATAAAAGGTGATATTACGAAGGTTGACATAGAGAAAGACATTCCACATCATGATGTGTTGTGTGCCGGTTTTCCATGTCAACCATTCAGCAAAGCTGGTAATCAAGAGGGCTTCAATGATACACAAGGACGAGGCAACATGTTTGATTACATTATGAAAATTGTTAATCATCATCGTCCAAAGTTTGTTTTCTTGGAAAATGTGGCCAATCTCAAAACCCACGATGACGGCAATACATGGAAAGTGATCGAGAAACAATTAAAGGACGCAGAGTACCAGGTTTATGAAAGCATTCTATCACCTCACGAGTTTGGCTATCCGCAGCATCGTAAGCGAATTTACATTGTAGCTATACGTGAAGATCTTCATATGCCTGAATATAAATTTCCAGAACCCAACAATGCTGTATGTGACATCCATACAATCATTGACGAGACTGACACTAACGTACAGATGATCAAGCAGGAAACCCGTCATCAACTTGACATCTGGGAAGAATTTCTGCATCATGTTACAGAAAGTGGACATACTGTTGGTGGCTTCCCTATCTGGACAATGGAGTTTGGCGCAACTTACGACTTTGAGGGTAAAAAACCCAAACTACAGTCGGTTGCAGAGTTAAATGGTAAGCGAGGAAAGTTTGGAAAAATCATAAAAGGCTTAACCATAGACGAGTGTCTCGCTCAACTTCCTATCTATGCCCAACCAAGCAATCGTGAGAAGAAAGATGAAACTGAATTTCCTGATTGGAAAAAGAAATACATACGCTTGAATAGACAATTCTACGCTGACAACAAGACATGGCTCGAACCATGGATGAAGAAAATCAAGGATTGGCAAAACAGTCACATTAAATTTGAGTGGAATTGCGGTAAGGATGTAGAGTTTACTCTTGAAGACAAACTCATCCAATTCCGTGCTTCTGGTATTCGTGTTAAGTTGGCAACATTCGCACCTGCCCTAAATCTGGTCGGTACTCAGATACCTATTCTTCCATGGATTGAGGGTACACCGAGAAAGGGGTCAAAGGATGCAAGCCGAGGAAGATACCTGAGTGTCAAGGAAGCAGCCGCATTGCAAGGTATGGATAATATCCGCTTTGGTTCAGATGATTTCCAACTTTCCAACACTCGTATCTATGAGGCACTAGGTAATGCCGTGAATGTACAAATCGTAAGGTTAATCGCAGAAAAATTCCTGAGTCATGAGTGAACATAAGAAATATACCAGCATAAAACTGAATGCGAGGGTTTATAACACATACAAAACTCGTCCAAATACTATTCCTCATGCATTAGGCGAGTTCATTGATAATGCCATTGGCTCGTATCAGCAGAACAAGGAACGTCTTATTGAGAATGATCCAAATTATAAACTGCGCATTGATATCAACATTGAATGGGTGGACAAAAAAACAACTAAGATCACCATTCAAGACAATGCTGCAGGCATCTCCGAGTATGCGTATCAGACAGCTTTTGAACCTGCTCACAAGCCCGAATACGATAAAGGCTTGAATGAGTATGGTATGGGGATGAAGGACGCTGCTCTGTGGCTGGGTAACACTTGGCGCGTAATATCTTCTGCATTAGGTGAACCGATAAAGCGTGATCTCACATTCGACCTAAAGAAAGTAGCTGATCAGAATCTCACTTCATTGCCATACGATGAAACGGAGGAAGATACATGGGAACATGGTACTACAATTGAAATCACCAACCCTACAAATAACGCACCTGTTCAAACAAAACTTCAGAAAATACAGGAAGACATCAGTGGCATCTATCGAGAATTCTTGCGTAATAACGAAATCGAAATCCGCATCAATGACGACCTCCTTGAATTTGAAGAGTATGAAGTGCTTAATGCCCCGTATTATGCAACGCCAAAGGGTGAATCTCAGAAGTGGAAGGTAGAATTTGATACAGGTTTCATCATGGGTAGATACCGTATTCATGGCTTTGTCGGTCTTCTCGAACAGATGAGTAAACGCCAGCGCGGTATTGTTCTGTTGCGTAGAGGACGTGTTATCCGAGGCGAAGATGAAAACAGTTGTTATGAGCCAAAGGAAATCGTAAGCGCAACAGCAAGTAGTCCTCGTGCTAAACGAATCTTTGGTGAAATGTTTTTAGAAGGCTTTGAGGTCTCTCATGATAAGAGAGAGATTATGGACATGGAAGCTCTTGATTCAATCATGCCAGAGATACGCAAGATGCTGAAGGTCGGCAAATACGACTTACTTGCTCAAGGTGATAACTATAGAAAGAAGGACATCGCAAAAGAAGTTAAGTCACTCGTAGGCAAGCATAAGGAAAACAAAAAACCTATCAGTATTGACATTACCGAAAGGCCAGTCAAGCAGCCAGAGGTCGAGCCGCAGGCAATCATAGAAGAAATCATCAAGGAGGCTTACGCCATTAAGGATGAACTTTATACGCTTGAAGTACACTTTGTGAATGAGGGCGAAGACTTATTCTGGCTTGACACCTCAGAGGAAGAAAGGAAGGTTCTCAAATGTATGGTTAACTGCAACCATAAGTTCTTTGAGACATATCCAGTCAAAAAATCAGGTCAAAGTTCTGTCCGTTTGCTTATGGCTCTTGCTGTTGCTAAATATTGTCACCAATGCGACGATGTTGATGACATGGTAGAACGTTTTAATGAAATACTTGGAAAATTCTAACGTATGAGTACCACTATAACCAAACTGAAGCCCAAACATAAACCGTTGCAGGTTGTCAATCCAGCAGGCGATTTGTTTGAGTCGTTTGCAGCATATAAGGGTATGGAAGGTGAAGGTCTTTCTAACCTCAGAAATGAAACCGCTCACATCCTTAGCTTCTGCAATAAGCATGACGATACTAAAGCGAAGTCTGTAACACATCTGGCATTCGGATATGTACAGAGTGGCAAGACAATGTCTTTTACCGCTCTTACCGCAATGGCTCGCGATAATGGATATAGGTTGATTGTTTACCTTGCTGGTTCTGCCAAGAATCTATGTGAACAAACCTATGATAGACTTAGAACGGACTTGTTTGACCGTGACTCTCACCATTACCGCATGATTAAAGAAGACAAACAGATGGCTGACAGCATCCGAAAAGGCATGTTGCTCAGCAAGAAACCTATTCTGTTAATTCCTATTCTGAAGCATTACACGCACATTGATACTCTTACTGAAGTTTGCAATACAGAAGTATTCAAGAATACTATGAAGGGGGAAACGGTAATCATTATTGATGATGAGGCAGATCAGGCTTCGTTGAATAATTACGGTTATCAGAATAGCAAGACGGGCGAGTTCAAAATGTCGAGCACATACGAGTCAATCCTTAAACTTCGCTTAACTTTGCCCGGTCATTCATACATCCAGTATACAGCCACTCCACAAGCTCAGATACTCATAAGTATTGACGATATTCTTTCGCCAAAATCTCATACAGTTCTTTCTCCTGGTGCTGCATATACTGGCGGAAAACTCTTTTTCAAGAATGAACCAGCAAACATCGTAGGAGGGTCATTAATCAAAAAAATACCTGACGATGAGGCCTACCATGTTCGTCATAATGATTTAGACAAGATGCCACCAAGCCTTCACGAAGCACTATGGTTTCATGTAATGACTACGGCCATCCTTGTACACTTACAGGAAAAAATCCAGTACTTGTCAATGATGGTTCACCCTGATAATCCTGTCAAGTCGAGCGCTAAGTTTAGAGATTGGGTTAAGGATGAACTTGAAAGGTATTCAAAATATCTTCTCAAGCCAGAAGGTCATGACAGCAGACGCAGAATTATTACTGAACTCAAGGACAAGATTTATCCTGAAGTGATAAAGTACATGGATAAGGATGAAATACCACCTTTTGATGATGTACTTCCATTTCTTAGCGATGCCATCAATGACTGCCAACTCCATTTCGTTAACAGCAAGAAGGATGGCGAAAAGGAAATTGATTGGAGCCTTGGCTCAATGCATATACTCTTCGGAGCTCAGCTACTGAACCGTGGATTCACTATCAATAATCTTTCCACGACCTACATGCCACGCCATACTGTTGGAGTTGCAACCGCTGATACCATTGAGCAGAGATGTAGGTTCTTTGGCTACAAAATGAAATACATAAAGTCTTGTCGCGTCTATCTACCCGAACAGTCTATAACTAACTATGTTGACTACGTTGATAATGAGGAAGAGCTACGAACCATTCTTAAAAACTCAGATACTCTGAAAGAAGCTGGTCACGCTCTCATGTCATCGCCAAATCTTCAGCAATGCCGAAAGAATGTATTGCCATCTAACATTGTTAAAACAACAATGGACGGAAACTGTAAGATGGAGGCGTTTGACAATCCAGATGTTATCCAACACAACAACTTAGTCGCTACTGCATTTGTTAAGAAACTTGAAAAAGAGAAGAGTATATCCAGCATACTTTACAAAAACACTACTAAACAGCGTGAGCATCGGGTGTGGGATTTAACCATTGACGAGGCTGTTGATTTCTTGCTTGATTTCCAGTTTGCAAGTGTAGCTGAGGCGGTTCGCAGAGATAATACAGTCAGATATATTAAGTACCTTGCAGCTTGGCCAGGTTGCAAAATTGATCATGTTGAGTTCATGCAAATGGCATACAATGGTAAGCCTATGCGACGTTCGTTTAATCCTGATAAGGCAAAGATAAAATCTACATTCTACACCGGTGCCGACAAGGATTCATCGATCTACCCTGGTGATCAGAATGTACATATGTCAGAAGACACTATCACTATTCAATTGTATAACTTTGAGTTGATACCATGTTTTCCAAATAGACCTACAGCTTATACATTATCTATCAACTACCCAAAGAAATTGAGTACAGCATACTGTACGAACAATCAAGAGGTTGAAGATATTGATACGCTGTTCAAAGAAGTAGAAGAAGAATATGAAAGTAACGCCTGAAGAATTATATAAGCAGTTTTATAAACTTGCTCTACCTGTAAACGACGCCACCAATGTTGTTTCAATAGATGGTACGTGTCATAAATTAGGCAAAACGAAGGATGGTTATCCTGAGTTCTACATTTGCTCGGATGGTAAAGAGGGTCATCCGAAAAGTACACCATTGGAGTACCTTGATGTCTACTACGATTCGCCATGTTCAATTTGTGAGGACGGTGTAACCAAGCAGCAATGTTTTAGTGTGCTTTCTTTAAGGCATACGGGAGATTCTTTGCATCTGTACTTCATTACTATAGTATTGCGTATCATAGAGAACCTGCCACCTATACCTACGAGCCGAAAACTCGCAGTAGAGTTTGATTCTCTGATCAGCATTTTCTCGCCTTCTCACAAATATGATGAGAATAAAGCTAAAGGGTTGTGGGGCGAACTGCTGGTTATTGAACAAAGCCAGAAGCCAGAGATGCTGATTGACGCTTGGCATAAAAATACAAACGATAAGTTTGATTTCACAATGGGCAAAGATAAAATTGAAGTAAAGAGTACAGCAAGCGAAGAACGCAAGCATACTTTTTCAATTGGTCAATTAAATCCATCCAAAAACTCGAATCTTGTGATTGCCTCCATCATAGTGCGTCCATCTGCTTTATCGGATACAGGCCTTAGTATAAAGGACCTTTATGACAAGTTGCAGGCAAAGATTCATTCTACTCAGACGAAGTTGAAACTATTGAAAGGAATTGCGAGTATCATAGGCATAGAGTCAAACGCTTTCTACTCGTTGGCATTTGATTATGCTACAGCTTGCGATACTCTGCAATTCTATGAGGCAAGTACTATTCCTCACATAGACTTAACTTCTGTGCCTGTTGGCGTCAGTGAGGTATCTTTTGCATCCAACCTTAAAGGTATAGAATGTTTGAGTTGCGAATCTCAAATAGTTAAAGAAAGTTCATTGTATAAATCACTTTTCTAAATGCCAAGATTAGGAAGAAAGAAAATAAAGGCACTTCTCGAAGAGCACTTGAATTATTCTTCATGCCACTATGGTATAGGAGGAGAGAATCCTATGCTTTTAGTTATAGAAGATCGTGTTTTCACCATCTTCCTAAAACCTATTGGGGATGTCTGTTACGAGAATGAAAATGAGTCAACAAGAGTTCAACTACCCAAACGTGACTATTTCGACAAGATGAAGGTTTCAAAGCGACCATTTTTGTTAATGGGTTTTGACTTGGAAAATAGCGTCTTTGTCGTTTGGAATCCTTCCAACACAAAGGAACGCCTTAACACAAAGAAGAATCTTTCATTCTACTGCCGACTCAGTGCCCAACGTGAAGCCAATAAGAAGCAACAACCTGTACGATGCAACCTTACAAATGGAGAATTTGTTTGGGTAGTACCGATGACATTCATAGCAGAGTTTCTCATGCACATAGAGGACTATTTTGTTCTTCCTGGTGTGTGTAACTATAAAATAACAGAAGGTGAGAATTACTCTATTGTGGATGAATGTCAGGCGCTATTCAGCGTTGACGTAAATGATGTCATCGAAGAAAACGGCAAGGTAGTAGCCATTAAGAATCCAGCCATACTAAAGGAACTTAAGGCGGCACGTTCAAGTGGTAAACCATTTGCCGAATATGATGTATTGTACAAATACTATGAGGATAAAAAATCAATAATGAGGCTTTCTGAATGGGCGCAACTATTGAATGCAATAAATATCAACGAAGAGAAGGATTACTAAAGAAGAGTTATACACATTATTATAAAGATTTGGAGTTGTTTAAATGAGGAAAAATGAAAAAAGCATTTTTGATTATGAGCATCCGAATAAATGGAGCTATCCATTGAATAATTTTTGCTCTGCGGCATATGGATGAGATTTTTTTAAGGTAAAATGAGTAATCTTTTAGAGCAAGTAGGCTTTCTAAACTAACATGGACAAACTGAACAAAGAACAAAGGCACCGTTGCATGTCAGCAATAAAAGGCAAGAATACAAAGCCCGAATTGCTGGTACGGAAGTTCTTGTTCAGTCGTGGATTTCGGTACAGGCTGAATCATCCACGCCTCCCGGGCCACCCAGATATCGTATTGCGAAAATACAGAACGGTGATTTTTGTGAACGGTTGCTTTTGGCATGGTCATCAGGGATGCAAGTATTTTGTTCTTCCCAAATCAAATGTTGAGTTCTGGCAGAATAAAATCGAAAGGAATCGGGTTCGTGACGTGGAAGAACAACGCCAGCTGGCATCTATGGGATGGCATTGCATTACTGTCTGGGAATGTCAGCTAAAGCCGAAAGTCCGCCAACAGACTTTGAAATCACTGGAGTATACACTGAATCATATTTTCTTAAATGACAGGTGTGTAAAACAATATCTGGTAGTTGAGGAATCATGTAAAGTGGCAGAACCTCAATGATGCTTTTGCCGATAACAGCAAGAATTCAATCGGCACTCTTTTATTAACCTCTGATTTTTACTATTTTATCAATATCAAGTTCTGCATAGCAGACAGATTCGATTTCTTCAATGATTTCAATGCAACGTTTTCTGCTTATGCGGATACCTGTTCCAGCAGAAATGATATCTTCAAGGCTTGGATTGCCCGAGTATTTGACAGATGTTGCATGTTCGCCTCTGGTACCTTCCGGAGAGTAAGTTATGTCGTAAGCAGGAGCAAGTGTCCATCTGCCGTTCTCGCAGAGAAAACTGAAATTCTTGGCGTGATCGTCCTTGTTGGCGCATACAATATTGAAAACCATTCTGCGAAACATTTGCTCCACCTGTTCTGGATCTTGAGTAAGGTAACCGGTTAGGGCAAGAAGATTTACGTAATCTATGTTCTGAGCGCGAAAATCCGATTGTAAAAGGGCTGCCGCTGTAAGTGTATGGATACGATGACCTTCGTTGATATCGAATCTTTTAATTGAGAAGTAGCGGTCATGAATGAGGCGGATTTCAGGAATGTCAATTCCACATTTCTCAGCTGTTTTCATGTATTGATATTCTGTCTTACCAATATCTGATGGATCGTATATATGTCTGAATTTTACGATCCATTCCGAACCGTCAGCTGCTTTATATACCGCCTTTGGCCTTGCTCCACCAGAGTTACGGCTATTGTAGTACAGGAAGGATGCATCCGCATCGCTTTTCTCAGAGAGTACATCTAAAGCTTTACGCTGAAGTTCGTCAAAGTCGTTGTCTGTAATGGCAGCAGTATGTTCTTTGGAAGCTTCAGGCTTATAGCAAAGTGCTCCCATTCCGGAACTGCCAACTAAAGACAGCCTCTGAAGAGGAGATAGTTCGGCCAAAGAACTGCCTTCACGTCGAAGCATTCTGTCAAGTAGATAAAGACCGTACCCATCTGGCATACTGTCTTCAAATGCAAATCGGTTGTGTCAGATAAACTGTGTCAAGGTTAGTTTTATCCCTAAAAACTCATCGGTCGGGGAGCGCCCGCGCGGCAAGGGGCGGGACCACCCGTCCCGACGAGCGCAAATTTACATCAACTGAAACCTCTCTCCAAATTTTATGGCTAATTGTTGTGAAATTTCCGCCCAGTTGGCTAATGGCATGGTCCATTTTTTACGGATGTTGCGATAGGCCAGATAAACGAGCTTTTCCAGAGCTGTATCATTTGGGAAGACTCCCTTGTTTTTGGTTACCTTCCGGATTTGACGGTGATACCCTTCTACCGTATTGGTTGTGTAGATCAGTTTCCGGATCATGGGCGTATATTGGAAATATTCGGTAAGGCGTTCCCAATTGTCTCTCCAGGATTTGATGACAATAGGATACAGTTCTCCCCATTTGGTTTCCAGACTGTCAAGCTGAGTTTCAGCAGCCTCTTTGCTTACAGCGGAATATACCCGCTTCAAATCGGCCAAAAACACCTTCTGATTCTTGCTGCCAACATACTTCAGGGAGTTGCGTATCTGATGAACGATACACAGCTGTACATTGGTTTCAGGAAAGACACTTTTGATGGCATCAGGAAAGCCCTTCAAACCGTCTATACAGGTAATAAGAATATCCTTTACACCTCTATTTTGGAGATCCGAAAGAACGCTGAGCCAGAAGTTAGAGCCTTCACTTTTAGATATATACATACCCAAAAGGTCTTTCTTTCCGTCCTTGCCTACTCCTAACACATTATAGATAGCACGGGTAACAGCAAAACCTTTCTCGTCCATGACTTTGTAATGAATGGCATCCAGCCAGACAATAGCATAGACCGGATCTAAAGAGCGGGAACGCCATGACTTTATTTCCGGAAGTACACGATCGGTTATTGAGCTTATTGTTTCCGCAGAAACACGGCAACTCAGATTCTCTTCCATCCAATCACTGATGGCACGCGTGCTGGTTCCCAAAGCATACATGCTGATTATTTTCTCGGCCATGCCTTCTGCAAGCATAGTCTCACGTTTCTTGATAAATTGAGGGTCAAAAGAACTGTCACGGTCACGAGGTGTCGAAACGGTCACTTCACCAACAGGTGTCTGAACCTGCTTCTGCATCTTACCGTTGCGGCGATTGCCGGCCTGACGGGATTCTTCCGTGAGATGGGCATCCATTTCACCTTCCAAGGCCGCATTAATGATATTCTCCAACAATGGGGCTAAAGCACCATCCTTGCCGAAAAGTGGTTTTCCGGCTTTTAACTCTTCCAATACTTGAGCACCAAGCTCGTTAAAATCCATACTGCTGTTCATAATTCTTTTGTGTCGTTACAAAGTTAT
>OGMP01002435.1_pt1 | contig 11537 bp, 8 predicted proteins | sample 1573261 | NCBI WGS metagenome assembly OGMP01 (sample SAMEA2581878, study PRJEB24529) | metagenome | biome: Human gut stool | place: China | collected 2011 | reverse complement strand
GCAATGTAGCGCAGAGCTCTGTCCTCCACCTGTACCTGCTCCGTGTCCATCAGTTCCTTCATGCGATCCGTGATGGTATCAATGGAGATTCGTTTAAAATCATATCTCTGGCAACGGGACAGGATCGTAATGGGGATCTTGTGCACCTCTGTGGTCGCCAGAATAAAAATAACATAAGATGGCGGCTCTTCCAGCGTTTTTAACAATGCGTTGAAAGCTCCGGGGGAGAGCATATGCACCTCGTCGATGATGTAGACCTTGTATTTTCCCTCCGCGGGGGAATAGGATACCTCGTCGATGATCTCACGGATATTGTCCACACCGTTGTTGGAAGCCGCATCGATCTCGATGACATTCATGCTGGCTCCTGCTGCAATGGCCTTACAAATACGGCATTCCCCACAGGGGCCGTCCTCTGTGGGGTGTTCGCAGTTCACTGTTTTCGCAAAAATCTTGGCCACCGTGGTCTTACCGGTACCTCTTGTTCCGGTAAACAGGTACGCATGGCCGATCCGGTTCGCCCGCAGCTGATTCTTCAATGTCGTCACGATATGATCCTGACCCTTGACATCGGAAAAAGCGTCCGGGCGGAATTTCCGGTATAGTGCTGTATATGACATGTTTTTTCTCTCTTCCTTGTAACTATTCAGAGCCATCAAATATTAGCAGATGCTTGTCGAAAATAGTTACTCATTAATTTTCTGTCTTAATCGCCGAAGCAGATGCCCAGCAGCTTCGCTTCCTGTACGATGGTAGCATCGGGATCCACGGTCTTTAACTTGCCCGCTACATCCTCTAACGGAACCCTTACGATCTCACGGTTCTTATAGCCTACCATGAAGCCGTACTGGTTGTCCAGGATCAGCTTGCCTGCCTCGGAGCCCAGACGGCTGGCGAATACTCTGTCGTAAGGGCAGGGGCTTCCGCCTCTCTGCATATGGCCGGGTACGGTGACACGTACTTCTCTGCCGGTCTTCTCCTGGATCTGCGCAGCCACTTCATAGGATACGGAAGGGAACGGATATTTTTCCATCTTTTTCTTGTAATCTTTTTTCGGAAGGGCTGCATCCTCTTTGGAGATAGCACCCTCAGCTACCGCGATGATGGTAAAACGGCAGCCTTTTTTGTCTCTGTCTTCAATTTTCTCGATCACCTTATCGATATCATAAGGAATCTCGGGAATCAAAATGATATCCGCGCCACCGGCCATGCCTGCATTCAGGGTAAGCCATCCTACCTTATGTCCCATCACTTCCACGATAAATACTCTGCCATGGGAAGCCGCTGTGGTGTGGATGCAGTCGATGGCATCCGTTGCAATATCCACTGCACTCTGGAAACCGAAGGTCATATCGGTGCCCCACAGATCATTGTCAATGGTCTTAGGCAACGTTACGATATTCAGACCTTCCTTGCGCAACAGGTTCGCAGTCTTGTGGGTGCCGTTACCACCGAGAATTACAAGGCAGTCCAGCTGCAGCTTGTAATAGTTCTGCTTCATGGCTTCCACTTTGTTCAGCCCGTTGGGATCCGGATCCTGGATCGTCTTGAACGGGGTCCGGGAGGTTCCCAGGATCGTGCCGCCCTTGGTAAGGATGCCGGAGAAATCCTTGTCTGTCAGCATGCGGAAATTACCGTAAATCAGTCCTCTGTAACCGTCCAGAAAACCATAGATTTCAACCTCTTCCTTGCCGTTCGCCAGGGTCTTCACCACGCCTCTCATGGCTGCGTTCAATGCCTGACAGTCACCACCGCTCGTCAACATTCCGATTCTCTTCATCGTAGGATCCTCCGTTTCTATATTTCATTATTTTCTCTTGCGTTTGCTGTAACTATGCAAAACTGTCTTCGTTCTGCCAATACTTATTTCTATTTTAATACATTTATTTTCATCTGAAAATAGTTTGTTGTAATTTCCGGCAGATTTCTCCCCTATGGCAAAACAAACCTCAGAAGCACCGGGCCTCTGAGGTTCGCTTATCATCTTATCATACGTTATTTGAATTTAAACTTTCCTTTGATCATGGTCACGTAGACAGCTGCGCCGCCACCGCCGACCACTACGGCTCCGGCTGCTGCCGCTGCCGCCACGCGGCCTGCGTTCGTTCCCTTACCGGAGGTCTCCGTTATCTGCTCTGTGCCGGATTCCTGAGAGCCGGAAGTCTGGGCGGTCATGGAATCTATCCGCTCCTCCTGCGGTGCTTCTCCACTCGATTCCTGCGTGTCCTGTGCCTCCCCGGAGGGCTTTGCCGCATCTTCCTTACGGTTTTCGTCCGCAGCAGGTGTTGTCGGGGGCACGGGAATTACAGAAGGCTTTACCACACCGGGTGTGGCGGGCGTTGTCGTGGCTGCGGGAGGTGTTGCCGCGTCCGTGGCCTTCTGGTCCGTATTGGACGCCTGACTGCTGTCATCGTCGTCATCATCGTCATCGTCGTTACTGGCAGCAGGCTTCTTCGGTGCGATCTCATAACCGCAGATCGTACAGATCTCCGCCCGTTCTGTGGTGGCCGCGCCACCGGATGCATGCTTTTCCGTATTGCTGGTGATTCCACAGACACCACACTTATGCCAGTGTCCGGTCATATCGGACAGATATCCTTCTGCCCAGCTATGATCCGTCTTCGGAAGAACGATCTCTGTCGCTGTTATGCTCTTGCTTCCGTCTGCGGATGCAAAATACAGTCCGCAGACGTCGCAGGTCCAGTATTCGATGCTGCCCTCTGCCTGACAGGTGGGTTCCACCCGGTCGTGGCGGTTCAGCGGGCCGTGACCGGAGTTCCATGTCTTCGATACGGCGGGGCTTGCGTTATAATCATCGGTTTCCGCATAGCGGATCTGTGCAGTCACCTTCCCGTTGTGACCGACTCCGGTGGATTTGGTCTGCCCCCAGTCCGTTCCATCAAATCTGAACTCCACGTCAGTGCGATCTGTGGTGATCTGCGCCGCCAGATCGTTGCCGCTGACGGTAAAGGTCATGTCAAAGGCATCCGGATCCGGGGTATCCTCGCGGTCTGCTCTTTCGGTTCGATGTATGGTTATATTCACACAGATGTCTTTATAATTTTGCGACCTCAATACAATTTGAATAGCCGCAGAATGCTTGATATCCTCCATGGTGTTTTCTCCCAATGTGAATATCAGCTTACCTTCCGAATATCTGATAGCCTGGTCTGTTGCCAAAACGTTAGCATCATCTGACTTTACCATATTGATTAATTCTGTCGTTCCCCTGTCTTCCGGCAGTCCCGGTATCTGTACTTCCTTCTCTCCTTTGGCTGCCCAACTGTAATATAAATTCTGCATTGGAATTGCCGAAACTTCCGCCTTTTCAATTTCCAGCTTCACCAGTGCAGTCAACGGCTGATAGTATTCCGGATGCTGTGCCGGGGTAAATGTTGCCGTGTAGGTTCCATCGTCTCCGACACAAGGAACCTCGTCTCCGTCGATCCGCCAGGTTCCGCCGATGATCTCGGTTCCCAGTTTTGCCGTCAGTCCTGTCACTGTGAGTTCACTCAGCTTATTGCCATAGGTTCCACGGGCAATGCCCTCACCTACTACAGTAAGTGGAGCCGGGGCGATGTCAACGATCAGATTCTTCGTCTTCTCAGAGAAGAAAGAATTGTCATTTCCTTTGTAGACGAGGGTAAACGTGGTCGCACCTGCAGTCCGCGCATTGTAGGTTGCGGTGCCGTCCCGGAATTCTGGCGCATTTACCACCGGGGTATCCTCGATCCGGATCTCAAAGCTGCCCTCCGTATCTTCCGCAGGAATGAGTTGTCCGTCCGCCTCAAAGTTTACCAGTGCCTTTACCTTAAAAGTTATATCCTGTCCATAGATGGGCGTAGCGTCATCTGCTCTCTCAAACTGCAGACCGGTGGTGTACTTTACACCAACTGCATTATTCTCCCCAAGAGAAGGGTAGTAGGCGGTTCCGGTCTCTTTGTCGTTGGCTTTCTTCGTCCAGATGTCAGGGTTAAAACCCTCATCTTTTATTAGCTTTTCAAAGAAGTCGGGTGAGGTCAGTTGCAAGGTAGAACGTCCCCGTTTCCCCTCTTCCTCTTCTTTTGCATCATAAACATCATTATTGAAATAGCAATTCGTTGTACCGTAATATCCACTGTTCACTATTCCTGCACAATGTTCATCACTTGTAACAACAGCTATACTAATGCAATGATCAATAACTTCAAATGGACTATAACCACAGATTCCTGCCGCATTATACTTTCCCTGCACGTCTCCTGCAAAAAAGCACTGGGAAATCTTAGTATATTGTCCGGCATTGCCGCTGATTCCGCCTGCCTCAGCCCCTTTTACCGTTCCAGTAAAGGAGCAGCCATAAATTTCACCCACAAACAAATTTCCGCAAATTCCTCCTGCCTCGGCATTCGAAGCAATCACTCCGTTGGCAGCCAACAGCATTACCTTACCGCTTTCGCTGAGCTGGTTTTGCGTGTAGCCAATCTGGGCAAACAAACCAGAACTATAAACATCATTTTCTTTTGTCATATCCACATGGCTTATCGTATGTCCGTCTCCACTGAATTTTCCTATGTATGGAGTTCCGGGATCTCCAATAGATCTGAGTTCCACTCGGCTCACATCAATATTGTTTTTTAATACATAATTTTCGTTACAGTTTGCCGTATCCTGTCCGATGGCTGCGAATTCCTCCGCCGTGGTGATCAGGGTATAGATATCCCAGTCGTCGCCATTCGCTGTAACATAGTTGTAAACCGGTACGGAAGCAGTCTTCGTCTCTCCGATCTCTGCCACCTTTGTCAGATTGATGTAAGTCCCTGTGGCTGTACCAAATCTACTTCCTGTATCTGTAGCCTTTGCAGTGCTAATATTGACACTGCCCTCTTTCCAGATTGTAGAATCCAAGCCATCCGGAAGTGCACCGCAAAGCTGCCCTGCCGTTAATGCTGTTCCAGCGTCAAAGCCTCCGGTAATTGCATCCATATTGTAATAACAATTTGAAATATGCCCCGTACTACTAGTCTCTGTTTTTCCTACAATTCCGCCAAAAGATTCTCCTCCACTGACTTTCCCCAGATTTACACATGCAGTAACCCTCGCAGACGTAGTGGCATCACCAAAGATGCCAAATATTCCACCACAGGCACTTCGATAAGCTTCACGTATAATCGTTATCTCACCGGTATTCAGGCAATTCTCGGCAATACTACCCATCCCGGCAATACCACCAACTCTCCCTCCCCCTGTTACCTTACTACTATTGTAACATTGCGAGACTTTACCACCCGAATATCCTCCAATCTTACCGCAAATACCGCCAACATCTGTTTCGCCGTTTATTGTATTTCCAATACTCCGACAGTTCTCAATATTTATTTCTTCTGCCCTTCCCACAATTGCTCCAACAAATTTTTCTCCGTGAATATCAGAATTCTTAACTGTAATATTTTTTATGGCACTATAAACATTATGTCTTGTGCATCCTCCAAACAAACCGACACAATCCAATGCACCACTTATTTTCATTCCCGTCACAGTATGGTTATTGCCGTCAAAATTCCCTTTAAAAGGCTTCCTAGCGTTTCCTATTGGTGTCCATTCCTGATTGTTAAGATCAAGATCATTTTTCAGAACAATATATTCTCCATCGTACCAGTTTCCGGCATTCACATTTTTTGCAAAATACGCAAGTTCCGCCGCTGTCTCAATTTGAAATGGATTATCTTGTGTACCCTCTCCCGCGGCAAACCCATCTGCAATCGCTGTACCATCCCAGGTATCTACTGTTTCTCCTTCCGCTCTCGCACTCACCGGCACAGCGATCCACACCAGTGCCGCCAGTGCCAGCAGGGCCAGCCTCATCTTCATGCTCCATGCTTTTGTACTTTTCTTCATAACCCTCATGCCTTTCTATATCCTGCAAAATTTCACATATTTCCCAACCCTTTGCAGATGTAAAATCCAATTTTGTTTTTATACTATCCGTATCATTTATTATACCAAAAAAGCAAAGGCACCGTCAATATTTTCCATACGATTCGTCTCATATTTTTATAAAATTTTGTCAAACAAGTGCGCCCACCGCAAAATCGAGCAGGCTGGCTCATCGTAAACACAAAAAAGGAGCCACCAGATCCCTCCGGTCACTCCTCGTTGCCTTCTCTGAAAAATATATCCAGTTTTCCCAGACATTTGATCAATGTCTTCATTTCTTCCTCGTCCAGATCCCGAATGATCGTATGGATCATTTTCCTGTGGAAATCTCTGTGATGGAAAAAAGCTTTTCTCCCCTTCTCTGTCAGGGTCACCAGCACCACCCGTTTGTCCTGCGTGCTGCGGTTACGCTCCAGGTAGCCTTTTTTCTCCAGACTGTTCATATTCGTATTCAGGGTACCCACGGTGACGTGGAGTTCCCCGGCGATCCGGGACATACTCTTTGGTTCCTCGATGCCGATAGCCTCCAGAATGTGCATGTCATTATTCGTAATATCCTTGAATTCGTCTGTTATGACCGCCTTTGCCTCTGCATCCATCACGTTATGGAACAGGTTCACCAGCAGTTCATTCAGCACCCGGTTGTTGCTCTTCTCCATAGTGTCCTCTACGCTATCTGAAATATCTCTGTCGTATGTCCGAGATTTTTCGAAGCTGCCTTCTCCGACAGATATCCATCGTGTACGGCTCTCCGAATCATTTTCAGTATACCGTCTACCAGGTCATCACGCAAGCCCCAATCGTAAGCCCGGCGCCAAATCCCGCCAGAACGATACGATCGCCGCGGTGCAGTTTTCCCTGCTTGTGCAGTTCATCCAGAAGCACCGGAATGGAGGCGGAGGACAGATTGCCTACCCTCTCCAGATTTGTAGGAAATTTTTCACGATCCGCATGAAGGCGTTTCGCCACTGCATCAATAATACGTGCGTTGGCCTGATGCAATACGAACATATCAATATCCGGCACAGCAAGTCCGGCATCTGACAGCGCTTCCTCGATGCACTGCGGCACCCGTCTGGTGGCGAACCGGTACACTTCCTGTCCATCCATCTGAATATAATGTTCTCTGTCATCCGTCTGCTGTTTTTGATCCGTTTTTGCCGCCGAAGCCCTTGCATATGGGGTTGTCAGTTCTCTCGCTCCGCATTGCAGGACTCCGCCACCGGTGCCGTCGGAGTGCAGTGCCCGGCCCAGAATGCCTGCTGCCGGTATCCGTTTCTCCTCCGCCGTCTCCTGCATCCCTTTCTCTGTCTCCGGCAAAGCGTTACTGTATTCCACCGCCCGAGACTCCGTCCTGCATCTCTCCATAACCACGGCCCCGGCTCCGTCTCCGAACAGAATACAGCTGCCCCGGTCCTTCCAGTCCACCAGCTTGGACAACACTTCGCTGCCGATGACCAGCGCATTTTCCGCCAATCCTGTCCTCAGATAAGCATCTGCGGTATTCAGTGCAAACAAAAATCCGGAACAGGCCGCATTCACATCAAAAGCCAAAGCATTCACCGCGCCGACAGCTGCCTGTACCTGGCAGGCACAGCAGGGCAGATACTGCTCCGGAGAGCAGGTTGCCACCAGGATCAGGTCGATCTCTTCCGCTCTTTTTCCTGCCTGTTCCAATGCTTTGCGGGCCGCTTCTGACGCAAGTGTCACAACCGTTTCGCCAACTGACACATGACGTTCAGCAATACCGGTTCTCTCACGGATCCATTCATCCGAGGTTTCCACCATCTGCTCCAATTCTTTATTTGTAACGATCCTTCCCGGAAGTGCACTTCCGGTTCCGGTGATTCTTATGGTCCTCACGCCATTTCCTCCATGATATCCACTGTTCTTTCTATTTTCTGCGCCCTCCAGGCATTGCTGCCACAGAACAACAGTCCGTTATCCACATCTCCCGTTGCCACATTGATCAATGCTCTGGTGATGCAATACGGTGCTGTCTTCGGATCGCAGGTCTTAATGCAATGTCTGCATCCGGTCATAAACCGCTCCCCGGCCGCCACCTTTTCCAGAAAAGCATTCTGTATAGCTCTGCCCGGCATTCCCACAGGGCTTTTCACAATGACAATGTCTTCTTTCCGTGCGCTGAGATATGCCTGCTTATATGCATCTGCCGCATCACATTCCTCTGTGGTCACGAACCGGGTTCCCATCTGTACCCCCACTGCTCCCAGGGACAAGCAATGCTCCAGATCCCTCCGGTCATAAATACCGCCTGCAGCGATCAGAGGAATCCCCAGTTCTGCTGCCTGCCGGATCATTGCCGTAAGTTCTCTCTCATAGTTCTCCGGTGTGTAAGCATCCAGTTCTTCCCGCTTAAATCCCAGATGTCCTCCCGCCAGCGGCCCCTCCGCTACAATGAAATCCGGCTTCCTGTCGTATTTTTTCATCCAGTATTTCGTGACGACCGACAGGGCACGGGGACTCGACACGATCGGAGCCAGCATTGTCCGGTGGCTGCGCCCTGGCATTCCGTTTTCCGTCTCTGCCACAACTCCGGGCAGATCTAACGGCAGCCCCGCACCGGAGATAATGCAGTCTGTACCGGCCTGCACTGCTGCCCTGACATAATCCTCGTAGCGTTGTGTTGCCACCATGATGTTGACACCGACGATACCTCCTCTTGCGATCTGCCTTGCTTTTTCTATTTCTTTTCCGATAGTACGCAGATTACAGGCGATGGGATCTCTGTCAAAATCCGGCTCCCGGAAACCGATCTGGGCAGTAGAAATGATGCCGATCCCACCGGCAGCTGCCACTGCTCCGGCCAGCCCGGACAGACTGATTCCCACACCCATGCCTCCCTGGATCACGGGAATATCTGCATGTAATTCCCCCAGGATCATTTTTCCGTGCTTCATCCCACATCACCTCTCGTTACCGCTTTAATACTTGCGGAACCTTTCATAACGTTCCTCTGCGATCTGTTCACCGGTCATGCCGGTGTATTTTTGCAGAAATTCCTTGATATGTTCCTTGAGATAACCGCCGATGGCCTCCACGGTACTCTGGTCTGCTCCGCCGTATTCCGGTACGATCCGCTCAATAACACCGAGACGTTTCAGGTCCTCGGATGTAATATTCATGACCTCACTGGCTTCTCTGGCACGGTCAGCATCCTTCCATAATATAGAAGCAAAGCCTTCGGGAGACAGGATCGAATAGGTGGCATTTTCCATCATCCACACCTCATTGCCTACCGCCGTAGCCAGTGCTCCGCCGCTGCCGCCTTCTCCGATAAGGATACACAATACCGGTACTTTTAAGGCTGACATCTCCAGCAGGTTCCGGGCAATAGCCTCGCCCTGTCCTCTCTCCTCCGCCTCCACGCCGCAGAAAGCTCCCGGCGTATTTACAAAGCTGATAATGGGTCTGTTGAATTTCTCCGCCTGTTTCATCAGGCGCAGTGCCTTACGATACCCCTCCGGCATGGGCATACCGTAATTGCGTCTGGCACACTCCGCAAAATCCTTGCCCTTCACATCTGCCAGCACTGTCACCGGCTGCCCGTCCAGGAATGCCACCGCACCTACCAGTGCTTTATCATCCCCATAATAACGGTCTCCGTGAGCTTCCACTACATAATCGAAAATGTAGGGAATATAGTCGGTCGCTGCCGGTCTGTCCACTCTCCGGACGGTCTTGACTTTTTCCCATGCCGTTCTGGGGAGTGTCAGGAATGACCGTTCCTTCACAATCTCCGTAGGTTCAAAATGGAAGTCAATATTTTTCTTAAAATCTGCATAATTCCCCTCACTGCACCGATGCGTCGTGATCAGGAAATATAAGGTCTTCTTCAGATTCTCCCGGCGGACGATACCGTCCACAAAACCATGCTCCTGCAAAAATTCCGCTGTCTGGAAGCCGTCAGGGAGACGCTGTCCCAAGGTCTGCTTAATGACTCTCGGTCCTGCGAAGCCGATCAAGGCTCCCGGTTCCGCCATGATCACATCTCCCAGCATGGCAAAGCTGGCCGTTACGCCACCTGTGGTGGGATCCGTCAAAATAGTCGCATAGAGAAGTCCTGCTTCTCCATGCCGTTTGATCACTGCGGAGGTCTTTGCCATCTGCATCAGCGACACAATTCCCTCCTGCATTCTTGCACCGCCGGAACAGCAGAACAAAAATACAGGCAGCCGCAATTCTGTCGCCTTTTCAATTGCCCGGGTGACTTTCTCGCCGACCACATGCCCCATGCTTCCCATCATAAATTTGGATTCGCAGATGCCGATCACAGCCTTTTCCCCGTAAATCTCGCATTCACCTACGGTCACAGCTTCTTTCACGCCGGACTTTTCCCTGGCCTCCGACAGTTTTTCTTCATAGCCCTCATATTTCAGTGGATTGCTCTCTTCTATCTCCTCGAACCAAGGCTGAAAGCTTTTCCGGTCTGCCACCATGCGAATCCGGTTGTGGGTCTTCACCCGGAAATAATAACCACATTCGTAACAGACATATTTATTTTTCGCTGCCCGGTCTCTGTTTATCATTTTCTTACATTTCGGGCATTTGATCTCTGTTTCTATCGTTACATTTCCCATACTTGCACCTCTTATTCTGCGTCACTCTTATCTCTCTGTCCCACTCATAAAAAACTTCCGCAGACTATTTTTATTTTACTGCAAAGGTAAGTTCTGCTTTCGCCGCCAGTTTTCCGTTTACCGTGGCAATCGCTTCCCCGACACCTATCGGTCCCTTGCTGCGGATAATGGTGGTCTCCAACTCCAAGGTGTCTCCGGGACGCACCATCTGTTTGAATTTTGCCTTGTCAATCCCTGCAAAATAAGCGGTCTTGCCTCGGTTCTCCGGCAGAGACAAAATTGCCACCGCCCCGGTCTGGGCAAGTGCCTCCAGGATCAGTACTCCGGGCATCACCGGATTTCCCGGAAAATGTCCGGCAAAATACGGTTCATTGAAGGTTACGTTTTTGCGTCCCACTGCCCGCACACCGGGCTCCAGCTCCTCGATCGTATCGATCAGCAGAAATGGATGTCTGTGGGGCAGAATCTCCATGATTTCCTGTGTATTATAAACTGACATTGTTCCTCCGTTCCGCGAATGCTGTCGTATCAACTACTTCCTCGCATTGTGCAATCGTCCTCGTTGATGCTCTGCCTTCTATCCTGTGTCTTGAACATCTGCTGCGGTTATTCTGTGTACTTCTTCAACAACAGACTCGCATTATGTCCGCCGAAGCCCAACGAATTGGTCAATGCATAGGGCACCTCTTCTTTGTAGCTGTCCCGGCAGTAATTCAGATCCAGTTCCTCCTCCGTCTCACGCAGTCCCACGGTACGATGGATATAGCCTTCCTGAATTTCTTTTACGCAGGTGACAAACTCCACTGCACCTGCTGCTCCTAAAAGATGTCCCACCATGGATTTGGTGGAATTGATCTTCAGATCATAAGCATGTTCTCCAAATGCGAGTTTGATCGCTCTGGTCTCGAACAGGTCATTATGATGGGTGCTGGTTCCATGGGCATTGATATAGGTAAGCTCTTCCGGTGCCACCCCGCCGTCTTTTAAGGCATTCAGCATGGCGGTGGCTGCTCCGCTGCC
>OGMP01002425.1_pt1 | contig 11562 bp, 8 predicted proteins | sample 1573261 | NCBI WGS metagenome assembly OGMP01 (sample SAMEA2581878, study PRJEB24529) | metagenome | biome: Human gut stool | place: China | collected 2011 | reverse complement strand
TAACAACCTTGAATTCCATAGTCTTACCTACGAATACATCGTAGTCACGGATAGGCTTAACGTCGATTTGAGAACCGGGCAAGAATGCTTCGATACCGAATACATCGACAATCATACCGCCCTTCGTGCGACATTTGATATATCCTTTGATGATTTCGTCGTTTTCAAGAGCCGAGTTAACACGGTCCCAAGAGCGGGTAGCACGAGCCTTCTTGTGCGACAAAACCAATTGTCCTTTTTTATCTTCCTGATTCTCGATATAAACCTCTACTTTATCTCCTATTTTCAAATCGGGATTGTAGCGGAATTCGCTCATCGGGATGATACCGTCTGACTTGAAGCCGATGTTTACCACCACTTCACGCTTGTTCATCGCGATAACCGTACCGTCAACCACTTCGTGGTCATTTACTTTGTTTAAAGAGCCTTCGTAGGCCTTTTCCTGAGCTTCGCGGCTCTCGTTCACCTGAGTGTCACCGCTTTCATAAGCATTCCAGTCGAAGTCTGCCAACGGTGCTACGTTCTTTAATTCTGCCATTTAATTAATTGAAAATAATAAAATTATAATGTTAGACATTATGTTGTTTATAATCGGGCGCAAAGTTACGATAAAAGGTATAATTATGCAATTAAAAAGGCAAGAAAATGAATGTATTTCTTGTTTTTGTTTGTATCTTTGCAGCGTCATTTATAATCATCTAACATGGGAAAGATTAATTGTATAGGTATTTTGACTTCCGGAGGAGATGCTCCGGGAATGAATGCCGCTATTCGTGCCGTTACGCGCGCCGGGATAGCAGCCGGTTTGAAGGTAAAAGGTATATATCGTGGTTATGAAGGTTTGATTAACAACGAAATTCAGGATTTTACGACGGAGAATGTGAGCAATATCATCCAAAGAGGAGGAACGATTCTGAAGACGGCTCGCAGCAAGGAATTTCTTACGCCGGAGGGGCGTAAAAAGGCCTATGATAATATGGTGGAACAGGGGATTGACGCCTTGATTATCATAGGAGGTAACGGTTCGCTTGAGGGAGCGCGCATTTTTGCAGAGGAGTTCGATGTGCCCTGCATCGGTCTGCCCGGTACCATCGACAATGACCTGAGCGGAACGGATTCCACAATCGGTTACGACACGACGCTGAATACCATTGTGCAGTGTGTAGACAAGATTCGTGATACCGCGACTTCACACGAACGTATATTCTTCATCGAAGTGATGGGGCGCGACGCCGGTTTCCTGGCGCAGAACAGTGCGATAGCGAGCGGGGCGGAAGCTGCCATCATTCCCGAAGACTCTTCCAATGCCGACCAGTTGGAACAGTTCATCAGCCGGGGTATCCGCAAGAGCAAGAGTTCCAGTATGGTCATCGTGTCCGAAAGCCCCAAGTGTGGTGCCATGTATTATGCCGACCGGGTGAAGAAAGAATATCCCGAGTTCGACGTGCGCGTGTCTATTCTCGGGCATTTGCAGCGTGGCGGTTCTCCGAGTGCTTACGACCGTATTTTGGCTTCCCGTCTGGGGGTAGGCGCCATTACGGCTTTGCGCGAAGGGCAGCGTAACGTGATGATAGGCATCAAGAATGACGAAGTGGTGTACGTGCCGTTCTGCAATGCCATCAAGAGCGACAAGCCGGTGAAGAAAGAGTTGATAAATGTATTGGGTATTTTGTCCATTTAAGGAAGGGGCAAAGTCCTATTATAATAAGGTGTAACGGGAGCAAGGTCGGTAAGACCGGCTCCCGTTGTTCTTTTGAAAGGCTCATTCTTCTTTCATCGTTTCAAAAAAGCGGTGGATGGTGTCCCGGTTCACCGCTTTCAGTATGGCTGAGCCGTCGCCGATAACCACCGTGTCGAAGAGGAAAGACAAACTGTTGAAGCCGGACGGGTCTTTGCTGATGCACCGGTTGTAATAGTCCGATGCGTTTCTGCCGTTCGGGTCTTCGGGCCGTCCTTTTATGTTTCCCAGATAATAGTTCCCGTCGAACGTGTTACGGGTGGAGCGGTTCAGGCGAATCTCCGATTCCTGCGGGACGAAGAATACATTTTCCCGGAATACGGTAGAATCCGCATAGCCGTCCCACGCATCGGATGTGATGATACTGCGGTCTATGAATGGCTCCGTCTTGGGATTGACATGCAAGAGGTTTCGTCTGACCAACGTGTTCTTGCAAGGACCGGCTATGTGGATATTGGCGGAAAAAATGCCGCTGCGGGTCGCACGCGGACGGATGGCATCATTGATGCTGACGTTGTATTGTACCACGCTGCCTTGGTTGCCTGCACCGGGGTCTGTACCTGAATTACAAATCAGGACCAGTCCGCCGTCGTTGTCGTGGCTGTAGTTATATTGTATGGTCGTGTTACGGCAGTTGTAATCCGAGTCGAATCCTTGTGCGTCCCACGGAGCCTTATGGTCGCTCACTTCGTTGAATTGTATCACGGTGTTGTCGCAACTCCAAGGCCACAGGCCGGCTGCCGCCTCGCTGTGGGGCAACGTGCCCGGGCAGTTGCGCATCAGGTTGTATTCTATCAAGGCACCGTCGCATCCGATGGGGACAATACCGTCGCCCGGGACTTCCTCTATCAGGTTTTTGCGTATGACGGTACGGGTATTGGGATGCCAATGTTCGCGGTTGCTGTAACCGGACCAGATGATGCCGTTTCGTTCACACTTCCGGATGACGCAGTCTTCCACCCGTAATCCGTCGAACGTCGAGGGCGTATCTTTACCCCGGTTGACAATAAGTATGCCCGAACCTCCCCCTTTCTGTTTGATCAGGCTGCCGTTCACGTCGTGGATATGGAGTGCCCGGAGCACGATGTCGTGCGACACGCCGTAATCTTCGCAGAGCACTTTCACGCCCGTGCGGTTCGCCATCCTTTGCTTTCCCGTGTTCACGACTTCCAGATTCTCCAAAGTGAGATAGTCGGAGTTGCGTACCAAGACCGTGTACAGCGACGAGTCCGGAGCCTGAATACAAGGTTTTCTGCCTGTGCCGTAAGCGCCGATTACGACCGGACGGCCTGCCTTCCCTTCGGCCGACACTTCCAGCAGTCCGTTGAACGAGGAGTTTCTGCGCAATAATAAGGAATCACCGGCACGCAACTGTAACTCTTTCGTCCGCAACAGGCTTTTCCAAGCCGTCTTTTCGCTTTTGCCGTCGGCGCGGTCGTCGCCGTTTTGCGCGTCTACATAATAGTTTTGTCCTCCGCGTGGTTTGGACTTGGCATGGGCGGGGACGAAAATGTTTCCGCCCAGCCCCAAGAAGATAAGAAGGAATAAAGTTTTCATTATATAAAAGGTTAAGGAACATTCGTAACCATACGGGTCATTTCAGCCATGTGGCCCGTTTCCACACATATTCCAACGGGCCGTGGTCGTGGTGTTTCATCCACCATTTGCAGAAAGAGAACTGCAGGATGAAGAACGCCATTCCGGCCAACAGGCTGGCCGTGATGCCCAAATCGTCGTGCAGGGAAAAGCCCCAGTTGTAATAGAGCATAGCTCCGGCCATGCTTTGGGTGATGTAGTTCGTCAGGCTCATTTTGCCGTATGGGATGATTTTGCTCATGAACGGTTGCATCCGGGTACGGTAAAAGGCCATCAGCCCGCCCGAGACCAATACCAGCATGAAAGCGAATTTATACAAAGAACTTACCACAAGGCTCAGCGGGGTCAGCACGGACGGATTGCTGATGAAGTCCGGCAACATGTTGCCAAGCCCGTACAGCGGGAAAAATGCGACCAAGGCTCCGCAGAGTATCTTGTTCCACACTTTCAGGTTTTCTTTCAGGAACAAGCCCCGTCGGCCGATGAGCAGCCCGAATAGGAACAAGGCCGCCGTCTGGAACACACGTCCGTTGTCCCAGGCCCAAGCCAGGCTAGCCAGTTGTCCCTCCCAAAGGTTCACGCGTACGGTTTCCCAAAACGTGCCGCCCTGTTGTACGGCGAAAGTTTGTGCCCACAAATGCCCGGTGGGTACGGCCGGAGTGACGAATGCCGGGTCGCAGGCCGCCCGGATGGCGTAGTATAAGGGTAGGGGTTGGATAAGCAGGACGCAGGCCAGTACCAGCAGCCATTTGTCTTTCAGGCGGCAGGTGAGCGGAAGGATGAAGCCCACTAAAGAGTAGAGCACCAATACCTCCGCCGTAAAGAACGAGGCGTTCAGGTTGCCGAAAAGGAAAAGCAGGAAGAGCCGCCAGCAAAACCGTCCCCTGAAGTCTTTTCCGCGCAGCCGTTGGTTGTCGTATTGGATGAAAAAGCTGAAACCGAAGAGCAATGCGAAAACGGCGTATGCTTTTCCGCCGAAGAGGAAGAACATGCCGTCCCAGATGGCTTTGTCACTGAAGTCCAACCACTCGCTTTGTCCCGCAGTGTCGGGGTAGGAGTAGAAATTGAAATGTTCGATGGAGTGCAACAGAATGATGCCCATTACGGCTATTCCGCGTAATACGTCAGCCACGTCCACGCGTGGATGTTTCGTCATGGTGGTGTTTTGCATGTTTTTTTTCCTTTTGTTTGTTTCGTGGTTGCAAAAATAGGGATTTTTTTCATCTATACCAACAAAAATTATTCTGCGGAGATTTGAAAATCGTTTGCCGCAGATTGAAAAATCAGTCTCAGCCAAATGATTTTTCATTTGGCGCAGAACGATTTTGAAAATGTAAGTGGTTGGTTTTCAGATGTGTTTGTAGGTGGAAAAATATTGATAAAAGTCACTTCTATAAGTGGTTAAAAAATACCGTAGAACTCCCCGTTGATTTTCTTTTTCCGACTATAAAAAATATCCCTACTTCACAGTAAGGATATAAAAAAAGGGTCAGCGCTCTGACCCAACCTTTGTTAACCTTAAATCTAATACTATGAAAAACACGATGCAAAGTTACGGAGTTTTTTGAAATAAACAATAGAAAAAGAATTAAAATGTCTATGCTTAACGTTTTTTATAGGATAAGCTTTGGTTTAGCTGTTTTTTTAGTCGTTTTTCGAGGTCTATTGGGGGATGAAAAAAGTCCATCTCTTGGTAAGAGATAGACTACCGTTTGCAAATGTAGGTAAAAAGCCAGATAACGCCAAGTAACTGTATGAAAAAATCTAAGAAATGCGATGTTTTTCTAAACTTTGTATTTTTTAAATGGCTGTAAAATAGTATATTTTAAATGTCGGTCTATCTCTTACCAAGAGATGGACCGCTATTGGTAATATAAAATAATAGTAACGCAGGAATATGATAAGAATGGTCCGTAGTTTGATGAAAATATGGCTCGTTACGTATATGGCCTGTGGCTGTGTGGCCTGTCGGAGTAATAAAAAATCGCATCCCTTAGAAGGGGAAGTCGCTGTGTCGGTTCCCTGTTTGCGAGATATGGGTATCGTACGTCCGATTGCCGGATGGAGTCGGGGGGATAGTAATATGACCCGGTTTAAATATCGTGACGGACGGATAGTCGGAGGCTACAGTACGGAATATGGTACTTTTATAGTGGAGACGCATCCATTGGCGTTTCGGGTTTTCAAGGAAAAGAAGTCCGTAGCCACCGGTCGTGTCCGCGAGGTTTGTTTCAAGCCCGTTCGTGTCGCTCCGGAAGGCCATGTGGTTTATATGGAATTCAACGGCATGGAGCAAGAGACGGCAAACGGTGGAAAAGCCCGTCCTTTTAGGGGAGAGGTATCGGCTTCTTACGACTCCGAGGGACATATAACCGAGATGAACTACCATCGTGAGAACAGTTCGGGCTACAGGGAAACCGGCGTGGCGCGGTACACTTGGAAGGACGGGAATCTGGAGACGGTGGTTTCCGATGTTTTCCATACGAACAATCTATACGAGAGGCATGAGATTTATACTTTTGGCTATGACATGCAGGATTCCCTGAAGTTAAATCCCGGTATCTACCTCCAAGAGATGAATTGTTTTCCGGGGCTTTATGATTTTATTTGGTATGCCGGACTGTGGGGGAAAACCACCTGTCGCATTCCGCAGACGGTCACATACGAAAAGGTGGGAGACGGAGAAAATCGCAGCGAAACGCAATCTATCACTTTTATCCTCAGGCCGGAAAAGAATGCTGCGATATTGTCTTACGGTGGAGTTCCGCGCTTTTCATTCGATTACTTTCCCGTCAGTTGCCCCTGAGCGGTGGTCCCGTTGTCGGCCTCGGTTGGTGACGGGACCTTTTTAAAGGGATAAAAGAAATACGGGTCGCTTCACAGCGACCCGTATTCTTTAGTTTTTTAGGTATTAGTTTTGTTTAAGGTAAAAAGATTGTTTTCAGGATAACGCTGCAAAGGTAAGCGCATTTTTAGGTGCGTGCAAGTAAAAAAACATGCTATAAAACATATTTTGCGAAAAACACTGCATTTTCCTTAAAAATCTTTTAATCTGCTTTGTCTTTCAGTTTTTGCCGATGGTAATTTACCATCCGGTCTATCGGTTCTTTGAGGATGTTTCCTATCCGTATGTCGTATATTCCGGCAGCCTCCTCCAGTTCTTGGTGGAAAATGGCGGCTATGCTGCCCACGAAGTGTACGGCAAGCGATCCGGGGTGGTAAGCCATGATGTTCCGTTCAAAGAAGGCTTTGAAGCAGTCTGTGAGTATACGGTGGGCGTCAGGGTGGGTACGGTGGGTTTTCAGGAAAGGTGTGAAAGAAGCTAAGAAACGGTTGGCTTCCGGTTCTCGGTACACTTTCCGGATGATGTCAGCTTCGTCCCATCCGTAGCTTTCCGCCAGCTTACGGCTTAGTTCTTCGTCTAAAAGTCCTTTGAGCCAGTCGCCTATCAGGCGTTTGCCTAAAGCTGTGCCGCTGCCTTCGTCCCCTAAGATGTATCCCAACGGAGACACATGTTGCACAATGTCCTGTCCGTCGTAACGGCAGGAATTGGAACCGGTGCCCAAAATGCAGGCAATGCCGGCTTCGTGTCCGCATAAGGCCCGTGCAGCCCCCAACAGGTCGGAATGGACTTCGGCTGTGGAGCGGGGGAAGAGTCCGGTAAGGGCCTGTCCCATCTTGTCGCAGACGGAAGGCAGGCATCCCGCACCGTAATAATAGATATGGGTTTCCGTTTCCGGTCCTTGGAGATGGGGGGCCAACCGGGGAAGCAGTTCCGTTTGCAGGATTTCCCGGATGGCGGGAGGTTCCAACAGGGCTGGGTTGAGTCCACGCGTACGGAAAAGCTGAGGCTCCCGATGGGGAACTGCCAGGCACCAGTCGGTTTTTGTGGAGCCTCCGTCGGCCACCAACAAGGCTTTCCGTAGGTTATGCTTGGTTTCCATGATGTTCTTTTTTCCCGAATTCCGGGTCTATTTTCAGCAGTGCTGTGACGCCGACCGTCACCAAGCAGCAGGCCATTACGATAAGGAAGAAGTGGAAGTATCCCACGGCTTCCTGCAATTCTCCGGCCACGGCGCCCGGCAGCATCATGGACAGGGCCATGAAAGCCGTGCAGAAGGCATAGTGTGAAGTCTGTTGTTCTCCTTGCGAATAATATAGGAGGAACAGCATATAGGCGGTGAAGCCGAAACCGTAACCGAATTGCTCGATGAATACCATGGCGTTGATGAGCAGGAAATTCGTAACTCAGATAGACATATACAAGGTCCGGTAGCGTGATGCTCCATACCATCGGCCACAGCCACTTTTTCAGCCCGTCGCGCGAGGCGGCTATACCGCCTATGATGCCGCCGAGGGTCAGGCCGAGTACGCCTACCGTTCCCTGTACGAACCCTACTTCCTGCGTGGAAAGCCCCAGTCCGCCTTCGCTGACGGGTTTAATCAGGAACAGGTTGGAAATCCGGATGAGCAACGCTTCCGGCAGGCGGTAGAAAAGCATGAAAAGGACGGCGGCCACAGGCTGCGGTTTCCGGAAAAACGATGTGACGGTGAGCCAAATGTCTTTCCACAGGCTGCGGGCCGACACGGCTTTTCGTGTCCGGTCGCAGTCGGGGCGCGGCAAGTGGAAAAAGTGGTAGGCAGTCACGGCAATGAAGAATGCCGCCAGCACGTAGAAAGCGATGCTCCACGAATAGGCGATGCGGCGGGGGAAAGTTTCCAACGTGCCCGCCAACATGATGAGCAGTCCGCTGCCCGCTATGGTGGCGATGCGGTAGAACGTGCTCCTGATGCCCACATACAGGCTTTGCTCGTGCGGGTCGAGCGCCAACATGTAAAAACCGTCGGCTGCGATGTCGTGGGTGGCACTGCTGAAAGCCATCATCCACAGGAACATCAGGGTAAAGACGAGGAAATGGGCGGAGGGAAGCGTGAAGGCCACTCCGGCTATGGCGGCGGCGATGAGGAACTCCATGGCCAGTATCCACCATCTTTTGCTTTTGGCAAGGTCGATGAACGGGCTCCATAGGGGTTTGACGACCCACGGGAGGTAGAGTGCGCTAGTGTAGAAAGCGATTTCGGCGTTGGAAAGTCCCATGCGTTCGTACATGACGGTAGAGATGCTCATGACCGTCACGTAAGGCAGTGCCTCGGCAAAGTACAGGGTCGGAATCCATTTCCATGGGTTCCGGCTTGGGGTTTCCGGTGTTTGCCGGTCGTCTATGGCGTAAGGTTTTCTTTTCATAAGGCTGTCAGGAGTAGGCTTTCCGGATGGTGATTCCGTCATAATAATGTTTCAGGATTTCGTCGTAACGGTAACCTTTGGCTCCCATGACCGCCGCCCCGATCTGGCATAAGCCCACGCCGTGCCCCCATCCGGCACCGTGGAGGACGAACCGGCCGGGTATGCCGTCGTGCAAATCCTCCTTGTCGACCACGAATGCCGAACTGAACAAATGGGTGTGGCTTAATACACGGCGTATTTCCAACTCTTTTCCGATGACGAGTGTCTCCTGTGTACCGACGATTCTCAACCGGCTGATATGTCCGCCTCGTCCGCGTTCCACGGGGATGAGGTCGAGGATGCTGCCAAAATCCGTTTTCAGATTTTCCGCGATGAGCCCGGACAATTCGTCTTGCGTGTATTCCACGCGCCAACGGTAGAAGTCCGTGGTTTCCCGGTCGTAGTCGTTCAGCACTTGACGGAGTATCTCTTCGTCTTCCGTGTGGCAGAACGAAGGCGGGTTGCTCCGTATCCACTTTTCAGCCTCCTCTTCCCGGGTGAGGTCCGGCAGCGCCGGACGGATGCCCGAAAGATTCCCGGGCGCAATATCTCTGACACTGGTCAGGTAAGACAAATGCTTGTCCTCCCAGCAATATTCGAATTCTTCGGTCGCTCCGCCGCAGCATTTCGAGAAACGTGCGTCGCAGATGTCATCCCCCGACGTGAGGATTTGCCCGCGTGTGGCTTTGACGGCTTCCACCACGGCCTCGTTGCTGGCCCGCGTGATGCCCTGATAGCGTTGGCAATGGTCGTCGGCACATACGTCGAATATCGTATGGTCTTCGCGGTCGTACCAACGGATCAGCTCTCCGTCGCTTTTGCTGAACGAGAAGAATCCACGGTCGTGGTTACTCAGTTGTTTGCGCTTTTCTATCTGGGCATAGAGCCAGCTCCGGCTGATGACGGCCGATGCTTTCAGGAACTCAGGAGAGGCGGAGGCGTTCATTTCGCTGGAAATGACACTGATGAGGTAGTCTTCCACCGGCAACACGTTGATGGCCACGATTTTTTCTTCTTCCACCACTAATTTCAACGTGCCGCTGAAGATTTGCGTCTCTTGCCGTTCCCAATGGAATTTAATGCCGATCGTCACATCGTAAAGCGAGAAAGAAGCTTTGTTTTCCTGAGGGGTAAAAGTCAATTCCCGGTACAGGTTTCCGTTCCACAGGATGCCTCCTTCGCTGCATTCTACCGTTTGCTCGCCCCTTACGAGGCTGCCTTTGGCCGAATAGGTGGCGTTGAGGGAGAAATGGATACGTTGCCGGCTCATGATGCCTACGCTGACTTCGGGTTCCGTGCCTTCATGTAGTCGTTCCGGAGCCGTGCGCGGCTCCGCGTTTTCCGTGCCGTCTTTCTTCTGGTGGCGGGTGAACTGCCCGATGACCGGTTTCAGTTCTTCTTCGCTCAGCGTCACTTCGCGCAGAATGTCCGTAGCCAGTCCGGCCGTGAGGGTCCGGAAATCTTTTTCTCGCGGTGTGATGAGCAGCCCGCCCATATCCAAGGCTCCGGGGCTGACGAGCAGTTGATGCTCGCCGGTCTGTCCGTAGCAAGCCGGTCTGTGTTTCTTGCGTGGGAAAATCAAGATGACGATTTCGTCTTCGCGTCCGGCGTTCCAGGATTGCCGCCAGCAAAGGATATTCATACGCGGTTCGCTTTCCCCGTCGCAGAGCGGAAGGGCATAGTAGAGTTTTTCAAAAAGCAGGCAGGGATGTTCCGACGGCCGGGTGCGGATGACAAATACCGGACATATATAACTTTTGAGGATGTAGAGCCCGCAGTTGGCGTTTTGCATCATGATTTCCTCGATGCTCTCTTCTTCGTCCGGTTGCAGGGGATAGAGTTTTTCCATCCCCATTTCGTAGCTTTTCCAGTCCCGTTCGATGGGCAACACACCCCGTTTCCCTGCCTGGAAGTGCATGTGGTCGGGGGCAGAAGCACCGCATACGGGGCCGTTGTAGAAAAAGACGGCTTCCGGTATGTTCCAGGCCATGTTGCGCAAGGTCTTGAAGTGAGGCAGGATGCTTTGTGGTGTATGCCTCCGTGCCGGGATGGTAAAGTGTTCCGGTAAGATAGGATAAGGGTTCACCAACAGTTGGTAATGTCCTTCTATGGGCAGGGCGTGTTGTACCTCCGGCCGGTTCAGGTCGCAAAGGAAGCACGGGCGGGCGGCCAAGGCTTCGGCTGAGATATTGGCTCCGGTCGAGGCTATTCGTGCCGGATTGAACTGGGCGGTCAGCGTATGGTCGCCGATGGCCAGTTCCTTGTTCTCTGCTTTTTGCAGGTCTTCATAACGTTGCCGGGCTTCGCTCCAGTCCTTTAATTGCTTGCGGAAGAAAGCCTGCATTTCTTCGGGATTCAGCGGGTGTGCCCACAGTCGGTTCAGTCGGCGGCGGGCTTCTATCTCGATAGTACGCAGCCGGTCCTTGTAAAGATTGTGGGCATTGGCTTTTTCTATGCTCAGTGCCGCGTCGGAATTGCCTTCCCAACGTCGGCATAAGTAAAGTTCTTCATAGATGCGCCCGATGCGGTAGTAGCGTGAAAAGCATAAGCCGAGTGCATAATCTTCCCCGTAACTGGTGTTCGGGATTTGCAGCTTCCTCAGAATCGGGGTGAAGAAAGCGCGCGGGGCACCCAGTCCGTTGATGCGCAAGGCATTGTTGCGGCCGTTTTCGGGGGTCCATTCCTTGTGGTCTATCAGGCCCGGCGGCAGAGTTTGCAGGGAGAAGTCCGTCATGCGGTAGGCTCCGATGACCATGGCTGCCTTTTCATGATAAAAAGTTTGTATGATGCGCTGCAAAGTCTGTGGTGAACTGTACAGGTCGTCCGAATCCAACTGGACGACGAAGCGTCCGCAACGCGGGTGGTGTACGGCCAAGTTCCAACAGCCCCCGATGCCCAAGTCGCCGCGTTAGGGGATAAGGTGCACGCAGCGAGGGTCACGGGT
>OGMP01002415.1_pt1 | contig 11624 bp, 8 predicted proteins | sample 1573261 | NCBI WGS metagenome assembly OGMP01 (sample SAMEA2581878, study PRJEB24529) | metagenome | biome: Human gut stool | place: China | collected 2011 | reverse complement strand
ACTTAAAATCCTGTTGTAGCGATACAGTACCGGTTCGATTCCGGTCGCCGGCATTAAGAGGTCTCAAGTGTTGAAGTTCGTTCAGCATCTGGGGCTTTTTATTTTGTCAGAAATTACTTTAGGATTTTTGATTTATAGAAAAAGTTTGAAATTTATAGATAAAATAGCGCAAATTGTGGAAACTTGACAAAAGCTTGAGAAGACACTGGGGAACCGCCGGTTCTTAGAAATCAACAGTTGTATTTCGTTCTGATTTATCAGATAAGAAATGCGACTGTTGATTTCTTAGTACCGCTGCGTGTGACACGTAGCGAGAGCGTGTCTTCGAAAATTTTGTTAAGTTTCCACAATTTTCATAACTTAAATTTGAATTTCGACTAATTCTATGCTTTCTTCACCGGAGCCTGATATCTTGCGGTTGATTCACGCTCGATCAGTGTAGCGCGGAGCTGTGTACGGCAGATTGGAATGTGATGTACCAGGGAGTTTAAAATGACATAAGCACATTTTCCGAGTTCACTGCGTTCCTGCCGGATCGTGGTAAGCGGTGGCTCTAGCATGGAGGAGATCGGAATGTCATCGAATCCGACCACGCTGATATCTTCCGGCACGCGGAAACCGCGGAGCTTGCATTCCGTGATAACACCGGATGCGATCAGGTCATTACCACAGATGATCGCAGTAGCACCCGCACCCAAAAAAGTAGGAACGTGATACTTTGCACTGTCTGCCACATAATAGCCGTAAGCGGTCAGGTCTTCATTGATCTCAAGACCATGTGCTTTCATGCTGTTATAGTAGGCTTCCTGACGCTGCTCGGATACCATGGAGTGCAGGGAACCATTTAAAAAGGCAATTTTTTTGTGACCGAGTGTGTAGAGATGGTCAACTGCCGCATCGATTCCCTCATAGTTGTCCGTTCCAATGTAAGCAACATTCGGATTCTTCCTAATATAATTGTCGAAGAGAACGGTCGGCATGGTGGTTTGTTCTAACTGTTTCATCCATTCGTCGTGAAGGGCGAAGCCGACAAGAAAGGCTCCGCAGAAACCATTCTTTAACATATAGGTGTCATATTTTTCTGCGAGCTGGAATGCCGGTGTGACCGGAATGACTGTCACATCCCAGTTGTGGCGGAACGCATTCTGTTTGAATCCCAGGACAATTTCATAACCAAACTGTGTGGCAGCTTCATAGTCCATATTTTCAATGAAAATCGCAAGCTTGCGGTTTTCTACTTTTTTTGATCGTTTGGTCGCATATCCCATTTCCACTGCGGTATCTAAGACCATCTGTCTTAATTCATCACTGATATCGCTTGCTCCGTTCAAACCTTTGGAGACAGTGCTGACGGATACACCCAGACGATTTGCTATATCTTTGATCGTAGCCAAGTCTTTATCCTCTTTGTTATTATTATTCGATACTTCCCTTATTATATAGAATCGAATTTCTGTTTTCAAGCAGTCTGCTCAGAGATTTCAAAAAAGTTTCGAAACAAAACGAGAAAAACTTGTCATTTTACACAAAAAAACGAATATAAAAACGTGAAAAATAGCAAAATCGATATTAATATTTGCAAATTCGTTGACAAAAACGTTTCCATGAACTAAAATTACCTCAGATACGAAAATTCACGAAACAATTCGTATAGGTTTTGAATGCGGGATCATTCCAACAGAACGGGAGGAAATGAATTGGGATCAAAAGAATTGACCAGGGGAGCAGGAGTCCTGCTGGCAATCACAAGCTTACCATCTTCATATGGAATAGGAACATTAGGGGAAGCTGCATTCCAATTTGTTGATTTACTTGTCGATCTCAAGCAGAGGTACTGGCAGGTGCTTCCGATCGGTCCTACCAGTTTTGGAAACAGTCCGTATCAGTCCTACTCCGCATTTGCCGGAAACCCATATCTCATTGATCTGGATGATCTGGTGAAGGATGGATTGTTACAGGAGACGGAGATCCGCAGTTTTAACTGGGGAGCGGATGATGCAGATATTGATTATGCAACCATCTATGAGAACCGTTACAAGATTTTACGAATGGCTTTTTCGAGATTTCCTGCGGAGAGTGAAGACTTCCTTGCTTTTACAGAAAAAAGCGACAGATGGCTGTCTGATTATTCTCTTTATACCGCATTGAAACGGCATTTTGGAGATATAGAATGGCAGAGCTGGGACGTGCCGCTCAGGGACAGAGATCAGGAGGCAGTGAAAGAGTATCAGGAAATATTACATAATGACATCATGTTTTGCAAATTTTGCCAGTACGAGTTTTTTAAGCAGTGGATGCAGCTGAAGCAGTACGCAAATAGCCGTGGAGTCCAGATCATCGGTGATATGCCATTATACGTGGCGTCAGACAGCGTGGATGTATGGGCGCACCGTGAGATGTTTTTACTTGGACCGGATGGAAGACCGAATGTGGTCGCAGGGGCAGCACCCGATGCATTTTCCGAGAGCGGTCAGGTATGGGGCAGTCCGGTATATGACTGGAACGTCATGGAAGAGGATGGCTTTGCATGGTGGAAGGCAAGAATGCTTGAGAACATGGAATTATTTGATGTGATCCGGTTAGACCATTTTTCCGGTCTGGTCCGTTATTACACCGTTTCTGCAGATGCAGAAGACGGAAGAAATGGCAAGTGGAGCAAAGGACCTGGCAGGAAACTGACAGATGCCATGACAGAGGTTCTGGGTGATACGCGGGTGATCGTGGAAGACATCGGACCAAAGGGCGGGCTTCCGGGAGTGAAAAAGTTAAAGACAAAAACCGGATGGCCGGGCATTAAGATTTTGATGTTTGCCTTTGATGATGACACCGCGAATGAGCATCTCCCACATAACTATCAGGACACGAACATGGTCGTATATGCAGGAACTCACGACAACGAAACGATCGTTGGTTATTTCCGGGATAAGTCAGATTACGAGCTGGCATATCTGTATGAGTATCTGAACATTCATTATAAAGAAGAAATACCGGATGCACTGATCCGGGCAGCCTACGCAAGTATCGCAGATGTGGCCATTATCCAGATGCAGGATCTGATGAAGCTTGGAAATGAAGCCAGAATGAACGCACCTTCCACGGTGGGACGCAACTGGCGCTGGCGTATCGGAAAAGATACTTTGAGCGAAGAACGGAGAGCATGGATACGGACTCTGGCAGCCGTATATCGCAGATAACAAATACGCTATAAGATGCATAAGCATTTTATATAGAAGTCTTATTCTAAAAAAGGAGAGGAATCAAATGAAAAAGAAAGCAATCTCATTATTACTTGTTGCAACTATGACAGCTACAATGACAGCAGGCTGCGGTGGCAAACAGGAAGCAGCAGACAACACAACTGCAGGAAACGATGCGGCACCTTCTACAGAAGCAGCAGCATCTGATGATGCAGCAACAGAAGAAGAAGAGGAAGCATGGAGCGGTACATTGACTGTATGGAGCCCACAGGAAGATCAGGATACAGGCTGGTTACAGAAAGAATGTGACGCATTCAATGCGGCTCATCCAAACTGGGATGTCACATTTGAGTATGGTGTATGTGCAGAGGGTGATGCAAAATCTACAGTTACAACAGACGTTGAGGGATCAGCAGATGTCTATATGCTGGCAAACGATAACATCCCTGATTTAGTAGCAGCAAACGCACTTGCTGAGCTCGGCGGATCTTATCTTGATTATGTAACAAGCACAAACTCCGATTCCATTACAGCATCTGTTACATACAATGATGCAGTAGTAGCATTCCCATTTACATCTAATACATGGTTCATGTACTATGATAAGAGTGTATTCTCTGATGAGGATATCAAGAGCTTTGACACAATGTTGGAGAAAGGAAAAGTTGCCTTCCCATTATCTGATTCCTGGTACATTCAGGCATTCTATGTTGGAAATGGCTGTTCATTATTCGGAGATGGTACAGACGCAGCAGCAGGTATCGACTTCGATGGAGAAAAGGCAGCAGCTGTTACAGATTACTTAGTTGATGTAGTTGCAAATCCTAACTTTATCAATGATGCAGACGGAGCTGGTCTTGCAGGTTTACGTGACGGAAGCGTAAACGCTGTATTCTCCGGTACATGGAATGCAGAAGCTGTAAAAGAAGCACTTGGTGACAACATGGGTGTTGCAGCACTTCCATCATTTAACTTAAACGGAACAGACTGCCAGATGAAATCTTTCATCGGATCTAAAGCAATCGGTGTAAACCCAAATGCTGAGAACATGCAGGTTGCTATGGCATTGGCAGCTTACCTTGCAGGTGAGGACGCTCAGAAAGATCACTACGATATGAGAAACATCCTTCCTACAAACACAAACGTTGCAGTTGATGATGAGATCGCAGCAGCAGTTGCAGACGTAATGATCAACACATCTATCATGCAGCCATTAGTATCTGAGATGGGTAACTACTGGTCACCAGCTGAGAACATGGGTAAAGCACTTGTAGCTGGCGAGGTCACACATGATAACGCTGCAGAAAAGACAGCAGATATGAATACAGCAATGAACACAGACGCAGCACAGTAAAAAGAATACAGAAGATTCTTACATGCAAAATACAAACCTCGGGGCGCATGAGCGCTCTGAGGATTGTTTGATACTAAGGAATCTATTTTTATTTTAAGGAGGCCCATAACGTGATACAGGCTGGAAAAAGAAAAAAAGAGTTTGCGGATCCATATACCGTGACCGGTGCGGTTACAAAAGGAAATATCATTACAAAGCTTTCCCTGCTTATTATGGGCTTGGGTAATATCGCACACAGACAGATCGCAAAGGGACTGATGTTCCTGGTTGTTGAGATTGGATATATATGGTTTATGATCCAATCCGGAATTTATAATTTATCCATGTTTCCATCATTGGGATGGAGAGAGCAGGAAAAAGTCTGGAATGAAAAGAAAAGTATCTATGAGTACACTGCCGGTGATCAGTCATCCCTGATCCTGTTGTATGGAGTTGCAACGATTTATATTACATTGATGTTTATCGTTGTGTGGAGAGAGGCAGTAAAAAGCTCTTATAAATCAGAAGTGCTTGCAAAATCAGGAAAGCACCTGAACACCTTTAAAGAAGACTTCAAGAGTTTGTTTGATCAAAATTTACATAAATTATTACTTGCAGCGCCGATCATGGGAGTATTGATCTTTACGATCCTTCCACTGATCTATAATATTTCCATGGCATTTACCAATTACAGCAAGGTAAATGATCATCTGGTATTATTTGACTGGGTTGGGCTTGCAAACTTTGCAAAAATCTTAAATTTGAACGACAGTATCGGTAAGCAGTTCTATTCCGTACTGACATGGACAATCACCTGGGCGATTTTTGCAACAGCATTAAACTATATTTTCGGTATGATCCTTGCAATCGTGATCAACCGTAAAGAGACACATTTTAAGGGATTCTGGAGATTCTGCTTTGTATTATCCATCGCAGTACCTCAGTTTGTTTCCCTGCTGATCATGAGAAGTATGTTACAGCCAACCGGTATCGTGAACACTTTGTTATTAAAATATGGTCTGATCGATACGGCGCTTCCATTTTTCTCAAGTGCGACATGGGCCAGAGTGACAGTTATCGTTATCAACCTGTGGGTAGGTATCCCATATACGTTACTTCAGGTAACAGGTATTTTACAGAACATTCCGGGTGAATTATATGAGGCAGCGAAGATTGATGGAGCTAATGCAGTCCAGATATTCTTCAAGATCACATTGCCATATATGTTATTTGTCATGACACCATACCTCATTACACAGTTTACCGGAAATATCAATAACTTCAACGTTATCTACCTGCTGTCCGGCGGTAATCCGACACCGGTGGATGCAACAGCCGGTAAGACAGATCTGCTTGTTACATGGCTGTACAAACTGACCGTTGATAAGAACTACTACAACTTAGGTGCAGTAATTGGTATTATGACGTTCATTGTCCTTGCGATCGTTGCGCTGGTAACATATCGTAATACCGCATCTTACAAAGATGAGGAGGGATTCATGTAATGAGTAAAAAACAAGTGACATCTGGCACAAAAGCAAAGAAAACAATTGTGAATATTATTATCCATATTTTTCTGGCAATCCTGTCATTCATCTGGGTGTTGCCGATTTTCTGGGTAGTCCTGACAAGTTTCCGCGGTGAGAAAGGTTCTTACGTAACCACTTTCTTCCCGAAGACTTATACGATTAACAACTATGTGAAATTATTCACAGATACAAGTATTTTGAACTTCCCGAAAATGTTTGTGAATACTTTTATCATTGCGATTTTTACATGTATCATTTCAACCATTTTTGTACTTTCAGTATCTTATACAATGTCAAGAATGCGTTTTAACATGAGAAAACCATTTATGAATGTCGCAATGATCCTCGGATTGTTCCCATCCTTTATGTCCATGATCGCTGTTTACTATATTTTAAAGGCTCTTGGACTGGCAGAGGGATCTATGATCCGTATCGCTTTGATCGTCGTATTCTCAGCAGGATCCGGTGTTGGATTCTATGTTGCAAAAGGTTTCTTTGACACGATCCCGAAGGCGCTGGACGAGGCTGCGATCATCGATGGGGCAACAAGATGGCAGGTATTTACCAAAATTACCGCGCCACTCAGTAAACCAATTATTGTTTATACCATTTTGACATCCTTCATGGGACCGTGGGTAGACTTCATTTTTGCAAAGGTTATCTGCCGTGCTGATGCACAGTACTACACCGTGTCTATCGGTCTTTGGAAGATGCTTGAAAAAGAATACATTGACAGCTGGTATACCTGTTTTGCCGCAGGCGCAGTTGTGGTATCCATTCCGATTGCAATTCTGTTCTTACTGACACAGAAATTCTATGTAGATGGAATGAGTGGAGCTGTAAAGGGTTAACCCGGGCAGCGGATAAGTTTTGGCTGTGTGTGGGACTGTTGTATGAGAGTGAAAATCTTGATACAGCAGTCCCTTTTTATGTAAACATAAAAACGCTCCGCGAGGATGCGCAACTCGCGGAGATGAATATATAGCTACGCTATCCGCTCGTGTGCGAAAGTGTGCGCAAGCGCACACTTTGTTGTATAATACGAAGAAGAGAAGCTTTAAATGATATGAGAAAGGCATGGTTATAGGAATGAAAAAACGTTTGATTGCAGCCCTGTTAGCAGGAATGATGTTGGTACAGACAACCGCTTGTGGAAATAGCACCAGTGGAACCGTAGGTACTGTGGATAATACAGAGACAATGTCGGAGAGTGGAACAGAGGCAGATACAGAAAAAGAAGGGGATGAAGTTACCGCATTATCTCTGATGCAGCAGGTCAATACGGCGGAAGAAAATGTGATCGATGACAATTACCGCACTTATTATGAAGTGTTTGTTTATAGCTTTTATGACAGTGACGGGGACGGAATCGGTGATCTGAAGGGATTGACGGAAAATCTTGATTATATCAATGACGGTGATCCTGGGACGGACACGGATCTGGGATGTAATGGCATCTGGCTGATGCCGGTCATGCCGTCCACAACGTATCACAAATATGATGTGACGGATTATGAAGCAATCGATCCGGAGTATGGAACGATGGATGATTTTACGACACTTGTAGATGAATGCCATAAGCGTGGAATCAATGTGATCATTGATTTTGTCATGAACCACACATCTTCACAGCATGAGTGGTTTCAGACTGCATACCAATATTTGCAGGGTCTTCCGGAAGGTGCAGAACCAGATGCGTCAGAGTGCCCTTATGTAGATTATTATAATTTTTCCAAAGAAAAACTGGGCGGTTATTATCCGGTGGAGGGAACAGACTGGTATTATGAAGGACAGTTCTGGAGCGAGATGCCGGATCTCAACTGGGATAATGAGATGTTAAAGACAGAGTTTGAACAGATTGTACAGTTCTGGCTGGATCTCGGAGTGGATGGTTTCCGTCTGGATGCAGTAAAGGAATTCTATTCGGGCGCAGATGATAAAAATATTGCAGTCCTGACCTGGTTTAATGATATGGTGAAATCCAAAAAAGAGGATGCATATCTGGTAGGAGAGGCATGGAATGATTACAGTGTCTATGCGAAATATTATCAGAGTGGCATGGACAGTTTCTTTGATTTTACTTTTGCGGATAAGGACGGTATCATTGCAGACACAGTAAAGGGAATCAATGGCGCTTCCGCTTACGGAAAGAGTCTTGTCAATACGCAGGAGCTTTACGGCAGCTACAGCGATACTTACATTGATGCACCGTTTTACACCAATCATGATATGGCGCGGAGCGCAGGTTATTATTCCGGCGATTACAGTGAAGCGCAGACAAAGCTTGGAAATGCAATGAATCTTCTGATGTCGGGAAGTGCATTTTTGTATTATGGGGAGGAGCTTGGAATGAAAGGCTCCGGAAAAGATGAAAATAAGCGTGCTCCGATGTACTGGTCGACAGATGCCGATGCCACGGGTATGTGTGACGGACCAAAGGATATGGACGATATTAAGATGAAGTATGGCAGTTTAGAGGAGCAGAAAAACAACGGAAATTCCATTTATAACTTTGTGAAACAGACGATCGCATTGCGGAATGAGTATCCGGTGATCGCCAGAGGAAAGGTCGCATTTGATGAGGGAATTTCGGATGATACGGTATGCGTGATCCGGAAAACCTGTGATGAGGGACAATTGACGCTGGTGTTCAATACTTCAGAGAAGGCACAGACGGTCGATTTTGGAAAATCAGCTCTCGGAGCAACGGAAGACAGGAAATATCCATTGCAGATCGCCGGGGAGCTTCTGACAGGAACGGAAGCTGCCGTTCTGGATGAAGAACAGCTTACCATACCTGCGTATTCGGTCGTGATCTTAGAGTAAAAAAGAATACTTTTCCGGATAACAGAAATCCCCGATATGAGAGAATCTATCGGGGATTTTTACTTGAATCTGTGTTTTTTTGGTATATAATAGTAATATCAAAGACGGAAAATACAGGTATTGCGAAAATGCGTGTGTTTAAGAGAAAATCTGGAGGAACAATAGATGAAGCGGAAAGTCAGAACAAGAAAGCTGGGGATCAAATTTAAAATACTGATCCCGGTATGTGTATGTGTACTCGTTGTCTGTGTGGTTATGGGAATAAATTCTTACAAACATATCACAGACGGCATGGTTGAGATGGGCGTTCAGGAGGCAGACATGGCGGCAGATCTGACACTTCGTATGTTAGATGGCGACGAGGTGGAGCAGATCGTTCCGGGGGCAGAAGAAAGCGATGCATATAAAGGAGTTCTGGCAGCCTTAAAAAATATGAAGGACAGCTGTGGAATTGCATATCTGTATACTTTATATACCGATGGGACAAATGTTTATTACGGAGTAGATGTGGAAGCAACCGAAGATGTAAGTTATCTCGGGGATCCTTTTGCTGACTCTTATGAGGAGTTAAAATCCGTATTTGAAGGACAGGAATATGTGCAGGATTATATTGATGAGACGGAGGATGGAGATCTGATCACAGTCTACAAGCCGATCACAAACAGCGCAGGAAAAGTGGTGGCAGTTCTGGGGTGCGATTATGATGCATCTGATATTACTGCCCGGCTTGAGGCATCACTTGTGGGAGTGGTCAAGATTGGTGCGGTCTGCATTGTCCTGGCAGTAGCGGCTCTTAGCATCATTATTTCAACGATCACGAGAGGTCTTCAGAAAGTGGACGACAAGATTTATGAGATCGTGCATAATGAGGGAGATCTGACACAGAAGCTGGACATTCACAGTGGAGATGAGATGGAACTCATTGCAGGGAATGTCAATGCTTTATTGGAATACATACGGGGAATCATGTTGAAGATCTCCGACAATTCAGAACATTTAAATGGTTCGTCACAAAAGATCGCACAAAACCTTGCAGCAGCAGAGGTGAATATCACAGACGTTTCCGCAACTATGGAGGAAATGAGTGCGGCAATGGAGGAGACAAACGCTTCACTGGAGCAGATCAGCACCTCAGTGGGACAGGTTTATGCATCCATTGAAAACATGGTAGCGCGTGCAGAGCATGGAAAAGAGTCTTCCGGTGAAATGAACGGACGGGCAGGCAGTGTCCGCACAGAAGCCTTAAGCAGACAGCAGGAGGTTACAACGCAGGTGGCCGACATGGCACAGAAATTGAATGAGAAGATCGAGCAGTCCCAAGCGGTGCAGGAGATAGCACAGCTTACGACAAATATTATTGAGATTACAGATCAGACCAATCTGTTGGCATTAAATGCGAGCATTGAGGCAGCAAGGGCAGGAGAGGCAGGAAAAGGATTTGCAGTCGTGGCAGATGAAATCGGAAAACTTGCTGCCAATTCGGCAGAAGCAGCAGAACAGATACAAAAAGTGAGCGCAGCGGTAGTTGAGGCTGTGAATGGTCTGGCACAAGAGGCAGAAAATATGGTCGAATTTGCGGGAATAACTGCTGTGGATGGTTATCAGCAGTTAGTGGAAATGAGTGAGTTTTACAGAAAAGATGCAGGTGATATGAATGCCGTTATGGAAGATTTCACAAGTGCTGCCGGCGAATTGCAGAAAGCCATGGATGAGATCAAAGAATCAACGACAGCAGTCAGTGCAGCTGTCGAAGAGAGCGCAAAGGGCATTGTGAATGTGGCAGAAATGTCCACAGATCTTACCGGAAGTGTTGGCGATATCCAGAAGGCGGCAGATCATAACAATGAGATCGCAGATATGCTTGATACTGAGGTGAAACGGTTTAAACTAGAGTAACGGAGATTGTAAATCATAATTGAAATAAAAAATCGTGCGAACAAAAACGTATTGTGTTTGCACGATTTTTTTTATCAATAGGTATTCAGTTCATAACATAATGGAAGAAATCAATGGCATTCTCTTTGTTATCAGCTGCGTATGCAATGCCGAAGCAGACCGTTCCGGTGTAGTAACCGTAGTCAGAAAGCCATTGATTGTCGTTTAGTTCCAGACCACATGGGAATGTCTCGCCAGTCTCGGAATCTGTTGCATAGACAATCATATCTTTGTACTGTTCTAATTCATCCGCTGTTAAATAATCCGTAAGAGGCATAAGACTTCCGGCATCAGCGTATTGCTGGAACACAAATTCCGGTGCAAAAAGAACGTCGGCACCACCGACAGAAAGTTTTAAAGTCAGTTTCTGGTCACTGTAGTAGTTTGTGGAGTAATTATCGTCATCAGAAAAAGTGATGGAGGTATCTACGGTAACTTCTTCTTTCTTTGTAAAGCCTTCCTGTTCAAAAAATTCATCTGTGGAAGAAACGCTTTCTTCATAAGGATTCAGGGTGTTTACCATCACTATATCTAAAACACTTTCCCTATAGGCAGCATAATGTACGATCATGGAAATGACAAACGCCACAAGGCAGATGGCAGCAATGATGTGCCAGCGGTAATAGTCCCAGATATATTGCACCTTTGCTTTGCGGGAAAGATCTTTGAATGCAGTTTTCTTTTCCATAGGAAAACCTCCGTAATTTAAATTATAAAAAAAACGAGTTTCTTTCGAAACTCGTTCCCCTAAAAAAGCGGGTGATGGGAATCGAACCCACGTATCCAGCTTGGAAGGCTGGTGTT
>OGMP01002414.1_pt1 | contig 11625 bp, 10 predicted proteins | sample 1573261 | NCBI WGS metagenome assembly OGMP01 (sample SAMEA2581878, study PRJEB24529) | metagenome | biome: Human gut stool | place: China | collected 2011 | reverse complement strand
GAGTTACGCAAATTTGGGTGCGAACTCACCGAGTTGGGTGCGTCCTGTTGTCTGTACTATTTTTTCCTGTGCCATAACATTGAGTGTTAAAATGCTGAATACTGAAATTAAAAAAATCTTGTTCATAGTCGTTCTATTTATTGCATGAAGTTATTGAGCTTGTTAGCCGGATTAAGTGGCGTCTGGTCAGACAAGACCAATGATTTGACCATGTGCAACGTTCCTTGCTTGTATTTCTGAAAGTGTTCTGATGCAATATGTTTTTCATAAGCCGCATGGCTCGCATAGGTTTCGAGAATAGTCACCTTACAGGGATTCTCCTTCTCGCCGACCGCATACATAGTCAGTACGCCCGATTCGGTACGCAGAGAGATTTCGCCTACTTCGGTTGCGTATTTCATATACTCGTCGAGATACTGCGGATAAACCTCGATTTTCGACAACCGCACGATACCGTCAGCACTCATCGGCTCTTTGGCGCACATACCCGGCTGCTTATCCAGATTCAGGCATTTGCCGATAATCTCTCCCGTGGCAAGGTAGGAATAGGTCGGAAATTCAAACAATACGGGTTTCAGCTTCGTATAGTCAAGTTTCCCGTTATTATCAAGCACTTCAGGAGCAGCGTATGTATTGACTATCGCACAAATGAAATTGTCGAAACCTTCAGTTTCATAGATGTCTACCACCTCACACTCCATGGTGAGGGGTGATGCGTCTATAACGGGGGTACTGTTTTCGCCAATATGGTAGGCAAACACCTCCGACTTATCGACCGTCGCACCGCTTACACTTCCCACATAGTCAGCTTTCGGCAATATTTCACGACTCACTAGATTGACGGAAAGTCGTTTTGAGTCCTTTATCCCTTGATTAGTGTAATGGCTTTTACTCATGCTGATGAGTATCCGGTCATGTCCAATAACACCCGTATGCCCTACCACTAGCCAGTTTACTTTCCCTTCAACCTCCGCCCCAACAACCGTCATCGGCTTGGGATAGAGCGCCAACAGATTTCCGAGATTTTTCTTGTTCGTTTCCATTATATTGGGTTGAACGGTGTTCTCCTTTACGGGAATACTGCACGACATTATGACAAGCAGTGACAGAACTCCTAAAATTGTTTTTGTCATACGTTATATTACTCTATTTTTCTTGCTAAACTTCTGATGACAAAGGTACCGCGATAGCACAAGCGAAGGTGTATATGATTTACGGATATTTGTACCCGAATTCCCGATTATACCGCAAGAAAGTTCAAGTTCATCAGATGAGTATAGTAAGACTGGCAGAAATCCCACGAATAATCCCACGCATGATTTGTTTTTAATCGTTATTCTCTGCCGATATAGAAAACAAAAAAAGCTCTGAAATCCTTGAATTTCAGAGCTTTGCTTTAATTTATTATTTACTTTCGCGGTGCGTACGGGACTCGAACCCGTGACCCCATGCGTGACAGGCATGTATTCTAACCAACTGAACTAACGCACCATTATTTCATTCTTTCGTTGCTATCTCTCTCGATTGCGGTTGCAAAGGTAGACAAAATTCTTATATCTGCAATAGCTTGAAAGAAAAAAAATCATCTTTTTTTTAACATAGCTTGATTATAAGAGATTTATGTTACCTTTGCAAAACTAAATTAATATTGAAATCATGAGAAATACTCCTATTGAACGTAAGTTGATAGATGAAACTATCGCAGATTTTCATATCACAGACTTTGCCAAAGCAACCATCCGTGAAGTAAAAGCCATTGCAGCCAATGCCGAAGCGGCATCGGGTGTGGAATTCATAAAAATGGAAATGGGTGTACCCGGACTCCCCCCCTCAGCCGTCGGCGTAAAGGCCGAGGTGGAGGCATTGCAGAATGGTATTGCCAGCCTCTACCCGGACATTAACGGACTTCCCGCCTTGAAAGAGGAAGCAGCACGTTTTATCAAAGCCTTTATCAATGTAGATGTAGCCCCCGAAGGTTGTGTACCAGTTACCGGCTCCATGCAAGGAACTTTCGCTTCATTCCTCACATGTAGCCAGTGCGATGAGAAAAAGGATACCATTCTCTTCATCGATCCCGGTTTCCCGGTACAGAAGCAGCAGCTGGTCGTGATGGGACAGAAATATGAAACCTTTGACGTATATGACTACCGTGGCGACAAGTTGAAAGCGAAGCTGGAAAGTTACCTCAGCAAAGGCAATATCTCTGCCATCGTCTATTCCAATCCCAACAACCCCAGCTGGATTTGCCTGAAAGAAGAAGAGTTGCGCATCATCGGCGAACTGGCAACCCAATATGACGTCATTGTGTTGGAAGACCTCGCCTACTTTGCCATGGACTTCCGCCAAGACTTGAGCAAACCGTTCCAAGCGCCTTACCAACCTTCTGTGGCACACTATACGGACTATTACGTGCTGCTCATTTCCGGTTCCAAAGCTTTCAGCTATGCCGGTCAACGTATCGGTGTCAGCTGCATTTCGGACAAACTGTATCACCGGGCCTATCCCGGGCTGACACAACGCTACGGCGGCGGCACCTTCGGCACAGTATTCATCCACCGCGTACTCTATGCGCTCTCCTCCGGCACCAGCCACTCTGCGCAGTATGCTCTTGCCGCCATGCTTAAAGCAGCCAATGAAGGTCAATACAACTTCCTTGATGAAGTGAAAGTATACGGTGAGCGTGCCCGCCGCCTGAAAGAAATCTTCTTGCGCCACGGTTTCCACTTGGTATACGACAATGATTTGGGTGATCCCGTTGCCGACGGTTTCTATTTCACCATCGGTTATCCGGGCATGAGTAGCGGAGAACTTGCGCGGGAACTAATGTACTACGGTGTAAGCGCCATTTCGCTGGTGACCACCGGAAGCCATCAAGAAGGATTGCGTGCCTGCACTTCCTTTATCCAAGACCATCAGTACGACCAGTTGGACGAACGTATGGCAATTTTTGCCGAGAATCACCCCATCCAATAAAAAATATCCCTATATAAATAAGGTATCTCTACCAGTTGATGCCGGTATCCCACCACAATCGGGTACCGGCATTGTCATCCCCACCCAGTGCCTCTACCAAAGCGGCATACTGCTCGGCATTCTCCGTCTTCAGTCCGCCGGGAAAGTTCAGACGGCGAATCATTGTCTCAGTATCTATGCACCCGTCTTTACTGTGATTAAAGCGTACGGGGAATAGCCGGGGATACCCCGTCCGGCGCTGTTCAGCCCAAGCCTCACACCCTTCGGGAAACATGGCAATCCATTTTTGGGTAATAATCTTCTCCAGTTTCGTATCCCTATCCGCTGACTCCAGCCAGCGTGGCGAAACTTGGCAACGGGCAGTAATATCATTCTCCATATCGTAGGTATCCACAAAATCGGCAGGCAACAAGTCGCTCTCCAGATAAGCGTCGGACTGCAAGATGCCATACTGACGGAAAGAAGCCATTACCCCTTCTTCATAGCAGGTTTTCGCCGACTCATCGGTCCATCCCCGTAGGGCAGCCTCGGCACGCAGGAACCAGACTTCTGCTGCCGGCATCAACACTGCATCAGTCTGCTGGGTGACTTTCAATTTTGAGAGTGTATTATAATAGTTATGTGCAAAGCATGTACCCTGACGAATGCCGCGATACTCGCCTGCAAACTGTTCATTCTGGCAAGTGGCAAAATAGATTTCACGACGGGGATCTTCATATCCGTTCAGTATGGACTCCATCGGCGCTCCCATATAAGCTTCATTCCAAACAAGGTTTATCTCGCCCAACGGATTGGTATATCCACTCGCCGTGGAAACCGCCACCGACTCGTCCGCCTCCCGAATGACTCCGTATTCATTATCCATCGCTTTACGGAATTCCGTTTTTGCCTTCTCCGGACTGGCTACCGCAATGCGCATGGCAAGCCGCATCCTCAACGAGTTGGCAAACTTTATCCAAGAGTCATAATCACCGTCCAACAACATATCGAAACGCGCAAACTCCGAAGCTCCCGGATGCTCGACAATATAATCGGAAAGTACAGCTACAGCCGTATCAAGTTCACAGAAAAATGCATTATAGACCTCTTTCTGCGTGTCGGGCATATAACGGGCTTCGAGATCGGCAAAATGACTATACACAATAGGGCCGTAATAGTCCGTGACACGGTGCATCACTTCCACCTTCAGTATCTTGGTAATGCCGAAAAAGGCAGGCATGCGATCACGTGTGGCATTCTCCGACTGATATATCTGCGGGAAAACATACTCATAGGTATGTCCCCACATGGCGCTGTTCCATCCATCCTGCAAGTTGTAGTCCGAATTGTGCGAACCTCCATTCAGAGGCTTGGCATCGTGCATGTAACCGCTGAACATGTCGGCATTCAAATTCTGGGTCAATTGAAAAGGCCAGTTCTTCCCCTTTCCGTAGTCGTAATTGAAATAGATGCCTTGCTGGATGATTCCAAGACGGATGCCATGTTCGTTATAGTCGGCCTGCAAGTCCTCGTCCGTCACGCCGGACTTGTCCGTATTGATTTCCTTAAAGTCTCCCGTACAAGCCAGAAACACGAAAACCATGCCAATCAGTACTATAATCCTCTTCATATCAAGTCTCCCTCCCCCTCTTAAAATTCACACTTCAAAGAAAATCCCCAACTACGCGTGGTAGGCATACCGTAGACTTCAATTCCCTGGTTATCGTTGCCCGTAGAGAGTACCAGGTCAGGGTCGAAAGGCGCCTTTTTGTAGAAGAAGAACAAGTTGCGTCCCGAAAAGGACAGTTGTGCCCGCTTGAGGACTTTGGTCTTTTCCATCCAGGCAGCAGGCAGTTGGTAGCCCACGGACAGCTCACGCAGCCTGATGTTCGTGGCATCATACATATAATATTCCGTCACCCCGGCCCGTCCGCCTACAACATTCTTATAAAATCCTTTCACATTATCTATCCGGTTACCTTCAAGCATTACATAACCTTTGTCCCTGGCCCGGGCCGTGACTTCAGAAACGCCATACATATCCATATCCGCCTGCGTCTGGGACAAAATATCGCCTCCAAAGCGACAATCCACCAGAAAATAGAAAGAAAAATTCTTGTAAGACAGCATATGATTCCAGCCCAGCATCAGTTTTGGATTGGCATTGCCCACTTTCACCGTATTGCCATCACCTTCCACCAAAGGCATGCCGGTATTGTCTCCTTCCGTGCCGTAAACGATATTGCCCGCATCGTCACGTACAAAAGCTTTTCCGTAGATGTCACCGATAGAGCCCCCTTTCACCAATTTCATGGCATAACTGGACGAGAAGCTGGTAGGACCGTAAAGAAACTCCTTCAGCGCTTCGTGCAGTGAAATTATCTTGTTGCGGTTGGTGGAGAAGTTCACCTCTGTTTTCCACTTGAAATGGTTTGTCAGCAAAGGAACGGCATCCAATGAAATCTCCCACCCCACATTCTGTATATCACCCGCATTGACATAACGGTAGGCATATTTATCGCCCGACAGAGTAGGAAGCTTGAAGAACTGGTTCCGGGTATTCGTCTTATAGAAAGTGGCATTCAAACCAATGCGGTTCTTTAAAAAACGCGCTTCTATACCCACCTCAAAGGAGTGCGTCATCTCCGGTTCCATATCCTTGAACGGCGCGGCATCACTTGCCAGGAACTCTCCGCCCGCCGTGATATGCGAGGAAGGATTTGTGATGAACATGGGAATATCATTGCCCACCATGCTGTATGCCCCCCTTATCTTTGCCAGTGACACCCATTGGGGTAAAGTCATCAGCTTATTGAATATCAGCGAAAATCCCACGGAGGGATAGAAGAACCCGCTTTTCTCATGAGATGTATAAGCCAGCGTGGAAGACCAGTCATTACGGGCCGACAAATCAAGATAGACAAACTCGTTGTAGCCCAGTTGTGCCGTCGCAAACAAGGACTGCAATTGGCGCCGCGCATCAATCTTCTGGTCCAGCCCGGCAGAACCATTCATGATGATATTGGCCAGATTGAACACATTGGCATATTTCAGCGAAGCTGTTTTAGAGTCATAGCGGGTGGAGTTCACAGTCTTGTCATTGATACTGACACCGAGCGCCGCGTTGAGAGAGAATGCATCCCACTGCTTTTTCATCATCAGTATGGCGTCTCCGTAATATTGGGTTTCCTGATAGTCCATCTCGATATAACGCCCATTGGCTCCCGCCAACGCCGGAGCGGTAGAGGCATAGAACTGCTGGCGCACCTTGTCGTTAATATAGTCTACATTGCCACGGGCCTGCAGGCTTAACCAATCGTTTATCTTCAGATTGGCGGATAAGGAGACTATGACATGCATGCGGTTCTCCTTGCTCAATATGCGATTGGTAATCCAGTAGGGATTCTGCTCAAAATCCTCGTAGGAGGTATGCCAATTCTGTATGTTCAAGTTTCTACCCTCATCATAAACCTCGAAGTTCTCCTTATAATAAGCAATATCCTCACCCCGTGGAAAACGGTAGAGCCCCACCAAAGGATTCATGTAGAAACCACCCACGGTAGGCTTGTTCTTCACCACCTGGCGCATCAGGTTCATACTGCCATCTAACTTCAGACGGGAATTCAATAGAACGGAAGTCTCTCTGAAAGTGAGGTTGTGCTTCGAAAGGTTATGTTTCCCAATGATGCCATGCCCCGTAGTATTAGCATAGGAGAAATAGTTCTGCAACTTCTCATTGCCGTGACTCAAGGAGATGGAAGTTATGGAGGTGACACCAGTAGAGAAGAAGTCTCTCAGATTATCGTATTCGGGAAGGTTTGCCCGTTCTCCCCAACTGTCCACACCGTCACTTACTCCATAGCGGTTCTGCATCTTGGGTAGCGCAAAAGCATTGTCGAACATTAGGCTCGTCGAGAAAGAAACACTGCGCTGCCCGTGCGACTGCCCCTTCTTTGTAGTAATCAGTATCACCCCATTGGCAGCCTGGCTACCATACAAAGCTGCCGCGGGAGCTCCTTTCAGGATACTGATACTCTCTATATCTTCAGGATTCAGATTGGAAATGCCGTCTCCTCCGTCACGGTTGCCGGCATTGGCCGTTCCGCCTATGGCAGAGTATGCTTGCTCGGAAGTGGAGTTCAGAATGGGAACACCGTCTATCACATACAGCGGTTGGTTGTCACTCGCCACCGAACGGATTCCACGGATACTGACTTTGGCTGAGGCTCCCAGACCGGAAGAAACCTGATTGACACGCACACCTGCCGACTTACCGGTCAACGAAGTAATTAAGTTGGGCATTTTTACTCGCGTCAACTCCTCGTTTTTTATTAAATCTGTGGCGTAAGAAAGAGAATTTTCTTTCTTTTCGATACCCAAAGCGGTAACAATAACGTTATCCAGCTCTATCATATCTTCTCTTAGTGTGATATGAAAGGTCGAATGTCCTTCCACCTCAATATCCTGGGACATGTAGCCGATAAACGAAACACGAAGCACTGCATTATCGGCAACCACCAGAGTGAATTTTCCTTCCGAATCCGCTATCGCACCATTGGCAGTTTCTTTCTCTTGAATAGTGGCACCGGCCAACGGAAACCCGCTTTCATCCAGCACACGGCCACTTATCGTCACTTTAGAAAGCTGTATTTCAGAATGTCCCGGACGCTGCATACGCTCCATAAAATCCTCCGGGCAATCCGTCCATCCTATAGAAAACAGCCCTAAAATTAACGTATATAATGTAGTATATTTCATTGCATTAAATTGCCAATTACTTGCAAACTTAAGTATTTTCTCCGAATAAAAAAAGCCATAAAATCTGAGAAAAGAAACTTTTAAAATGAAAAACAGCGAAGAACTTTGGTTTATTGTGGAATATTATGTATATTAGGGGCATGTATAGCAATATAAATCTATTCAAGATAGAAACAAACCATGTGGTTCCTGCCCGGGGAAAGGTCTTGATTTCCGAACCCTTTTTGTGTGACCATATGTTTGGACGATCCGTCATTCTACTGGTGGACCATACACATGACGGCACAATGGGACTGGTTCTGAACAAACCGCTCCCCCTATTCTTGAATGATGTGCTGAAAGACTTCGACTGCCCGGAAAGTATACCTATCTATAAAGGAGGACCACTCAGCACAGATACATTGTTCTATCTGCACACGCTCGAGGGTATTACCGGAGCGCTGTCCATCGGCAAAGGCTTCTACCTGAACGGTGACTTTGAAGCCATTAAAAACTACATCATGCAGGGAAATCCCGTTAAAGGCAGAATCAGATTTTTTTTGGGATACTCCGGCTGGGAGTACGAACAGCTGGGCCGGGAAATTGAAGAAAACACCTGGCTGGTAGGCAAAGAAAACATCAGTTCGCTAATGGACGAGGCGGCCAGCGGCACACTCTGGAAGAAGGCATTGTGCAAGCTGGGAGCAAAATATGAAATATGGTCGCGCTTCCCCCAGATTCCAACATTCAATTAGTGCTGCGGAGAAGTTGCAACAGTACGACATCCTTATAGCACCCTCCTACGCGCCACCACTCCCTCAAAAGCCCACAACGCACAAAACCGCAGGATTCAAAAAGGCAGATACTTGCCTCATTATCCACCGAGATATGGACTATCAACTGTTTCAGATATAGGAAACTGAAAACATAGTCGCACAGCAAACGCAGCGCTTCCTTGGCATAACCATTGCCCTGATACTCCTTCCGTATGGCAATACCCACCTCTCCCCGGGCATGCATGGGAGAAAACTCTGTAATATCGATGGTACCTATCACCACATCATCCTCTGCACGTACAATCATCATACGCAGCTGGCGGTCGGCAAACATATCGCACTCGGAATTCTCAATATATTGTTTCAAGACAAATCTGGAATAGGGCACGGTGAAGTTCGTCACATCCCAAGTCTGGGAATCATTCTCCATAGCATACATCACTTCCAGATCTTCCGGCTCCATAGCACGGAGACGCACCCTTTCACTGCAGAAATAAGATTTATTCATATCTTCCAGTCGGTTACATTTCTTCTTCTTTATTGATATGCAGTTCTTTACGCAGGCGTCCCTCACCCGGCAGGCAGAACAGAGAAGCCGTCAGTCCTATCAGTGCACACAGTGCACCCGTACTGCTCAACATGATATAATAGGTGAAAAAGCCTGCAAGCACCGGTATGGCAAGCAATGCCAGCCGCACGCCACTCCACAGCGCATAGAGGCGGAGGGCTTCGGGAAGCGTCACTACATCTATTTTCCGGATTAATACCCATGAAAAGAGTTTCAAGGCTATGGGTACGCAAGAGGCAGCCAGCAGAATGGTTACCGTCTCAGCCATATAGGTGACACGTACATCTCCGGCATACATACCTACCCATCCGCCTCCGGTTTCTCCAAGTAGAACGAGCAGGATGGGAAGCATCCAGAAATAGGCAAAAGTTGTTCGGACACGCGCTGCGGTCTTCTTTATTTGTTCTTCCATTTAGTAAATTGATAGTGGATAATGAATAATTGATAATGGCCCAAACAATCAGGCAGTTCCGGAAAATGGAGTGCGGTTCACAATACTGCGTCCCAGAGTCACTTCATCCGTATACTCCAATTCGTCGCCGATGGAAATGCCACGGGCTATGACAGAGAGCTTCACGCCCAGTTTTTCCAGCTTGCGGTAGATATAAAAGTTGGTGGTATCTCCCTCCATCGTCGTGCTCAGCGCAAGAATCACTTCATTGATGCCGCCGGCGGCTACCCGCTGCACAAGGCTTTCTATCTGCAAGTCTCCGGGGCCAATGCCATCCATCGGCGAGATGACACCTCCCAGCACGTGATACAAACCACGGAACTGTTGTGTGGCTTCCACAGCCATCACATCGCGGATGTTCTCTACCACACAAACCACAGAAGCGTCCCGTTGCGGACTGGAACAGATGCGGCACGTCTCCGTATCTGATATATTATGGCATACCTTGCAATATTTCACTTCATGCTTCAGCGTCACGATGGCATTGCCGAACGCTTCCACCACTGCCGTATCCTGGCGGAGCAGGTGAAGAACCAGCCTCATAGCCGTCTTGCGTCCCACTCCGGGCAACTTGGCAAACTCATTTACCGCCTTCTCCAATAATGTAGAGGGAAACTGTCCATTCATACTTAAAATTCTCCTATTGGCCACAAAGATAGTGCAAACCGAATGCAGAATAAAATGAACTCGTTCATTTTTTATGCTGAGGTGCAGCCTATCTTCGCTTTCTGGGCAAAGATAGTGCAAACTTATGAAATTAGTGCTACCTTTGCCACACGTAAAACCCCAAAAAGGCAACAAAATGGATATTACAAACGCTGAATTCGTCATCAGTAACACAGACGTGCGGAAATGCCCCACAGGTACATTTCCCGAATATGCTTTCATAGGACGCTCCAACGTAGGAAAATCCAGTCTCATCAATATGCTGACCGGGAGAAAAGGGCTTGCCATGACCTCTGCCACACCGGGAAAGACCATGCTCATCAACCATTTCCTCATCAACAAGAGCTGGTACATTGTAGACCTTCCGGGATACGGCTATGCCAAACGGGGACAGAAAGGGCAGGAACAAATCAAACGTATTATAGAAAGTTATATACTGCAACGCGAACAGATGACTTGTTTGTTTGTTCTTATAGATAGCCGGCTGGCTCCCCAAGCCATCGACCTCGAGTTTACGGAATGGCTGGGCGAGAACGGCGTACCCTTTGCCATCGTCTTCACAAAGGCCGACAAACTGAAAGGCGGCAGACTGAACACCCACATCAACGAATACCTGGAACAGTTGAAGGAACAGTGGGAAGAGCTGCCTCCCTACTTCATCACCTCTTCTGAAAACCGCATGGGACGGAAAGAGCTGCTGGACTATATCGAAAGTATCAACAAAAGCCTGAATAGCAAACAATAGACATAAGTAAAATGAAAAGATTAGTTTTTTGGCAACTGTTTGTTGCCGCACTACTGCTGACCGGCAATAGTCATGCACAATCCATCAAGGATTTGTTCAACAAAGAAAATATAGAGAAGGCGGTAAATGCCGTGACCGGCAAGTCAACAGCGGATATGACCGGCACTTGGTCGTATACCGGCTCCGCCATTGAATTCGAATCGGACAACCTGCTGCAGAAAGCCGGCGGTGCCGTTGCCGCCACAGCCGCAGAAAAGAAACTGGACGAACAGCTTGCCAAAGTAGGCATCAAAGCCGGGCAAATGTCATTCACATTCAACGCCGACAGCACATTCAGCGCCAAAGTAGGGCAAAAGAGCATGAAGGGAAGCTACTCCTACGATGCATCCACCCAAAAGGTCAACTTGAAATTCGCCAAGCTGATAGGTATGAATGCCAAGGTCAACGCTACCTCCACAACTATGGACCTGCTGTTCGAATCGGACAAGCTACTGAAACTGATAACCTTCCTCTCCAGCAAAAGCAGCAACTCCACTCTGAAGAGTATCGGCTCGCTGGCCAACAGCTACGACGGAATGATGCTCGGATTCTCATTACAGAAACTGTAACAACAACTTCCATACAACAAAAAAATCCCGCAAGCACCGAACAATGCTTGCGGGATTTTTTTATCTGAAAAGAGCGGAAAACGAGACTCGAACTCGCGACCCTAACCTTGGCAAGGTTATGC
>OGMP01002399.1_pt1 | contig 11691 bp, 8 predicted proteins | sample 1573261 | NCBI WGS metagenome assembly OGMP01 (sample SAMEA2581878, study PRJEB24529) | metagenome | biome: Human gut stool | place: China | collected 2011 | reverse complement strand
TGCTCATGGAGCGCGGCATGATCGTAAAGGAGCACTACGGCAAGATCTATATGACCGACCGGGGCATCTGGGTGGCCAAACAGGTGCATGCGGAGATGGAAAGCATTCTGGAGCATTTTCCGCCGGTGAGCCAACCCCTGACCGAGGAGGAAAAGACCGCTGCGGCCCTGGCCATGACCAGCGCCCTGCCGGACCGCATTTTTACCGGCGAATACGACCGTCTGTTCGGCGCTGACGCCGACCGGACAGAAAGAGAGAAGAATCCGTGATCAACAAAAAACTGCTCTCCTTTGACCGCGGGGCCCTGCGCTTTGTGGGGGCCAACGTGGCATTCCAGTGGCTGGGCATGCTGTGCAACGTGATCTTTGTGCGGGCCATCGCCCGGCTGGTGGGGGCGGCCTTTGCGGGCATGCTCACCACCGGGGTGCTGTGGCAGAACCTTCTGCTGTGTCTAGGCACGGTGCCGTTCCGGTTTGTGTTCACCCTGCTGGCATCCGGCATGAGCGACCAGGCTTCCAAGAATGTCAAGCGCACTCTGCGCAGCAACATTTACGACAAGCTGACCCGTCTGGGCCCCAATTACACCGAGACCGCCGCTACCAGCGAGGTGGTCATGCTGGCCAGTGAAGGCGTGGAACAGATCGACACCTACTTTGCCAAGTACCTGCCCCAGCTGGGATACAGCCTGCTGGCCCCGGTCACCCTGTTCGTGCTGCTGGTGGGAGTGCACGCACGGTCGGCCATCATCCTGCTGTGCTGTGTGCCGCTCATCCCCATGTCCATCGTGGCGGTGCAGAAATTTGCCAAAAAGCTGCTGGCAAAATACTGGGGCGAGTACACCACCCTGGGCGACAGCTTTCTGGAAAACATCCAGGGCCTGACCACCCTGAAGATCTATCAGGCCGATGGCTGGAAGCATGAGCAGATGAACGCCCAGGCCGAGCGCTTCCGCAAGATCACCATGAAGGTGCTGACCATGCAGCTGAATTCGGTGACCCTGATGGACCTGATGGCCTACGGCGGGGCCGGGCTGGGCATCATCAGTGCGGTGTCCGCCTTTGCCAAGGGTCAGCTGAGCCTGACGGCCACGTTGACCATCGTGCTGCTGGCGGCAGATTTCTTCCTGCCGCTGCGGCTGCTGGGCAGCTATTTCCACATTGCCATGAACGGTGCTGCCTCGGCAGAAAAAATCTTCAAACTGCTGGCAGCAGAGGAACCCGCCGATGGCGAACAGACCGTGCCGGAACAGGCTGCCCTGCAGCTGGAGCACGTTACCTTTGGGTACGAGAAGGACCGCACCATTCTGCAGGACGTGTCCCTGACCATCCCGCAGGGCAGCTTTGTCTCGCTGGTGGGGGAGTCCGGCTGCGGCAAGAGCACCATTGCGGCGCTGCTGTCCGGCAGCCGCACCGGTTACACCGGCAGCGTGACGCTGGGCGGTGTGCCGGTGGAACAGCTGCAGCGGGCCCAGCGCCTGCGTGCCCTGACGCTGGTGCCCCACAATGCCACCATTTTCAAGGGCACGGTGGAAGCAAACCTGCGCATGGCAAAGCCCGATGCCACCGAGGCCGAGCTCTGGGCTGCGCTGGAACAGGTGAACCTGGCCGACTTCTGCCGCAGCCAGGACGGCCTGCAGACGGCCCTGCATGAGGGCGGCAGCAACCTGTCCGGCGGCCAGCGGCAGCGCCTTGCCATGGCCCGCGCCCTGCTGCACGACACCCCCATTTATCTGTTTGACGAAGCCACTTCCAATGTGGACGCCGAGAGCGAAAACGACATCATGGCAGCCATCCGGAGCCTGGCGGGCCGCAAAACGGTGATCCTGATCTCCCACCGGCTGGCCAACGTGGTGGACAGCGACTGCATCTATGTGCTGGACAAGGGCCGCATCGCAGAGTGGGGCACCCACGCGGAACTGCTGAAAAAGCAGGGCGCCTACAGCCGTCTGTACACGGCCCAGAAGCAGCTGGAAACGCTGGAAACGGAGGATGCCTGATATGAACGAACCCAAGCATCGCAGCCCCTTTGTCCTTGTGGGCCGCCTCATCGTGCTGGTCAAGCCCATGCTGCCCATCATGCTGGCGGCCATCGTTATGGGCGTGGCGGGGCACTTCTGCGCCACCTTCATCACCATTTTCGGCGGCTTTGGCATCCTGCGGGCGCTGGGGCTGGCCAGCCCGCTGCGCTCGGTGGGCGTTGCCTTTGCCTGCATTCTGGTATTTGCTCTGCTGCGCGGCATCCTGCGCTATGCAGAGCAGGCTTCCAACCACTCTATCGCTTTCAAGCTGCTGGCCCTCATCCGGGATCAGGTGTTCGGCGCGCTGCGCCGCCTGACCCCGGCCAAGCTGGAGGGCCGTGACCGCGGCGACCTGATCTCCCTGATCACCGCCGACATCGAGGCACTGGAAGTGTTCTATGCCCACACCATCTCGCCCATCTGCATTGCCTGCATCTGTGTCATCGGCATGACCGGTTTTGTGGCCAGTTACCACATCCTGCCCGCGCTGGTGCTGCTGGCCGGGTACCTGCTGGTGGGCGTGGCCCTGCCGATGTGGAGCGCAAAGCGCGGCGACAAGGTGGCCCGGGAGTACCGGCAGGCCCTGGCCGACACCAACAGCTATGTGCTGGAGAGCCTGCGCGGCCTGCGCGATACCCTGCAATATCAGGACACCGCCGCCCGTGCGGCCGGCATCACGGCCCACAGCGAGACACTGGGCGAAAAGCAGAAGGCCCTGAAATACCGCGAGGGCCTGACCGTGGCCATCACCAACACCCTGATCCTGTTCACGGTCATCGCGGTGCTGGGAGTGAGCTTGCAGCTGTACCGGAACGGGCAGATGGGCGAGGAAGGGGTGCTCATCTGCACCCTGTCGGCTCTGAGCTCCTTTGGCCCGGTGGTGGCACTGGCCAACCTCGGTGCCAGCCTGACCCAGGTGTTTGCCAGCGCCGACCGTGTGCTGGACCTGCTGGACGAAGAGCCTGTGACCGCCGACGTGACCGACGGTGCCCACACGGCCTTTGCGGGGGCGCAGGCGGAGCATGTGAGCTTCTCCTATGCGGACGAAGAGGTGCTGCACGACCTGAGCCTGACCATCCCGGAAAAAAAGATCGTGGGCATCACCGGCCGTTCCGGCAGCGGCAAGTCCACCTTCCTGCGGCTGCTCATGCGTTTCTGGGATGTGAACACCGGCACCATCCGCTTTGGCGAGGAGGACATCCGCCGGGTGAACACGACCACTTTGCGGGCACAGGAGAGCCTTGTGACCCAGGAGACGGAGCTGTTCAACGACACCATCGAGAACAACATCCGCATCGCCAAGCGGGATGCCACCCGCGAAGAAGTGGAAGCGGCCTGCAAAAAGGCTGCGCTGGACGGCTTTATCCGCAGCCTGCCCAAGGGGTATGACACCCCCGTGGGTGAGCTGGGCGGGGCCTTGTCCGGCGGCGAGCGGCAGCGCATCGGTGTGGCGCGGGCATTCCTGCACGATGCACCCTTCCTGCTGCTGGACGAGCCTACCTCCAACCTCGACAGCCTGAACGAGGGCGTGATCCTCAAGGCGGTGCGGGCCGAGTGCCGGGACAAGACGGTGCTGCTGGTTTCCCACCGCAAGTCCACCATGGCTGCCGCCGATGTGACCTACTCGGTAGAAAGCGGCCGACTGAGCTGAGAAAACAACTGCAACCCAACGAAAAGGGCCTGTCTCACAAGAGACAGGCCCTTTTATGCTGCATGTTTATGGATCAGTAATTGACGGCTTTGAGGATCTGGCGGCCAATGTACTTGTGGCCAGAAACGGTGGGGTGGCCGTCGTTGGCAGTGCGGGTATAGGGGATTGGCACATAGGTCACATCATACTGGGCGGCCAGCTTGGCTGCGGCGGTGTTCAGCCGACGGAAGTGGCGGCTCCAGGAGGGCATCAGGGGCACCGGGTTATTGTAGCTCAGCACCAGGATCTGGGCCTCCGGGTTCAGCTCACGCAGGTCCTTCATCACACGCTCCAGCTGGGTCACAGTGTCGGCGTAGGTGGAGGTGCAGATCTGGCCCATGCCGGTGGTCAGCAGATGCATCACGGCACGGAACTCCGAGGGGGTCAGGGTCAGCTGCTTCAGGCAGTCCATAAAGTAGTCGATGTTGTCCGGGGTCAGGTTGCGGAACATTCCGGTGACCATGCTGTTGGCCAGCTTTTCACTTTTCCAGTTGGTAGCCTCACCCAGGGCCACGATGGTGCGGATCAGGGCGTCGTTGGCACCGATCTGCAAGGTGATGAGGTCCGCTTTCTGGATATATTCTTTCAGCTCCGGCACCGAGGTATACTGCACGCCGGAATAATGGTTCATGGCCGGCATGGCACCAGTCTCGATCAGGTCTGCCAGGTCCTTGGTCATCACGGCGGGCAGGCCCAGGTTGATGGCGTGGTCCCGGTCCAGGCCCAGCTGGTCGGCTACATAGCCCACAAAGCACTGGCCATCGTAGCCTTTGTAATTGCCGGACATATCGAAGCCGTTCTGTACCAGCTTGTACTGCAGGCCGCTCAGGCCCACACCGGCAGTCACGCTGTCACCGATGGCGACATAGGTGTACTCTTTTTTGGCGGTGGGCTCTGCAACAGGCGCCACAGCATCGTCTTCGGTAAGAGCTTCCGGCTCCACTTCCTGCACGGAGGTTTCCGGCTCAGCAGTCTCTTCGGTGGTGGGGTTCTCTGCAAAGGCAGGAACGGCCAGCGACAGCAGCAGCGCGGCCGACAGCAGCAGGCTTGCAATGCGTTTTGTTTTCATGGTCATCATTCCCTCTTTCCCCGCAACATCTCAAGGCTGCGGAACTGCTTCCATGATAAGGAAATGAAGGGGAAATGTCAATTGACAAAACGTGGAAAATCGCAGGAAAAAGTTGTCAAAATAGAAGCTTTTGAAGCTGAATGCCGGAAATAAACGCAGGAAAGCAAAAAGACCCTGCCGGACAGGCAGGGCCTTGAAAAAACGAAACGTTTACTTGCGGACGGCCTTCAGGATCTGACGAGCGATGTACTTGTGACCGCACACCGTGGGGTGACCGTCGTTGGCAATGGAGGTATAGGGGATGGATACATAGTCTGCGCCATACTGCTGGGCCAGGGCCTTGACGGAGCGGTTCAGCAGGCGGAAGTGTCTGCCGTAGGTGGGCAGGAAGGGCAGGGGGTTGTAGTAACCCACCAGAATGATCTGGGCGTCAGGGTTCAGGGCTCTCAGCTCCTGGAGGATCTGTTCCACGTTGGCCACGGTCTGGTCCCGGGTCTGGTCACAGATCTCCTCCATGCCAGAATCCAGCAGCTTCAGGGCAGCCTTCAGCTCTTCCGGGGTCAGGTCCAGGTTTTCCAGGCCCTTTTTCAGGGTCTGGAGGGTCTGGAGATTCAGCTCCCGCATGGTGCCCGTCAGCAGGGGAATCAGCAGTTTGGTGGCCTTGCCGTTGGTGGCTCTGCCCATGGCCCCCATGAGCTGCAGCACAGTGTCGTTGGAGCCGATGAGCAGGGTGATCAGGTCGGCGTCTGCCAGTTCCTGCCGCAGGGTAGGCAGGTCGTAGTAGGCGACACCGGAGGCGGTGGAGCCGGTCCTGACCAGGTCCAGGATGTTGCTGCTCATGGCAGCAGGCATCCCGTAGTTCACGGCATGGTCCCGGTCCAGGCCCAGGGCGTCGGCCACCCGGGCCACATAGCAGTCTTTGGAGTAATCATGGTAGTTTTCCTGCACGTCATAGCTCTTGGCGGTGCTGGAAAAGTGGGTGTCCTTCAGGCCCACACCGGTGGTGATGCTGTCGCCCAGGGCAACATAGGTATAGGAATCTTCCTCTGCTGCAAAGGCAGGCAGTACCGGCAGCACCAGCAGTGCCAGGGCTAGCAGCAGGCTGACAATACGTTTTTTCATAATGAACCTCCTTATATGGCAAACTCAGAAAAAATTACTTTTCCAGAGCCTTCAGGATCTGGCGGGCCAAGTACTTGTGGCCGCATACCGTGGGGTGAGCGTCGTTGGCCACCACCGTGTAGGTTGCAGGAGCAAAGGCTGCGTCATACTGCTGGGCCAGCTTTTGCACCGAGCGGCTCAGGGTACGGAAGTGCTTGACAAAGGGGTTGGCAGGAGCCGGCAGCAGGGGCAGGGGATTGTAGTACCCCACCAGAACGATCTGGGCGTTGGGGTTCAGAGCCTTCAGCTCCTGCAGCAAGGCCTCGATGTTGGCCAGGGTGGTGGCCTGGCTCTGGGCGCAAATGTCGGCAACGCTGCTGCTCAGCAGCTGCAGCAGGGCCTTGCGCTGCTGGGCGGTGATGTTCAAAGAGTCCAGGTTCTCCCGGAGAGCGGCAAAGGAGGAGGCGTCCATCTGGCGGAAGTCTCCCTCCAGCATAGGCAGCAGGGCCTCAAAGACCTGGGGGCCGCCCATGGCAGCGGCAACGCCGTACATGATGGGCACCAACACGTCGTTGGCACCGATCTCCACCGTAATGATCTCAGCGTCCTTCAGCTCCTGGCGCAGGTTGGGCAGGACAAAATTCATGCTGGCACTCTGGCAGGAACCGGTCCGCACCAGCTCCAGCAGGTCGCTGCTCATCAGGGCAGGCATTCCGTAATTGGCGGTCTGGTCCCGGCTCAGGCCTAGGCTATCGGCCACCCGGGCCACATAGCAATCCTTGGAGTAGCCCTGATAGTTGCCGGAAACATCGTAGTACCGACCGTTTCGCTGGTAAACGGCGTCCGGCAGGCCGATGCCGGCCACAATGCTGTCGCCCAAAGCAATGTAAGAATAGCAGTGCTGGGCCGATTCGGCAGCGGCGTCGGTCTGGGTCTGCACCGGGACGGTTTCTGCAGCGGCAGGCTGGGCAGCCCCGGCAGAAACCACCGGCAGCACCAGCAGAGCCAGGGCCAGCAGCAGGCTGACAATACGGTTTTTCATGATGTTCCTCCTTTTTTTTTTGAGCCATAAGGTCCCTTCTATCATAAAAAGAGAAGCCAGGAATGTCAAGGCCCGTTTTGCTTGAATGCGTTGAATAAACCAAAAACGGCCGTGCACAAGGCACGACCGTAATAGGCAAACTTTAATAATCCCGGGGGCTGATCTGCTCCTCCAGCTTGCGGTAATCCACCTTGCCCACAGGGGTCAGGGGCATCTCGCTGATGAACTTGTAGGCTACCGGCTGCACATACTCCGGCAGTTCCTCCACACAGAGCTGCCGCAGCTCTCGCAGGATCTGACGCTTTTTGTCAGCGGCAGCAGGGTCCAGCACCACGAACACAAAGGGCAGGCGGCCCTGGGGGTGGTCCTTGGCTACGCAGCCCACCACAGAGCACTGCCGCACGGCAGGGTGATGGCTGATGGCGTTCTCGATCATGGAGGGGAACACCTTGAAACCGTCGGGACGGATGATCAGCCGCTTGATCCGGGAGCCCACGAACACAAAGCCATCCTCGTCGATATAGCCCACGTCCCCGGTGTGCACCCAGGTGCGGCCGTCCGGGTGGACCTGCTTGACGGCGGCGGTCTCCTCCGGCTTGTGGTAGTAACCCTTCATGATGGACTCACTGCAGATGCAGATCTCGCCCTGTTCCCCGATGGGCAGCTCCTTGGTGGTACCGGGCTCAAACACAGAGACGATGGTGTCCACCAGGGGAATACCGGCGCTGCCGGGCTTGGTGATGGAGGCGGCAGCGGCGGTGGCGGCAGAGGAGACCTCGGTCATGCCATAGCCCTTGGCCATGGGGAACTCCACGTTGTGGGCAGCCAGGAACTCGTTGACGTTCTCCTCAGCACCCACCGAGATGGCGTCGCCGCCGGCGGCGTACATCCGGATAAAGGACAGGTCCTTGTTTTTCAGCCGGGGGTCGGTGGCCAGCTGCTGATAATGGGTGGGCACACCGAACATGTGCTGAGGCTTATACTTCAGCACCAGACTGCCCAGCTTGGAGGCGTCCGCATTGGGGATAATGACCACCTTGATGCCCAGGGTCAGGGGCAGATGGATGCCGCAGGCAAAGCCATAGGCAATAAAGGGGGGCATGATGTTCATAAGGGTCTGGCCCCGGTGGCACAGGAACTCGTAGGTCTTGAACTGCTTGGCAATGGTGTTGAAGTTCCGGTCCGTGAGCATCACGCCCTTGGGGGAACCAGTGGTGCCGCCGGTGTGGACCACCACGCAGGCATGGTCCATGGGGTCCACCGGGTCTGCTGCGGTGCTCTGGCCCTGGCCCCCGGCAATAAAGTCCTTCCAGTGGATGACGTTGGAGGAGTAGTGGTTCTTATCCGGGTTCTTCAGCTTGTAGCCCATGGCCATAGGCAGGGACAAGGAGTCGGCAGGAGACACCACCAGGATGCGCTCCACATGGGTGCGCTTGGCAGCCTGGACACAGCGGTCGTAGGTCACGTTCAGGCAGATCAGCAGGTGAGAGTCCACCTCAGCGATGTAGTCGTGGATGCCCTCCACACTGTACCGGGGGTCCACCAGGTTCAAGGTGGCACCGATCAGGTCCGCAGCATAGAAAGCGTAGATGATCTCCGGGGTCATGATGCTGACCACCGTGGCAATGTCGTCCTTCTTCAGGCCAATGGCACGGAAGGCGGCAGCGGTCTTTTTGATGTTGACAAAAAGATCGGCATAGGTGATCTTGCGGCCAAAGTACTCCAGAGCAGGCTCGTTCAGGTGCTGCTTGTTCTGCTGGTACAGGTACTCAAAAGTGGTGCAGTCCGGCAGGGGCTGGCCAATAAAGCTGGCGTCGTAATACTTCAGCCAGGGCTTTGCGACGGATGCGTAAACCGCCTCATGTGCTGCAGTCGACATAGGATCAAACCCTTTCTTTTATGATTCGTTCTTCTTCTTTTTTATACTTTCTCCAGGCCCGGCAGACCAAAGCTCCGGGCTCCGGGCCAAACAGGCCAGGGCACACGGCCCTTCCTGTATTGTAGTGGACAACAGTTGGAAAGTCAATGAACAAACTGTGAGAAGTAAAAAAGAGACAAAACAACGATGGCTTTGTCTCTTGAAATCTGGGAAAAATGCTTATTGCGGCAAAGGAACTTAGTTGTTGCCCAGCCAGGCCTCTGCTTCAGCCGTACTGCACAGCACCCAATGCTGGGGCCGCAGCTCCCGCCACTGGGGGGCCTCGGTGGCGTAATCGTGGATGGCAGGGTCGTAGACCAGCAGCTTTTTATTGCGCTCCCGGCGGGGGTCCGGCATGGGGATGGCAGACAGCAGGCTGCGGGTGTAGGGGTGCAGGGGGTGGGCCACCAGCTCCTCCGCGTCGGCCAGTTCCACGATGCTGCCCTTGTGGATGACTGCGATGCGGTCCGAAATGTAGCGCATCACCGAGAGATCATGGGCGATGAACAGGTAGGTGATACCACGCTCCTTCTGCAGGCGGCGCAGCAGGTTGAGCACCTGGGCGCGGATAGACATATCCAGTGCGCTGATGGGCTCATCGGCCACGATGAATTCCGGCTCCACGATCAGCGCACGGGCAATGCCGATGCGCTGCCGCTGGCCGCCGGAAAATTCGTGGGGAAAGCGGGAAGCAAACTCCGGCAGCAGGCCCACGTCCAGCAGAGCCTGCCGCACTTTTTCTTCCCGCTGGGCGGCGGAGAGGTCGGGCCGCACGTTCTGCAGGCCCTCGCCCACGATGTAGCTCACCTTGGCGCGCTCGTTCAGCGAGGACTGCGGGTCCTGAAAGATCATCTGGATCTCACGGGTGATCTGCTTGTCCAGCGCACGCGGGATTTTGCCGTTGATCTTCTGGCCCTTGTACAGAATCTCACCGCCAGAGGTGGGCAGGATGCGCAGGATGGCCCGGCCGATGGTGGTCTTGCCGGAGCCGGACTCGCCCACCAGACCAAAGGTCTCGCCCTTGTAGATCTGGAAATTGGCGTTCTGTACGGCGGCAAAGGCCTTGCGGCCGGAGCCGTAGGTCACATTCAGGCCCTTCACTTCCAGAAGGACTTCTTTTTCCTCGGCCATCTTACAAGCCCTCCTTTTGCAGTTTTTTCACCGCAGCAGGCGGCTCGATGTGGGGTGCCCGGGGGTCCAGCAGCCAGGTCTTGGCCTTGTGGGTGGGCGAAACTTCAAAGTACGGCGGGCGCTTGACATAGTCGATCTTCAGTGCCTGCGGGTTGCGGGGCGCAAAGGCGTCGCCGCGGATCTCGGCAAAGAGGTTGGGCGGGGTGCCCACGATGTTGAACAGGTCCTCGCCTTTTATGCCCATCTGGGGCATGCTGGACAGCAGTGCCCAGGTGTAGGGGTGGCGGGGGTCATAGTAGATCTCGTCGGCGGTGCCGATCTCTACGATGTCGCCGGCGTACATCACGGCCACCCGGTCGGCAATGTTGGCCACGACGCCCAGGTCGTGGGTGATCATGACGATGGTCAGGTGGTACTTGGCCCGCAGCTCCTTGAGCAGCTGCAAAATCTGAGCCTGAATGGTCACATCCAGCGCGGTGGTGGGCTCGTCACAGATCAGGATCTTCGGGCTGCAGGCCACCGCAATGGCGATCACCACGCGCTGACGCATGCCGCCGGAGAACTCGTGGGGGTACTGCTTAAAACGAACTTCCGGGTCAGAGATGCCCACGTCCCGCAGGTATTCCAGTGTTCTGGCCCTGGCCTCGGTGCCCTTCAGGCCCTGATGCAGGGTCACGGCCTCCAAAATCTGGTCGCCGATGGTTTTCAGCGGGTTCAGGCTGGTCATGGGGTCCTGCATGATCATGGCAATTTCGCGGCCCCGGATGCGCAGCCAGTCCTTTTCGGTTTTCAGGCCGGACAGGCGCACCGGCTCTGCGCCGGGGGTAGGGCAGTAGTCGATGGTGCCGCCGGTGATGGAGCCATTGGTGTCCAACAGGCCCATGAAACTCTTGGTGAACACGCTCTTGCCGGAGCCGGACTCGCCCACGACGGCCAGCACTTCACCCCGGTACAGGTCCAGGTCGATGCCGCGGATGGCGTGCAGCACCCGGCCGCGCAGGTTGAACCGGATATCCAGCCCCTGCACCGAGAGGATGCAGTCGTTTTCGTTCATCATGCATTCCTCCTTACTGCAGGTGGTTCTTCGGGTCGGCGGCGTCCGAGAACGCGTTGCCGATCAGATAGAACGCAATGGTGACAAAGCTCAGAATCAAGGTGGGGTAGAGCAGCTGGTAGCGCAGACCGGCCTGCATCATCACCTTGCGGCCGTCGTTGACCAGATTGCCCAGCGAGGGCGTCTCCACCGAGAGGCCCAGGCCGATGTAGGTGATGAACACCTCGTTGCCGATGGCTTCCGGAATGGTGAGGGCCATGCGCAGCATGATCACCGACACCAGATAGGGCAGCAGGTTGCGCAGCACGATGCGCACCGTGGGGGTGCCGATGCAGCGGGAGGCAACGTTGTAGTCACGGTCACGGATGATGAGGATCTGGTTGCGGATGAACCGCGCCATCTCGATCCAGCCCTTGATGGACATGCCCAGGATCATGGTCCAGATGCTGGGGGAGGCCACATAGGAGATGAGGATCAGCACAATGGCGGTGGGAATGTTGTCAAAGATGTTGTACAGCTCCGTGAACAGAAAATCCAGCCCGCGCACATAGCCCCACAGCACACCGGCAGTGATGCCCACCACGGCTTCGATGAGAGCCACGAAAAAGGCAATGGTCAGGCTGGTGCGGGCGCCGGCCCAGATGCGGGCCCACAGGCCCTGCCCGATGG
>OGMP01002397.1_pt1 | contig 11718 bp, 10 predicted proteins | sample 1573261 | NCBI WGS metagenome assembly OGMP01 (sample SAMEA2581878, study PRJEB24529) | metagenome | biome: Human gut stool | place: China | collected 2011 | reverse complement strand
TTATCAGACCGCTTTCAATGTCTTTTATCATATTCTGGAAACTTGGTCTTTGGAATAATGAGGTGTGATAGCGATAGCGGCAAAAAGCTAATAAAATCAATGGTTTTGCGGACAGCGGATAGACAGGGAATGTGTTAAAAACTGAATACGCACACAAACGGCGTTACCTTAACCCCTTTGGGGGAGAAAGTAACGCCGTTTTTTTATGCCCGCAGGAAAGGGGGTGCAGCCGGAATGTATTTCACAAAGGGCAAGCAGCGGGCGTTTGAATTGCTCATGCAGCAGAAGCCGGGATTTGACCGCTATCAATCCGGTTGTGCCGGAGATGATGAAGATTGCGGCACTTGCCGTTTCTACCGCCCCGGGTGGAAATATGAGTTTTGCGTTTTCAAAGAGTGTCCCTATTGCCCCGGCAAAAGGACGCGGAAAACGCACGCCAGCATGGACAAATAGACGGGCAAAAGCCCTTGTGCCATGCGGCTTTGCAGACGCGAAAACGGCAAAGGGCATATTGCAATACCAAAACAGCCGAAAACGGCTTTCTAATTGTCCACGCATACCAAGAGAGGAAGTGAGGAAATATGGCAGTTTTCAGAGTGGAGCGAAATACGGGATATACCGTTATGAGCAACCACCACTTGCGAAACAAGGAATTGTCCTTAAAGGCAAAGGGCTTGTTGTCGCAAATGCTTTCGCTGCCCGAAGATTGGGATTATACCCTTGCGGGCTTATCCCATATCAACCGGGAGAAGATCGACGCAATCCGCGAAGCGGTAAAGGAACTCGAAAAAGCCGGATATATCGTGCGCAGCCGGGAGCGCGACGAAAAGGGACGCTTGCGGGGCGCAGATTACGTCATATACGAGCAGCCGCAGCCGCGAGAGCCGGAAGCAGCTACCAGCGGCGGACAGCCGCCTATATTGGATTTACCTACATTGGAAAATCCAACATTGGATAATCCAACGTTGGAAAAACCTACGCAGGAAAAACCTACGTTGGAAAATCCAACGCAATTAAATAAAGATATATTAAGTAAAGAACAATCAATTACTGATTTATCAAGTACCGATTCCATTCCTTTCCATTCCCTAAACCCCTTGCCCTTTGCGCATGGCGAAGCGGCTACGCCGCCGGAAAGGAAAAGAACGGAAGCGAAAAGCAATAGCGCAGTAGAGATTTACAGGGAGATTATCAAGGACAATATCGAATACGACCATCTCATTCAAAACTGCAAAATTGACAAAGACCGTTTGGACGAGATTGTTGACCTTATGCTGGAAACCGTCTGCACAGCCCGAAAGACAATCCGTATTGCCGGGGACGACTACCCCGCCGAATTGGTGAAATCCAAGTTTTTGAAGCTGAACAGCAGCCATATTGAGTTTGTTTTGGATTGCATGAGGGAGAACACAACCAAAGTGCGCAACATCAAGCAGTATCTAAAAGCGGTGCTGTTCAACGCGCCGAGTACCATTGACAGCTACTATACCGCCCTTGTCAATCACGACTTATACGGCGGCGAATGAGCATAGCCGCATTTTACCGGGAAAGGAGTTGATACCTTGCAGGAGGAAGTAACCCAAAAAACGATTGCCCTATACGTCAAAGTGGGAAAAGGCGCGGCGCGGCTTACCGAACAGGCGTTGCAGAAAGCAATCCAAAAGTTTTTGGAGCAGAAAAGCAAGCCCGCGCATGGGAAACAGACCATGCGGCAGCTTATGAAGCAGAACGCGGGTGTTTCCAACATCGAGATCACCGACAGCAATATTAAAGCCTTTGAGAGTACGGCGAAGAAATACAACATAGATTTTTCGCTGAAAAAGGTTAAGGGCGAGCAGACCCGTTACCTTGTGTTTTTCAAAGGCCGGGACGCGGACGTTATGACCGCAGCGTTTCAAGAGTTTTCCGCAAAGAAGCTGAACCGGGAGAAAAAGCCCTCTATCCGCAAAGCCCTTGCCGCTGCAAAGGACAAGGCGAAGCAGCTTAACGCCGCCCGCGACAAGGTAAAGAAAATGGACAGGGGGCGCGAGATATGAAGCAGATTAACTACAAAAAGCTAATACTTCCGAATATCCCCTATGTGTTCTTTGTCTATCTCTTTGATAAAGTCGGACAGGCGGTGCGGCTTGCCCCCGGCGCGGATATTTCCGCAAAGATACTGAATATCACGCAGGGATTTTCCGCAGCCTTTGAAAGTGCCTTGCCGAGCATTTACCCGCTGGATTTGCTTGTCGGCATTGTCGGCGCGGTGATTATCCGCTTGATTGTCTATGTCAAAGGGAAAAACGCGAAGAAATACCGCAAGGGCGCGGAGTACGGCTCTGCCCGATGGGGAAACGCCGAAGATATTAAGCCCTACATAGACCCGGAGTTTCAAAACAACATCATTTTGACACAGACGGAACGCCTTACCATGAACAGCCGCCCGAAGCAGCCGAAGTACGCAAGAAATAAGAACGTCGTCGTGATCGGCGGCAGCGGCAGCGGAAAAACAAGGTTTTTCGTCAAGCCGAATTTAATGCAGCTTCATTCCTCTTACGTCTTGACAGACCCGAAAGGTACGGTTTTGATTGAGTGCGGGAAGCTGCTGCAACGGGCGGGCTACCGCATTAAGGTACTGAATACGATTAACTTCAAAAAATCTATGCACTACAACCCCTTTGTGTATATCCGCAGCGAGAAAGATATTTTGAAGCTGGTAAACACGTTGATAGCGAATACCAAAGGCGAGGGAGAAAAAAGTGCGGAGGATTTTTGGGTAAAAGCGGAAAGGTTATTGTATTGCGCATTGGTTGGCTACATCTGGTATGAAGCCCCCGCCGAGGAAATGAACTTTATTACCCTGTTGGAACTTATCAACGCCAGCGAAGCCCGCGAGGACGACGAGGAATATCAAAGCCCCGTCGATCTGCTGTTTGCCGACTTGGAAGAACGCGACCCCGACCATTTCGCGGTGAAGCAGTACCGAAAATATAAATTGGCGGCGGGCAAAACAGCAAAATCAATCCTCATTTCTTGCGGTGCGAGGCTTGCGCCTTTTGATATTAAGGAATTGCGCGATCTCATGTCCTACGACGAATTAGAACTTGACACGTTAGGCGACAGAAAGAGCGCACTTTTCCTCATAATGAGCGATACGGACAGCACGTTTAATTTTGTTATCGCTATGCTGCAATCGCAGCTTTTCAATTTGCTTTGCGACAAAGCGGACGACGAATATAACGGCAAATTGCCTGTTCACGTCCGCTTTTTGCTTGACGAGTTTGCGAACATCGGACTGATACCCCGATTTGATAAACTGATTGCCACAATCCGCAGCCGGGAAATGTCCGCTTCTATCATTCTGCAATCGCAGAGCCAGCTAAAAGCCATTTACAAGGACGCGGCAGAAATCATACTTGATAATGCCGACAGCACCTTGTTTTTGGGAGGACGTGGGAAAAATGCAAAGGATATTTCGGATAACTTGGGACGGGAAACAATTGACAGTTTCAACACTTCCGAAAATCGCGGCACGCAGGTTTCTCATGGACTTACTTATCAAAAATTAGGAAAGGAGTTGATGACACAGGACGAAATAGCAGTTATGGACGGTGGGAAATGTATTTTGCAGCTACGCGGTGTACGTCCCTTTTTAAGCGACAAATACGATATAACGAAACACCCGAACTACAAATACCTTTCCGACTTCGACAAGAAAAACGCTTTTGATGTGGAACGGTATATGTCTACCCGCCCGGCAATAGTAAAGCCCGATGAAGCCTTTGACATATACGAAATAGATTTGTCCGACGAGGACGCAGCCGCCGAGGAATAACGGCGGCATTTTCATTTTCAACAACATTTTTTGAGCCGCAAAGCGGCAGAAAGCGAGGTTTATATGGATTTCTTTAACAGCGCAGTTGGTGTATTGCAGACTTTGGTTATCGCGCTTGGCGCAGGTCTTGGCATTTGGGGGGCTATCAACCTCATGGAGGGTTACGGCAACGACAATCCGGGCGCAAATGCTCATGTGCCATAAAGTAACACACTGATAAATGCAGACAGCCAACCTCTATTCCGTATAAAATGGCATATATGGCATTTCAAATATGTGGTTCAGAAGTAGAAGAAAACTGAAAACAGTATTCCACAATTTGAAAGGATAGAGGTAATTGAGCATGGAAAAAACAGTATATATCACAGAGGAAGAACGGGAAAAGTGTCGCAAAGTGATTGATGTGTTTGAGGAACTGTACGAAATAGAGGACGAAGATATTTTGTTGGTTGATGTTGGTAGGTATGGCTTTGTTAAACTGCAATGCTATACAGCGTCACATGGCTTTGAGGAGCTTGACACCTATACAGACAGTAACAGCTTATTTGAGGGGCTTTGGGAGGAATGGCTTAGTCTAAATGTATTTTTGCTTGCGAGAGAAATGCAGTTAGCTGATGTTCTTTATGATGATTTATTCAACAATCTTCCAAAGGAAAAACAGTCAGAGCTTACCGGGAGAAAAGACTACTTTGCAAAAAAGGCGGGTATCACTCTGTAAAATGAATTTTGCAGAAAGGAAACGCTCTATGTAGTGGATAAAAAAAGATTAGAATGGCTCTGTATATAATAACATACAGGGCTTTTCTTTTCCGAACCAACGACCAAAAGACAAACATTGTGGAAATGTGCATAACAGGCTATGGAATCATGGATAACTCTATTCACAGCACATGGAAAAGCTAAAGTGCAGCTTTCCCACGTCCTGCAAACAGAGTTACCCACAATTCCATGATACAGTCAGTTATACACATTACGCACAATGCCGACTACTACGGAATCCAACTCATTTTTTCACAGAACAAGATTTGCTTTTACAGAAAGAGATTATAGGTTGGAATGGAGATACGGGAGCCTGCATAGAGCACAGTGGAAAAGTTGAAGAAACTGATTGAGGAAGAATTTGTCGGGCTTGTGTTTCTGTCTGCTGAAGATATGGAGTAATAGCAAATTGGGACATAGCGGTATAACTGCTTTGTCCCAATTTGTTTATTGCTTAAATTACACGTCCGTATTAGAATTGATATGCTTGCAGAAATCAAATATCTAACATACTTCTTCCCACTATAATAATGCCATACAAATTTTATAAATACAAGACTGTTTATATAAGCTGACACATGCTAAACTAGCCTAGCAATGTTTCAGTAAAACTTTCTTTCATTTTTCAAGGAGGTCATAATCATTATGGGGAATAATCAGACAGAAAAAGCGTTTGAAGAAAAAAGATTAGCACAAACAATCTCTTTAGCCGAGGAACAATTAAAGCAGGCAAAAGAAGCGGCAGACAAAAAGAAATCAGAAATTATCGAAGCCAAAAAAGATGTGCGTGAAAATACAGAACACGGCATTACATCACTGTACACATCAGACGGTTTCGAGGCACTTGTTGAATTAAGCCAATATATCAATCCTGTTACAGACAAAATTATAGATTATGAAGAAGAAGAACATAAAATACTTCTGTTAGAAAAGATGATAAAATCGCCCTATTTTGCCCGAATTGATTTTAAATTTGATGATGAGGACGAATTTGAAAAAATATACATTGGACGTTCTTCTCTACGAAAAAACAGCTATCAAGAGATGTATGTTTATGATTGGAGATCGCCGATTGCCAGTGTTTTCTATCGTTTTATGACAGGCGAAGCGTTTTATGACGCTCCATGTGGACGAGTAACAGGTGAACTCAATTTGAAACGCCAATATGAAATAAAAAACGGAATACTGGAATATTTTTTTGATTCAGATGTTCAGATTGTTGATGAATTTTTAAGGCAATTACTGTCACAAAACACTACTGCTAAAATGAAAGCTATTGTTGAAACAATTCAGCATGAACAGGACGTGGTTATTAGAGATATGGAAAATGACCTGCTAATGGTACAGGGTGTAGCGGGAAGTGGAAAAACCTCTATTGCTCTCCACCGGGCTGCTTATCTTATGTATCAAGGTTTACAAACAAAGCTGTCCGCAAATAACATTATGATTATTTCCCCAAATTCTATATTTGAGCAATATATTTCAAATGTATTGCCCGAATTGGGAGAAGATAATGTTATTTCTTCCGTGTTTGAAGATATACTTAGTGAGTTATTAAATGGCAGGAAAATTCAGTCAAGAAATGATTTTTTAGAAAACTTGATTGTCAATTCAAAATACAAGGAAATTTCAAGAAATAGTATAGAATTTAAAACGTCAAGTTTTTTTAGGGAAATTTTAGACCAATTTCTCATTGATATACCCCGCCAGTGGATAGAATTTGAAGATGTTTATTATGAGGGAAAATGCGTTGTAAGCGGGCAAATTCTAAAAGACAAGATATTAGGAAGACCAGAAACACCATTAGGCATAAAATTAGAACAATTAGAAGATTATATTTTAGAACAAATATTTGGAACAGGAAAAGGGCGGGGGCATAAAGAAGAAAAAAATCTAATCAAGCAGGAAATACAGAAATTTATAAAAATTGACATTGTTGAATTATATAAAATATTATTTAGCAATGAAGCCTATTTTTATAGCCTGCTGCAAAATAGCAATCCGTCACAAAACATAAAAAATATTTGGAAATATACTAAGGAAAATTTGGAAGCAGACAGCTTGTATTATGATGACGCAATAGCAATCGCTTATTTGTATTTAAAAATATACGGAACAAATAAATATAAAAATATTAAGCAGGTAGTCATTGATGAAGCACAGGACTACTACCCTCTCCAATATGAAATATTTAATTTGCTTTTTTCTAATGCCAAATTTACTATTTTAGGAGATATGAAACAGACTCTTGCCAAAAAAGAAGATATTTCTTTCTACGAACAAATTCAAAAAATATTGAACAAGAAAAAATCTTCTCTTATTATGTTGGATAAAAGTTTCCGTTGTACGAATGAAATTTTAAATTTTAGTTTAAAGTTCATTGAACAAAGTTCACAGATAAAAAGTTTTAATCGGAATGGCGATAGCCCAAAAGTATATATTGCTGATAATTCCGAAATCTTCATTGATGAAATTGTTAAGGAAATAAAATTATGCCAAGAGAAAGGGTTTCAGTCGATATGCTTAATTTGTAAAACCGAAAAAAATTCAACCTATCTATTTAATAAAATTAAACACAAACTTGATATTCAATTAATTAAAAATGGGAGCGTATCAGATTTACAAGGCGTGTTTATCTTACCAGTATATATGTCAAAGGGATTAGAATTTGATACTGTCTTAATTTGTGATGCAGATAGCCAAAACTACCATGATGAAGATGATAAAAACCTCTTATATGTTGCCTGCACAAGAGCGCTTCACAAACTTAGCTTATTTTGTGAAAATGAGGTTAGCCCGCTGATATAGATAAATTTACAATATATTGAATTGCCTAAATGCCAAACGCAGCGTAAGTGCATATGAACAAAATGATAATAATTAGACAGACCATCTTTCTCTTTTAATGGCATTAAATTGACATTACGCTCTCTATCATATATATTTGTTGCTTACTGTCAAAAACACGACAGAAAAATATAGTTTAAATTCAACGGATAAAAGAGGTAATGAACATGGGGAAATTACTACTGCTGACACTTAACGAACAAGAGGAAACAGCGATTGACAAAATCATATCGGCAATATCTGATTATATACAGATTGAACCCATGCAGATCACAACCGCTTCCGTGTTATCTTTTCCGGGACTGGAAATAAAGCAGAACCAACGCCGGGTATTTCAAGACGGGGAGGAAGTAAGCCTTACCCGCCTTGAATACAGTACCCTTGTATATCTTGCTTCCAACCCCGGCATTGTCCTCACACGGACACAAATATTTGAAGCCGTTTGGAACATGGAAAGTGAAAGCTGCCAGTCAAGCGTTGCAAATGTGATTTACAACCTGCGGAAAAAAATAGAGCCGGACAGCCGCAAGCCCATTTACATAAAAACCGTTTTAGGTATGGGCTACAAGTTTGCTTCCGGGGAATGACAACAGAATAACCGCCGCCCGTTACAGCGGCATACCATGACAGGAAATCAGAAAAGGTTTCCTGTTTTTTTGCGCCAAAAACCGCGCTGATTTTCCAGCTTTGTCGAAAAGTTTTATCAAAAAGTTTTTCAAAACTTTGCCATATTTGCATTTCTCTGCGTAGTAAGGAGTAAAGGGGGAGTTTCGCCGTTTTCTTAGAGCAAGATTCTACCACAGTACCAAATTTCGCCTACCGGCTCATTTTGTCCTATGGGAATCTTGTTGGGGTTGCCACCCCAAGCCCGCCTTTTGCGGCTTGCGCCGCTTGAAAAAATCCACCCACGAAAGGAGGTTCACAGCCATGAAAAGATACAACACGCCCCACCGAAGCCGGGTAATCAAGACACGCTTGACCGAGGAAGAATACGCCGAGTTTTCCGAGCGTGTCACCCTCTGCAAAATGAGCCAAGCCGAATTTATCCGACAAGCCCTCATTAAGTCAAGCATACGCCCGGTCATTACTGTTTCCCCGGTCAATGATGAGTTACTCTCTGCCGTTGGGAAACTCACAGCCGAATACGGGAAAATCGGCGGCAACTTAAACCAGATTGCCCGCTGTCTGAACGAGTACGGCGCACCCTATAACGCCCTCTCCCAAGAGGTACGAGCCGCCACAGCGGAGCTTGCCGCCTTGAAGTTTGAAGTCTTGCAGAAAGTAGGTGAAGCCGTTGGCAACATTCAAACATATCAGCTCTAAAAATGCCGACTATGGAGCTGCCGAGCAGTACCTAACCTTTGAACATGACGAGTTTACCATGAAGCCCACACCCTCAACCATTTTAAGGTGATCGGCGCGGCGGCGCGGGTATTGGACGGGAAACAGCGTCTTGAAGTGCTGCATGGGATTTTCCACCCGGACGGGGAACGCTTTAACTTTGCGTGGGAATGGCTACCCGCAAGCGGTCTTTCTGTCAAAGACTTTATCGCGCCGTCCTCTTTCCGATTTGGCGACGGGCGAATGTTTCAAATGGGCGGCAAGTTTGGCGCAGTTTCCTTTTTGCAGATCGTCGCGCCGGAACTCTCCGACCGTATGCTTGCCGACTTCATGGACGCGGAAAACGGGATTATCGTCAATCTGCACATTCAGAGTATCGACCACAACGAAGCAATCAAGACGATTAAGCGCAAGATTACCGACCTTGACCGTATGAAAATCGAGGAACAGAAAAAAGCAATCCGCAGCGGCTACGACATGGATATTATTCCGTCCGACCTTGCCACCTACGGCGGGGAAGCAAAAAACCTACTCCGCGATTTGCAGAGCCGCAACGAAAGAATGTTTCTGCTTACGCTGCTTGTCTTAAACCTTGCAGATACCAAGCAGAAATTGGATAACGAAGTATTTGGAGCGGCGGCAATCGCGCAGAAATACAACTGCATTTTGACCCGCCTTGACTACCGGCAGGAACAGGGGCTTATGTCCTCTATCCCGTTGGGGGAAAACCTTATCCATATCCAGCGCGGCTTGACGACCAGCAGCACCGCCGTTTTCGTTCCCTTTACGGTGCAAGAGCTGTTCCAAAGCGGCGAAGCGTTGTATTACGGCTTAAACGCATTATCGAATAACATGATTTTGTGCGACAGGAAAAGGCTGAAGAACCCTAACGGCTTGATACTCGGCACACCCGGCAGCGGCAAGAGTTTTTCGGCAAAGCGCGAGATCACCAACGCTTTTCTCATTACCGCAGACGATATTATCATTTGCGACCCGGAAGCGGAATATTACCCCCTTGTGGAACGGCTGAAAGGGCAGGTTATCAAGGTTTCGCAGAACAGCACGCAGTACATTAACCCGATGGATATAAACCTCAATTACAGCGAGGGCGACACGCCCATAGCCTTAAAGAGCGATTTTATCCTTTCCTTTTGCGAGTTGATTATGGGCGGCAAAAACGGGCTGGAAGCGGTTGAAAAGACTTTGATTGACCGCGCCGTTATCAGCGTGTACCGCAGCTACCTTGCAGACCCGAAGCCGGAGAATATGCCGATTTTGGGCGACCTCTACAATGAAATCAAGAAGCAGCCGGAAAAGGAAGCGCAGCGTATCGCGTCGGCATTGGAACTCTATGTAAATGGCAGTTTGAACGTGTTTAACCACCAAACAAACGTTGACATTCACAACCGCCTTGTCTGCTTTGATATTAAAGAACTCGGCACCCAGCTACGAAAACTCGGTATGCTCATTGTCCAAGATCAAGTTTGGAACAGAGTTACCATAAACCGCAGCGAAGGCAAGGCGACGCGGTACTATATCGACGAGTTTCATTTGCTGCTCAAAGAGGAACAGACCGCAGCGTACAGCGTTGAGATTTGGAAGCGTTTTAGAAAATGGGGCGGTATTCCGACAGGTATCACCCAAAACGTGAAAGATTTGTTATCGTCCCGCGAGGTGGAGAACATTTTTGAAAACAGCGATTTTGTGTATATGCTCAACCAAGCCCAGGGCGACAGGGAAATCCTTGCAAAGCAGCTTAACATTTCGCAGCAGCAAATGACCTATGTAACCCATTCCGACGCGGGCGAGGGGCTTATCTTCTATGGCAACGTGATTTTGCCCTTTATTGACCGTTTCCCGCAAGATACGGAACTCTATCGTGTAATGACGACCAAACCCGGCGAGGTGTCGGCATGAGGATAGAAATGGACAAAATCTATTGCGGCGACAGCTTGCAGGTGCTTCAAACCTTGCCGGAAAATGCAGTTGATTGTTGCGTAACGTCCCCACCCTACTATGCCTTGCGGGACTACGGCGCAGACGGGCAGATCGGACGGGAAGCAACGCCGGAGGAATATGTTTCCCGTATTACGGCGGTATTCCATGAGGTAAAGCGGGTGCTTACGCCGGAGGGTACTTGTTGGCTGAATATCGCGGACACTTATTGCGGCACAGGCAGCAAAGCCGACCACCAAGACCCCAAATACCCCAAAGGCAGGAACGGGCAGCAAGTGGCGTTTAACCACCGCGCCCCCGGCTGCAAGCCCAAAGATTTAATTGGTATTCCGTGGCTTGTAGCCCTCGCCTTGCGGGGCGACGGTTGGTATTTGCGCAGTTCTATCATTTGGCACAAAACAAACCCCATGCCGGAAAGCACGCGGGACAGGCCGACCCGCTGCTATGAATATGTGTTTCTGCTTACCAAGTCAAAGAAGTATTATTACGATTGGCAAGCAGTAGCCGAGCCGATAGCCCCCACAACGGCGGGGCGGCTGAAAAGCGGAGTTAGCAAAGGAAATAAGTATAACGTTACTGTTCCGGGTCAAAACCAACCGCAGAAAATCAACCGCCCCCGCGAAAAGGGCGCATACGCCGACGAGTTGATTTCTCCCGTCCGCAGCCGCCGCAACGTTTGGCAGATTAACAATGTCGGCTATCATGGCGGGCATTTCGCAGCGTTCCCGCCGAAACTTGCGGAAACGTGCATTTTGGCGGGCTGTCCCGAAGCGCAGGAAAAAGGCCTGCAGGACTATGGCCGCTATCTGGGTACGGCATTCCAGCTGATTGATGATTTGCTGGACTACAGTGCGGACGGCGAGACGCTCGGCAAAAACGTGGGCGATGACCTGAACGAAGGCAAACCGACCCTGCCGCTGCTTCACGCGATGCGTAACGGAACGGCCGACCAGGCGAAAATGATCCGTGAGGCCATTGCAGAACTGATAGAACCAGGA
>OGMP01002394.1_pt1 | contig 11725 bp, 9 predicted proteins | sample 1573261 | NCBI WGS metagenome assembly OGMP01 (sample SAMEA2581878, study PRJEB24529) | metagenome | biome: Human gut stool | place: China | collected 2011 | reverse complement strand
GATTTATGACGCTGTCATGTCCAGCAAACAAGATTTGTTAATGCTGCGTTTGCAAATTCTTTCGGATCAATAACACCCGGATTTACAACAACCGGCATTGCTTCCTCATAACACATCTTCTGAATCAACTGAGAAAGTTCTTTGTCTTCCATCTCGTCATGAATGGAAGTATGTCCTAACATACAGCCATAAATAGCAAGTGCTGTGTGCAGCGGGTTCAAGCAGGTACAAACTTTCATTTTTTCTACTTTATCCACCGTTTCACGGTCTGTAAATACAATCCCTGCTTTTTCCAATGGTGGACGTCCATTCGGGAAGTTATCTTCGATAACAAGATAACCGGTTTCCTCTGAGTTAACAAACGGTGCCGTATACGTATTACGGCTTGTAATAATCAAGTCGGTATCTTCAAAACCATCTTTTTCGAGCATTTCTTTTACTTTCTCATCCGGTCTTGGTGTGATTTTATCAATCATAGACCATGGGAAAGATACTTTTTCTTCCATATAGGAAACAAAATCATCATCCACTTTTCCTGCCTGTTTCCAAGCATCTACATATGCCATAACGCCGGCCTTTAACTTGTCTCCATTGTGAGAACAGTTATCGGTGCTGACAAGGGCAAGCGGTGTACCATTTTTAACAAAACGTGTATAGCACAGAGAGGCAATGCGTCCCATCAGGTGACTCTGATTTCCCGGGCCTGCTAAAAATCCATCCTCTACACCCGGCAGTTTTTCTCCTTTACCATTGACTAATGAATATCCTTTTTCCGTAATGGTAAATGTCACCATCTGAAGAGAAGGATTTTCAAAAATCTCAGTAAGACGTGCATAATCTTCTGGTGCCACTGGGTCAGCAACTAGCGATTCCGTTACGCTTCCAACCACGTGTTTCTCAATAGTTCCCTCAGCTTTTAACACAACCGACAAACTCAATCCATCATATGGTTTGTATGCCTTTGTAATAATCTCATGGTCAAAACTCTCTGCCACAACAACACCGCGGTCATATTCTCCTAAATTCAGCAAATCCTGTAATTTTGCAGCCGGAAATGCACGGAAAATATTACCGGCACCAAAGTGAACCCAGGTCGGGTTTTCCTTTGTTTTTTTCTTTAATTCTTCTCTGTCGTACTTAGGAAGAAGATATCCTTTCTCCTCCCAGACTTTTGTCTCGCCATTTTGTAAATCTAATAATTTCATGCCCAGTCACCTCTTATTTATTTTTATGAATTGCTTCCCACAAACCATTCAGATAAGCGACACCAAGAGCACGGTCATACAAACCGTATCCCGGTCTTGCCTGCTCGCCCCAAATCATACGGCCATGATCCGGACGAATGCATCCGTCAAATCCGGTGTCAATCAATGCTTTTACGATTTCATACATATCAAGATTTCCATCGCTTGACAAATGAGATACTTCATGGAACAAATCTTTGCTTTCATACTTAATGTTTCTCAGGTGCGCAAAATGAATTCTCTCTGCAATTTTCGGATTGCGTATAATCTTTGGCAGATCGTTGTTCAAATTACTTCCAAGCGAACCGGTACAGAGTGTAAATCAATTATAAATACTTGGATTCATATCGGCAATTTTTAAAAGATCCTCTTCGCATGTTACAATACGTGGAAGTCCGAATACATCCCAAGCCGGATCGTCCGGGTGAACTGCCATCTTAATTTTGTATTTTTCACAGGTAGGAATAATACCATCCAAGAAATATTTATAGTTCTCACGCAGTTTGTCTGCATCAACGTCTTTGTATTTCTCAAACAAATCCATAATCTCATCGCGGCGGTTCGGCTCCCAGCCAGGCATTACAAAGCCGCCACTTGCCTTTTCAATGCGGTCAAACATCTCGCTCGCATCGATACCGTCAATAATGGATGAATCATAAGCAAGTGCTGTAGAACCATCTTCCAAAGGCATTGCCAAATCCGTACGTGTCCAGTCAAAGACCGGCATAAAGTTGTAACATACAAGATGAATATCTGCCTTTCCAATAGCTTCCAATGATTTGCAGTAGTTTTCAATCAATTCATCTCTTGTCGGAAGACCAATTTTAATGTCCTCGTGTACGTTGATACTTTCCACACCAACTAACTTCAAACCTTTTGCTTCTACTTCCTGTTTTCTTTTCATGACGTCTTCATACGTCCATGCTTCTCCTGCAGGAAGATCATGAAGTGCTGTAATCACACCGGTCACGCCGGGAATCTGGCGAATCTGATCCAGTGTCACACTGTCGTTTCCTTCTCCATACCATCTTAATGTCATGTCCATAATCAATAACCTCTTCTCTTTTTATTATACTTTCTTAGTATGTTACGAATGACCTTGTCTAAATCATCCTATTCATATATTTTTCGGGAAAGTGCATCTTTTACTCCACTCTTCCGATAAAAATATGTATTTACGCGGTCTCTCCATTCGATTGCATTAGAAAGCTGTCTCTCCATGCGGGAAAGGACTCTCTCGTAGACATCCTCTGCCATCTCCTCTTTCCACGCCTTCCAACCAGCAATCATTTCTTCCACTTCGTTAACACCCTCAAAATGCGTGTCGTATATATGCTGAATCAGTGTTTTTCCTGAAGCTAACACTTCATCATAGCGGACATAATGGAAAAATAACAAAAGCTCCTGTGGGCACTGTTTTTTATCTGCATACTTTGTGCACCATGGCTCATTATACTGGGTTGTGTAGCCGGTACCGTTTGGTGTACGGTCAACACCAAGACCATTTCTATCTGCTCTGTGATAAGTTCCCCAGCGGTCATACTCATATCCGTCAATATCCGGTCCGTAATGATAATGCGGTGTCACCATCCAGCCAATGCCAAGCGGAGACGTATATTTTTCATATGTGGGCCAGGACTTCATAAGCATCGAAACGACGCCGTCGGAAAGAGATTTAGGAAGGGTAAGTTCTGCCCATTCTTTTGCAATAACCGCCGAATCTTCGGACGGATTCATCGCCATCCTTCCATAGCCGTAAGTGTTTGCCGCTGCTAAATCATTTCCGGTCCAGTTAAAGTCATTACCGGTGTTAATAACAGCTGCCATACCGCACAAATGCTGCCCATAAACAGAGCCATCTACAATTTTCTGCACGGTTGAACCTTCGCCAGCAGCATACGTATCAAAGTCAAGAATTTCACGCCACATCGGGAGCAGATAACACAAATCAATCTGCTGTCCGGTGTATTCCTGTGCACTCTCCACTTCCAAAATCATGTTGGTCTTCTTCAAGCCGCCAAATAACGGCGAAACCGGCTCTCGCACCTGAAAATCCATCGGTCCGTTTTTTATCTGTAAAATAACATTGTCATCAAATTTTCCATCTAATTCTATAAAGTTGTCATACGCCGCTCTGGCACGGTCTGTCTTTTTATCACGCCAGTCCTGCCCGCAATTATATACAAAGCAGCGCCATACCAAAATTCCGCCATACGGAGCAAGTGCTCTTCCTAACATATTTGCACCATCCGCATGCGTTCTGCCATACGTAAATGGTCCCGGCCTTCCCTCAGAATCTGCCTTTACCAAAAATCCGCCAAAGTTTGGAATCACTTCATACACATGTGCCACAGCCTTTTTCCACCAGTCTGCAACCATAGGATTTAATGGGTCACAGTCTGCAAAATTATCTAACTCCATCGGTGCGGCAAAATTCACACTTGTATACAATTTAATTCCATATTTTGCAAACAAATCGGCATATTGTTTTACCTGCTGCAAATAACGGTCTGTAATCAGATAAGTCTCATTCTCGTGAACATTGACATTATTGATTACAATCGCATTGATGCCAATCGATGCCATCATTCTCACATACTGCACAATGCGGTCATTCCATAAAATCTTATAATCCTTGTAGAAAAAGGATTCACCGGAATAGCCGCGTTCAATGCTGCCATCCATGTTATCCCAGTGATTCATCATGCGAAGCGGCATTTCCGGTGTATTGTAAACCGGAAGACAATTCATCTGTTTGGTCCGAATTAAACGAAGAAAATGGAACACACCATATAACAGTCCACTCTCCGACTCACCGGTAATCTGATACCGGCTCTCCTCCTTTGTGATAATATATCCGTCTTTTCCTTCTTTTATGGATGAATCCACGGAAAATACCACGCCTGCCTCTTCTTTTGTTACTGGCTGAGGAACTTTTCCTGCCATGTTTTCCATAGCAAGTTTGTATTCACTGACAGCACTTTCTACGATTTCTCCCTCACAGGATTGAAAATATGTCAGCCATTCTTTTTCAACTGTATCTACAGGCTGATAATCCAGCCAGCATTTGCTATAATCCATCTGTTTCTCCTCATATTCTGCAAGTTTTGTATTTTATCAAAACATTTAAAAATCTCTAATTTTCTATCCTCACTCTTTAAGAAAGGGCTGTGCAAAACAAACCTTCCGCTTATTCTGAACAGCCCCATGAAACTAAATTACCTGTTTCTTTTTGTTATTATTTTGTATGCTCTTTTGCAAACTTGTCATACTCAGCATTAACTTTGCTAATCTTGGTATCCCATTTGGTTGAAAGCTCTTCAATCTTCTTAGCAGGTGTTGTTGCATTTGCATATACAGGATAACAGAAATCACCATAGTCAATTTCACTAATCATTGGCAGATAAGAAGTAGATTTATGCTTCTCCTCTAACATCATACCGATTGTTTCATCTACTGCACGGTCATCTCTGAACTGTGGGTAATACTGCTCAAGAATCTGATCATGAGGAGTATATCCTTCAACAGGCTCTGTGTACAAATCGTAAGCAAATGCAATCTTCTCAGCTTTTTCCTGATCAAAGCAGCTTGGCATAACAACGATGTTGTCGTTTGGTACTGTCTTGTTAGTAGCATCCTTCTGCTCCTGGTTGTATGGGAACATTACGAATCCCCAGTCATCTTCCATATCAGCGAAAGCGCTAATCTCATAAACTTCGGCAGTCTGCATAGCAGCTTCACCATCACGGAATGCAGCTTTATACCAATCCCATGCTACGTCTTCTGATGGTTTTGGCTTAATATAACCTTTCTTAATCAGGTCTACACCCCAGTTCATAGCATCTTTGAACTCTTTGGATGTAATTGCATCAACGTATTTACCGTCTTTATCACGGGATACAAATGTTGCATTGTTGTTAGCTGCACACATTGGCAGATAGTATTTTGAGAAACTTGCCATAGCATACTGGTCTGTTTTACCATCACCATCGGTATCCTTTGTAAGTTTCTTACAATACTTTTCGAACTCGTCCCATGTCCACTGATTTTTTTTCTGCAAATCATATGGCTCATCTTCCGGAATGCCAGCTTCCTTGAAGAGACGTTTGTTGTAGAAAATACCACCACGTGGCTCATTGTCTGGGCTCATACCCCAGATACCATCACCAATGCTCATCAACTCTTTAACGGTTGGATTCCATTTTTCTTCATCGAAATTGAACTCCGGAAGAGTTGACAAATCATACATCAAGCCTTTCATCAAAGGCTCAGAAACAAATTCCTGATACAGATAGTAAAGTTCGTATTTTGGACTACTTGCCATAACGTCATTTACATAATCTGATTTTGCATCTGTATAGGAATAAACAGAATCACGAGTGATTTTGAAATTGTACTTCTCCTGAATACTCTTCCAGTACTCATTCTGCTTTTTACCAAACTCGTCGGTTCTGTTTGCAAGGGTATCCTTTGAAGTGAACCAGTCACCTACTGTGATATCCATGCCACCAAGGTCACTAAATGTTTTCTTGTCTGAAGAAGATGATGTTTTTGCGCCATCGCCTGATGCACTGCCTGCATCATTGGAGGAGCCGCCACATCCAGTAAGAGAACCTACTGCAAGAACAACACAAAGACCCATCGCAATCAGCTTCTGCATGCTTGCTTTCATTTTGTTTTGCCTCCTTATTTAATATATTGTTATACCGGAAAATCCCGGTGATAACCTAAGTCATTACTGCCCGACGGCACCTGCCAGAACAGGCAGATGCCAAATAGGGCAAATTATTTTTGTTACATCTTGATACCAGACTGGCTCAAACTTTCTACGAAGCCCTTCTGTGCAAATAAATATACAATAATCAAAGGAATAATTACCAACAACGTACCTGTACCAATCATGGCGGATGCATAAGCGGTCGATGCTTTATCAAGACCTGTGGTTGCTTTCACATAAGAGTTCAGCACCTCAGACAAACGAGCCACCTTGTTTGCCAGAATCGAATAGTTTGGAAGGAACATTCCTGAATAAAAACTATCCGTCCACTGCCATACAAAGGAAAACAGGAAACAGGAAGTAATCATTGGTTTTGCATCCGGCAGCATAATGCGCACGAATGTTTTAACCTTACCACATCCATCTACATAAGCAGCTTCTTCCAATTCCTTCGGAATACCACGGAAGAACTGACGAAGCATGTAAATGTACAAACCATTTTTCAATCCCATACAACCAAGACACATAAATGCATATGGTGCAAAAGAATCCAGTAAGTTCAGTGGCTGCCCCGTTATCAGACTGAATATTCCGAAAATATCAAAGTAACGGAAATTCAAGTACAGGGAAGACTGAATGGTTGAAGGTGGAATTACAATTACAAGTACCACCATCGCAAACCAAAGGTTCTTCAATGGGAATTTATATCTTGCAAAACCATATCCTACCAATGTACAGGAAATAATCTGCAAAATACTTACCAAAAGCGAAATCCACAATGTGTTACCAAGTGCAGCCCAGTAATCCATCAAATCAGCGGCAATCTTAAAATTGTCCAGTGTGAAGTGACGTGGAATTACGTTGATTGTCGAATCGTACAAATCACGCTCTTCCATGAAACTGATGGAAATCTTGTTTAACAATGGCTGCAAAATCAAGAAACACAATCCAAACAACAATACAAAACGCACAATTTTGTAAGCAACATTAAATGATACTTTGCGTAACAGATAGCCGTTGGATTTTCTATTACGTTCCCTGAAGGCTTGAAACTTATTCATTTTACTCATAATAATATACCCTCCTAGAAATAATCAACGAAACAATACCCAACGCAACAATTACACATAGGAAATATACCCACGCCATCGCCGACGCTTGACCGTAGTCCATTCGTCCTCCGATACCGATTGCGTCGATGCGATCCATAACTGTGTTGTCTGTCTTCAAGAAGAAGTCAATTACCGTATATACGATATTTACCAAAATCATCGAGCTCACCATTGGAAGTGTAATCTTCCAGAAACTTTCCCAGGCTGTACATCCCTCGATTTTTGCCGCCTCGAACATACTTGGTGAAATCGTCTGCAAAGCAGAAAGGAAAATGATAATCTGGATACCAGAGGCAATCGCAATATCATATACACTGTTAATAATGTCAAATACATAACTAAACATCTGTGACATCGGACTGGAGTCTGATGTAATCAAAATGCTCTCAAGCACACCGGTAATACTTGTGTTATTATTCGTCGCCTCAATCGCATCTTTCATGTCAGCCAAAAGCGTATTTCCGCTTTCCAGACCAACGATAACACCGGATGAAAGAATAACCGGCAGGAAGAATATCGCACGAACTGCTCCTCTTCCTTTGAAGGACTGATTCAACAGTAACGCAATAAAGAAACTGAAAATCAATGTTGCCGGAACGTTTGTCAGCATTTTTACCAACTCAGAAATGAGGTTTGGTACAAACTGCTCATCTACCAAAAATGCCTGGCGGTAATTTTCAAGCCCCGCCCATGTCATGGACAATCCACCTTCAAGTTCTACCGTACTGAAACTCATTCTTAAGGACTGTACTAACGGCACAACCAAGAACAGGATAAAACCGATGATGAATGGTGCAATAAATAAATAGCCTGCAACCGCATTTTTAAATGCTAATGTCTTTTTCTTTTTATTCTTGCGAGCCATTTATTCTTCACCTCCCTTCACAGCTGCGAAATCTCTGGCCGCAATTTCCTGGCCATTGTATTGATAGTTGCTATAGTTGTAGTTTACAACAACTGCTTTTCCGCCTTCGAAGGTTGTCTTATATACGCCCTCTGCAATTTTTTCATGCTTATCAATTGCTTTATCGTATGTTCCTTCGAATGGTTCATTAAACTTGTTATACAGACTCAAAGTATCTTTCTTCCAGTCATCGTAGTTACAAGCATAGTATCTTGTGTACTTACCATCCTGCAAAACACTTGTCTTTTCAGCAATGTAAGTAAAGTATAAACCAGCACCGGACTCAGCGGACTTCAGGATATTCTCCTTCTCATCATCTGCTAAGTTAATTGCAGCACCCGAGTAGTTTACTAAACCAGGCAATGCCATGGTATAGAATGGAACCTGCTCATCAATGATGTTTACGGCACGGGCATCTAAGTTCATGTCTGTAACGAATTCTGCATAAGGTACTGCATACTGGTTACCACTTGTAATCATGACTTTGTTTCCGCCCTGTTTGAGTGACTGCAATTTCTTAACCTGGAGATTCAAAGCTGCTTCACGCGATACTCTGTCTTTTGGATTGTAGTCACCGGCAAGTGTATTACCGATATCTTCCATACCGACATTCTTGCTGCCATAATCATTTACTTTTTCTACATAAGTGTCAACCGCATCCATTGCATACGACGGTTTTACCAAGTAATAACTATCGTAATTATGATAATCGGTGTAATCATCATTTGCCTGGTAAGTAATTGGATCCCAGTTATAAAGCTCACACTCTTCACGGCTGACAAACTTCGCTGCATTTCTTGTGGAACTGAATCCGTCAAACCATTTGTCTTTGTATACATAGTTAAATGTACCATTCAGATAAAGCTGCATACCATTTGTCTTATCTGCATAAGCAGTCAAATCTTCCAAATCTGAAGAACTTCCCAAACGTCCTACTGTTTTTACTTTAGCAGCAGATGTCTGTTTCACACCGGTATTAAACCATCCGGTATACTTCGCATTAATATTACCAATGCCGGCTTTCTGCAAATCTTCCAAAATTGATTTGGCCTGTGTGTAAGAAGTCAATGACTGAGAGCGGACAACCGGATAACCAAGGATATGCTCGGTATCATCTACGGCACCAATCATCTCAACAGCCAATGCCTGTTTATCACTGCCAACTTTACCAAGACTTGGATATTTCTTCTGAAGATATCCGCGGTACTCTTTTGCCAAATCCGAATAATCGGTTTTATCAGAGAAAATGTATCTCTGGGAAAGTGTTTCATTTGGCAGCCCGTCTTCATAAACACGAACGGTTGTATCCGATTTTGTGGATACATCCATGTTTTCGCCGTGAATCAGACTGTAAATGAATGTACCATAGTTATATCCATTGTTCTTTCCGGAAATATCCGCCTGAACGGTTGCGTAAGAACTTCCCTCTTCGGCTACACAAAGGAATGAACTCTGGGTAGTCTCATTTGCAATGGCAAGCAGTGGGAAATTGGATTTTGTCTCATCGACAATTGTTGTTCGTGCCTGACCATAATCCCAGCCGTAAACATCACTCTGATATCTCTGCTGTCCGGTCTTACCATTGTTGAAGTTGATTTTTCCACCAGTTCCTTCCGGAACAATCATGTAACCTTTTTCATCAACATTCGATGCTCCCATATATGGAAGAACCTGAAGTTTAACAATCGGATAATCTTCGTTATAGGAGATTTCCTTCATCGGTACTTTTACAACCAACTGGTTATCTTCTAATACATAGTGAACACTAATATCGAAAATTGGTTTTCCTTCGTTACGGGATACTTTGTAATTGCCCATATCTTTTGTACGGTCCTCCAAAGTATATCCTGCTTCTACGAATTTGTCTTCCAACTGCTGGAGACGGGAATCGGTAACCGACTCATCCAAATAATAAATCGGCTCATCCTTCAAGTCAGGGAAAAGTTTTTCACCTTTTGTCAACAGCTGCTTGTCGGTAGAATCATCCGACTTACTAAGTTCCTCATAGTTATAATAAACATAACTTCTGAGTGCTGACTTCTGTGCCGATCTTGACATCTTATCCAGATACTTCTTCATTCTAGACTCTTTGATTGCGACCGGACAAGTGTAGGTTTTTTCAAAATCACCTACGGAATAACTTACTTTAATTTCGTTATCGTTTACTTTCTCAATTTTATAAAACTTATTGTCCCGAATACACTGAGAATAGTTATCAATCTCTTTCTTCGTATCAGTATTGTTGGAGTAAGTAAGGTTCAAAGTTGAGCTTAACACATCTTTGTAATGTCCATCGGCATTTGCATACTTCTCTACATCCTCAGCAGTCGGATTGGAACGATATACCTTTCCGGTTGCCTTGTCTGTAACCTCAAGCTGTGTGGAAGAACCACTCACTGAGAGTTTCAATGAATCATTTTCAATTACTACATCTCCGCTGTTATCATACTCATAAGTTTTCATCTCTTTAGTACCCTCATCGGAATCACCGCAGGCACTAAGAGCGAAACATGCCATAACTGTAATCAGGAGCAAATACAACTTGTTTTTCATTCTGTCATTTCCTCCTTTCATCAATACATTCGGAAAATGGTTTCTTTGTAAATCGAATAGAAATAGGAGAAACCATCACTAATCAAACTGAAGAACAGTACAAGCAAAAATACGATAATCAACATACCTACCGCTGAGAAAATCAAAGATAAAAATGCTTTACCCAGCATGAAGTCATGAATCATCATTACAGATGCGATAATCAGCAATCCACACCAAATCATGGAGAAGTTGCTGAACACAGTGTAAAATGCACCCTCTTCTTCAGTAACAACGTTACTCATAGGAATCAGTATCAACTGAATAATTACATATGGTGTCATTGCATAAGCGGTACCCATCCATATATCTTTTAATGTACCTTTACCATCAAACAAGGTGGTAAGACACCAGTTTGCAACAACATACACAATAAATGGTACAAGGAATGTTGCAATCTCTAAAATCAGGTTTACATTATCCCAGTTTACCGGATTAAACACGAAACTGGTTGCACCTAATTTAATCAGGTTTGTCAAAAGGACCAGAATAACAATTGTATTGGCTGCCGCCATAGACCCTCTCTTTTCATGTGTCAAATCCCAAAAACCATCAAAAGGTCTTACGATACAATGAAGGGCATAACGCAGAGAATCGCGGTAACGAATCCATGCATCTTTATTGGTCAGTCTTTCTTTTATTTTCATCCTTTTCATTGGAACATTTATATATGCTATGAATTTCAACCTCCCTTCTGGCTTTCTTCACAAATCCAACACCAAATCCAAGGAGAATGAGGATTGCAATAATAATCAAGATCGTACCAATGTTCTCCTCAAACCAAACCTCTCGGTAAAGCTTAAATGCTTTAGAATAATTCTTGGCATCAAGTTTTAATTCAAAGTAATCCATTGCCTCTTTATAGTTCTTCTCACGAAGAAGTGCACGGCCGATTCCAATATATGCCTGGTCGTAGTTACCATTATGCTTCAGAACTTTACGCCAGATATTAGCGGATTTATCATAATTACCCTTCTTGTACTCAGCCAGACCATCGTTAATCATTTTACCATAATCAGTCAAAGTGAACTGGGTAATCGTTCCTAACTTCTGATCTGTAACCAAGAGGGAATCACCAATGTCTTCAATTGCCGAAGGATTCATAAACAATCCGGCTTTATAACCATGTCCGCCAAAGGCATACAGCATATTACCC
>OGMP01002387.1_pt1 | contig 11742 bp, 9 predicted proteins | sample 1573261 | NCBI WGS metagenome assembly OGMP01 (sample SAMEA2581878, study PRJEB24529) | metagenome | biome: Human gut stool | place: China | collected 2011 | reverse complement strand
TTTACAGGTATAAGCCACTACAGGTAATCCACATGCCATCGCTTCATGTAATACCATAGGAAAACCTTCATGCCGGGATGTCAACACATAAACCGAACTACCTAAATATTCCCGAATGATTTCTGCCCGTGGTGGACATATTTCTACCGATTTTAACTTCAATAACCCGATTTGCCGTTCCAAAGTATCTTGTAATTCCCCGGAGCCGATAATAGTTAATTTCCAATCCGGAAAATAAGGTTCTATTTCAGCCCAAACAGCGATTAAACGATCAAATCCTTTTTGTGCTGACAGACGTCCCACTGCAATAACTCTGGGAATAGACAAATCGGCAGATTCCTTAGGATAAAAAGTCAATGCATTCGGTATAACCACGATATTATCCTTTCTTCCCCAATCTTTTCGGTCTTCTTCCGTCAAAACCACCAGACGATCATAGTATTTTATCTTGTTTAAAAATCTTTTAATCTTATATCGGTTAATTATTCCTTTGACATTTTGATAACTAAAATAAGAAAAATGACATTCCAGTATTTTTTTACTTCCATCTTTCAATCGATACAACCATTCCCGCAAATGTATCCGACTCTACTGCTGTATCTTCATCTATTTTGATTGTTTTTCCTAAATCCTCTGAGAACTCCAAATAGTAATCCTTTGTCACATAGCCTTGGAATAACTTTGTTCCTTTATATTTTGCTGATTTTACAAAAACTTCCCTATACTCATCTGACATTTGCTTGAAAACATTATCTGAAATAAATATTTCTCCCCCAGATGCTATGTCTGAATATTTGCTTGCATAATTTGTTGTATTACCAACCCATACACAATCTACTTCGTTCTCTCTATTTTCATCACTTTCCAGACCATACATACCAACCTGAGTTACAAGAACCTTTCCATAATCAATTCCAATACCACATTCAATAACTTTCCCATTAACATTAGTTTTCAAATATTTATTCAAGCTATAATCAATCACAGTCTGTAAACTTCTTGCCGCATTAATTGCTTTATCTGCTGCACTGTCCACGATATTCCCGTTTTCATCAGCAGAGTCAATAAATACACCCATAATTCTGTCACCCAGAAATTGTCTTGTAACTCCTCCATTTTTTCTAACACAATCAACTGCCATTCTCATAAATGAGCGATATATTTTAACCATACTTTTTGCTTGGCTATTTTCCGTTAAGTATGTTGACTTACGAATATCAATAAATAGTATGGCTGCCATGATAGAGTAGGTTCTATTATTATCTTCTAATTGCTCTATTGTTGGAGGTAATTCTGAATCTATTTCTATTTGCTCAACAGTCTGTTCTGTTATTTTTTTAATCCGCAAATCTACTTTTTCAAAATCATTTTTTGAAAATCCCATATTTACTCTACATTCTCCTCTATAATATAAAGATAGCTTTTTTACACATTTTCACTTGCTCCACATATATTATACAATCTTTTCTTCTTTTTCGATAGTTCTAAAAATCCAGATAGCCAAATAACCGCCTGCTCAAAGCTTGAACAAACGGTTATAAAATGGTATCAGATATATATATTTAGATTATTTCAAAATGCTTCAACGCATCCTTTATGGCTTCCACTTTCTCTGCTGTCGGATGCTTCCTCGGCTGTTTCAATTCTTCTACCGCATTAGGAGCATCATACATTGGCAAGCCTAAATCTCTCTTTACCTCTGCGATATATGCGGTATGTACTTTGAAGCCGTATTTAGCTTCTATGTACTCCTTTATCATTTTGTAGGTCACTCGTTCTTTGGGCTTATATTCTTCGGCTCTTTTAGCGATATTATCAAGCGGAACTTTTCCCTCACCCTCGCCAAACTCAACTTTTACGTTGATATGTCCGTCTGGCTTTTTGTGGGAAAGCAGTACTACCGTCTCAACGTGCAACGACACCTTGATTTTGATGTTTGCATTTTCGTTAAATTGCCCATACAGCCCTATTGAATAAGCAATTTGAACTTTTCTCGCAAATAATCTATAGCTTCACCATTTCAAACTGCCTTGAAGTCTTGACATTGATGTTATTATGACAACCTCATTAAAAAGGCAAACTACATGAAACACGTATTTTACGATTTAAGTTTGAAATCATCTTAGTTTACTCATTTATAGTAAATGCTTATATTTAATCAATTCTTTATTCAAACGCTCCAGATGCTCGTGTAATATAGTATATTGCATTTTAATAATTTCTTCTCGGCGTTTTTTGGCGTTTAATAAATGCTGTTTATTGCCAGTTTGCTTATATAGTTGTATCTCTGCAAGACAATATATTGCCAAAGCGTCATTGTATTCCTTATTTTTTAGTTTTAACTCTTTATATTTGTTAATTGAGAGCAGTGAATAATTTGAGGCTTTCTCATATTCTGAGCTTTCATACAAGAATATAGAATATATCCATAAGATTGATGGATATGTTTTAGTACTTTTTATTTTTGAATAAGAAACATCATCAATTATCATTATACATTTTTCGTAATTTTGAACAGTTAATTCCTGATAGTCGTCTCCTATCAACCCATCCTGCCTTAACTCATTCAGAATCCTTGCATATTGATAAAACAGGTAAGGGTGCGCTCCAAAATTATGTTGTATATTTTCAACTTCCAATCTTAACTGTTCTAACTCATAATCTGCGTTAGATGAGGTAATCTTATACTTGATAGTATAAAGATCAAACGCATGATATATTGTCATAGCATCCTCATCTTCTGTATTCCAATCTTCTAGAACTTGTCTCAATTGCTCATTATCTTTTTTTAATTCATTAATCTTTTGTGCTTTAACTCTGTTATCGTTTAAGGCAGAGATTAATCTCTGCTCCCACATTTTTCTTTCATCCATTGAAGGAATCATATTAATAAGAATGAATTTAGATGCGAATTCATTAATTATATAGCAATCATTCACCTTATCCGTTACTAAATATTCAGTAAGGAGTTTGAGTATTGATTCTACTTCAGATATTATAAGATTAGTTCCTTTATGTGCAGCCAATATTATTGATGCAGATAATGGTTCGGAAGACAGTGAAAGACACAAAAGTACACTTTTTATTAAACTACTACAATCCGGATATATGGTTAATATCTCATTAATGGTATTTTGAAACATAAACTGTGTAATGATGCTTTCGGTATTATCGCTCGGAAGTTTTTTCATTTCACTTATGATTGAATTATATGTAGTCTTTTTTGAGATAAGTCGTTTTAAAGATAACACAAGAACCAGAGAGTTTCCAAATGAATATTTAACCAACGCACCTATTTGCTCGTTAGTTAAATCTATATCGAACTTATTTTGAATAGAATACTGTTTTATGAAAGTGATACCAGCTTCATTCCGAAATCCGTTAATTGGCATTGAGTAATCTACATCATTTTCAGGAATTCGTGTTGTGATTATTGCTTGAACACTTGAAGGCAATTCTTCATACAAAAAGTCTACTACTCTTTTGCGCTCATTTGTATTTAATGATTCTAAATTGTCAACGATGATGAGACCTTCTGTTTTCCAATAGTCATTAAAATCTGATATTTCTAAATCATTAAAAAGAAGTGCTTTAAATGTATCTAAGCCATGAAACTGGCTTTTTAGTCTTTTTTTCTTTATAGACCCAGTTTCCTCATTTATGTCAAGCATTTGTTCTTTTGCAGAATAAAAAAGAATAAAGCTCGGACGAAATCCCAAATATTCGTTTTGTTTCATTTTACTTAGGAGTTGCAGAACAAATTCTAAAACCAATGAGGTCTTTCCAATTCCACCATATCCAGAAATGCATATTATATGTTTTTTATTTCTTAGTTTTTTAGTTCCATCCCATGCACATACATATTTAAATAGATCTGAGATTTCAGGTTCTCTGCACACTATTTTATTACTTGGAAACGGTGCGGTGTCAAGATTATCAATTGATAATGCCCCTGCATTTAATAATTGGTAATATTCGTCAACCATTTTATCAATTTTAGTTTTACTACAATACCAATAATAATCTGAAGATATTAATTCGGATGCATTTTTGATAAAAATCAAGCAACCTTTAGCATCTGTATCATCTATAATTGAAGAAGCTCTATGCGATAAACCATTTCGCACTTCATAATATTTTTGAGAATAAGATAAATACGCAGAAGGAGAAGTAAATTGTAGGATCAATGTCTGGAATATGTCTTGAAAAATATATGTCATTAGTAATATCTGACTAACAAAATTCACATCGTGGTTTTCGTCATGTTTGCGCTTATCATAACAATCTTTAGCAAATACAATATTGTCCCAAAAACTTTTCCATTCTCTTCCACCAAGAATACTTTTAATCTCCGAAGAGAATTTCCCAGAGAAAATGGCTTTTGATTCTTTTAGTTTGTTGCTCCTATTAACAATCTCATTTTTTAAAGAGTCTTCTAAAGGATATGCTGTGATAATTGCAGTTGATACATACGACCTGAATGCAACTTCAAAAGATTTAACTGGAGTATCAAGCTTATCCTGTAATTCAGAATCTAAATTCATAAAATCCACCTTTCAATTTTTCCAACGCTACGTTCTATATATTACTTTAAGATTAGTGGTAGTTTTCTAAAACTAAATGTCATTTGTCATTAGCTCATAAACAAAGCTCTACTTATTTATTATACCACACACTCTTTTTTCAATTCCTATTTCCGTATAAACACAAAAAATCCCCTCCACAGTAAATTCCCTCCACCAGTGAAATATAGCTTCACCAGCAGAGGGGATAATACACATATTCAGTTTTCAACTTCAACACTCACTCCCGATTTGAATTCAAATACCAGTTTTTCTTCAAACACTGTGACTTTCGACAGCAGATGCTTCACCAGTGTTTCATCAAACTCAGTAATACCGCTGGGTTGCGATATAATGAAATCCTGCAATTCCTTGATGCGTTCAAAGTAGTCACTTCGGGATACATCGTCCATCATTGCTTTCTCCTTCTGTACCCGAAGCCGGAATATTTCCTGTGATATGTCATCATAGTCCTCTCGCCGGCTTGCCCTTTCAATCAACTGGCGCTGAAGTTCATCCAGCTGTGCCTGAATATTCTCTGCTGAATCTGGACTGCCCATGCGAAGAACCTCTGCGATGTTTTCCTGTAGAATGCCAAGCTCCATACTGCTGCCAATAAGCTGATTTAAAGCTGTGACAAAGGCTTGCTTCAATACATCCTCATAAATTGTTCGTGCATGACACTCACCCTTTTTATCCAACCTTGAAGTGCAGCGCCACACGATAGACTTGCAGCCACGATTATTCCAATGCACTCTGCGGAACGGCTCTCCACACTCGGCACAGTACATCAGATTCGTAAAGCAGTGCTTAGAACTGAAACCTCGCCGCCTCCCCATACAGTCAACTTGCGAACCTCGTCTTGCGATTTCTTCCTGTACCTTCAGGAATAACTCTTTTGGGATAATGGCTTCGTGATCGTCTTCTACATAATACTGTGGCATTTCCCCGTTGTTTTTGATTCGCTTTTTTCGGAGAAAATCCACAGTATATGTTTTTTGCAGAAGAGCATCTCCCATATACTTTTCATTTTCCAGAATCAATCGAATGGCACTATCATGCCATCTTTTGTTTCCCCGTGCAGTAAGAACCCCATCATGTTCCAGTCCCCTTGCGATCTGCTGACAGCTTGCTCCCTCCAGATATTCACGGTAAATTCGTTTAACTACCTCTGCCTGTTCTGGATTGATAACCAGATGTCCGTTCTCGTCCTTATCGTAGCCTAGGAAACATCTTGCATTGACCATTACTTTGCCTTGCTGAAAACGATACTGCATTCCCAGCTTGACATTCTGACTCAGAGATTCAGATTCCTGCTGTGCCAGTGATGCCATAATGGTAATCAGAACCTCGCCTTTAGCATCCATTGTGTTGATAGACTCTTTTTCAAAGTAGATCGGAATGTTCTGTGCCTTAAGCTGTCGTATATAGTTCAGGCAATCCACAGTATTTCTGGCAAATCGGCTGATGGATTTGGTGATGATCATATCGATCTTTCCGTCCATACAGTCCTGTATCATTTTATTAAATTCCTCTCTGTTTTTCGTTGAGGTTGCACTAATACCATCATCTGCATAGATTCCGGCAAATATCCATTCCGGATTTTTACTGATAATCTCCTCGTAATGTTCGATCTGGGTCTGATAACTGGTAGCCTGTTCTTCAGTGTCCGTAGATACTCGGCAGTAGGCTGCCACACGGATTTTCTTTACTTCTTTGGCTTTTGCCAGATTACCGATATGCTTTTTCGGAGGAATCGTTGTTACTTTTGGCATTTATGTCACCTTACTTTCTATAAGACTGTAAAGATACTCTGCTTGCTGAACAGGATCATCATAATGAAAATTCTGCTGTCCCATTGTGAATTTCTTGTTCTCCCGATTCGGTTCATCTCAGCAGCCCGGCGGTTCCATTCAGCATTTGCTTTGGCGAAGGTTTCCTTATCAATAATCCTAGGGTAAAAACTATCTCCAAGATAACATTCTCTGCTTAGCATTCGTCTGACCATGCTGTGAACCATAGGATGCCCTGCCGCCTTTGCTGCTTCTGACAGACTCATACCCTCAATGTAGTTATGGAAAATCTGTCTGACATGTCCTGCTTCATCCGGATTTATGACAGCCATACCATTCTCTATCCTGTAGCCGTATGGTGTATGTCCCATCAGATCACCTCCTTCAGCGTCAGACCGCATTTCAGTTTGAAACCTACATAGTTTCGGTCATAAACAATAATGTGGTCAACAAACGCAAGGAACAACGCATCACTAAATTCCTGAACAGACGCCGTACTTTCAGTAAATCGAAGCAGATGTTCCAATTCTGCAATACCGGCAGCTTCACCTGTAGTATACTGACTTAATCGGGATATTTCGTTACGGTAATCTTCTGCTTGTTTTTTTAGCAGATTCATCTCCTGATTGTACATTACGGTATCAATAATTTCCTGTGAGCGAAGCCAGCGGAATGTATTTCTCCTTTCAGTGTTTGTCTCTAACTGTTTTTGTAATTCCTGCATTCTATGAACATTTTCATCACTGCTATCAGATTTAAGACTGCACAGTAAAGGTTTCAGGATTAGTTTTCTGCTGAATATAAGTTTGTTCAGCATGGTTACAAAGGCAACTTTCAGTACATCATCACGCACATATTTTACGAAGCATTTTTTAGCGTCCTCAATATGTGCAGCACATGTCCAGGCAATCTCAGCTCCACCGTTGTGAATCCTGCGTTTAAAGTTTCTGCCGCACACTCCGCAGACAATTTTTCCTGAAAAGGCATAACGTTTCTGATATTTGTCGCTGCCTTTGATGACACCCTTTTCCGCTGCCCGCTGTCTGATAAGTGCATTTGCTTTTTCAAAGACCTCCCGGCTTACAATAGGTTCATGGTGATCAGAAACAAGATATGTTCCGACTTCACCATGGTTTGTATGCCTGTGAAAGTTATCATCAGTATAGGTTTTCTGAAACAGTGCATCGCCGACATATTTTTCATTGACTACAATGTCACGAACGGTTGACCCACTCCATTTTCCGCCCTTTCTCGTTGGAATATGCTGTGCATCTAAAAGTTTCGCAATGACATATGTACTTTTGCCGGATAAAATTAAGTCAAAGATAAAGCGAATCACATTTGCCTCCCATGTTTCAATCACCATATTTCCGTTTTCATCTCTCATATATCCATAAGGAACATAGGACATTTTGTATGTGCCGCTTTGAAACTTACGCTTTATCGACCACTTTTCATTTTGAGAAATAGATGCTGATTCATCTTCTGCCATACTACTCAGTATCGAGAGTATCAGCTCACTTTCCATACTCCCAGTGTCTATATTTTCCTTTTCAAAAGAAATCGTGACGCCAATTTCGAGCAGTTCACGGACAATGGAAAGGCAGTCTGTTGTATTTCTTGAAAAACGGCTGATAGATTTCACGAGAATACGGTCTATTCTCCCAAGACGGCAGGCTTGCAGTAGATTCTGCAAACCTTCACGGACATCTGATTTTGTACCGGTGATGCCTGAATCATAGTATAACCCAGCGTATTCCCATTCCGAATGCAGTTTGATCCATGACTCATAATGTTCTTTTTGTGTTTCAAGGCTTTCAAGCTGATCATCGTTATCTGTTGAAACACGGCAGTAAGCAGCCACACGGAATTTCTGCTTATTTGTCGTTATCGGCTTATTCGCTTCAATTTTTCTAACTGTTTTCAAGGCAGTCACCTCCTTTCGCAGTGTCCATATTAACTCTGTTTCGTGGATATATCAAGCGTTTTCGGCAATAAGTCGACGTAAAGCGGAGAGAAAGATCGGCGATTTTTTTGTGTCAGTTTGTCATATTCGTCAAAGGAAATCAGACCGGAACGATAAAGCGTTTCCGTTATTTTCTGTGCCCTGTGATAATTCAGCTCATCCATTATTTGCTGCTGTTCCATACAATACCTCCCGTCAGCACTTAAAAATTTTCCCGAAACAGCTAACACTGGAGCCGTTTCGGGATTTTGAATAGAAATATTATCAGATATCGGTCTTGTTAACCCAACCGGTAACATAAGAACCGGCAGGCGTTTTGCCGCAATTGGAAGCAGAATTTGTGATACGCATTCTGTTGTTCACTACCTGTCCGTCATAGAGATAGTACGTTCCGGATTTCTTTGTACCAGTTTTGGCAGTACTGGACGAATACAAGGTGACATTATTCAGTGTGACCTTTGTACCTTTTGCGTAGGTTTTCACAACAAAATATACTACTTTGCCTGAATTGTCAAAAACGCTGTATCCTGCCTTACACGCCTTTTTCGCATTCTCCAAAGAAGAGTACGCACCAAGCTGCGACTTTGCATCTGCCCAAGATTTTCTCACCCGGTAAAGTTGCTTTGTGGAGAGTGCAGAAATAGTGGAAGTTCCTGCATTCAAATAAGACTGTACCTTTTTCTTGAACTCCGCCCAATGGGGCAAGATGTACGCCGGACACATCTTGTACCGATTGTACATGGTGTTCAACTGGTCAATCGTTCCGTTTCGTCCGTCACGAACATTGAGCCAGTGGGTATGGGTGTAGAGATGATTGATGTCCAATCCATACTGTTTCAGAAGGGCTGCTGCCAATTTTGCTGCATTGTCCTCCGACTTCTTATCCGTAGAATTGTATGCAGAGGACATAATGCACTCAATGGCAATGGTTCTTCTGTTGCCGTTTCCAGAGCCATCAGCAGCGTGCCAGCCGCTCAGGCTGTGGGGCAGATTCTGCCATGCACACACGTTATCCACATAATAATGAACTCGCACGTCCCTCATGTTGTTATTGACCGTCGCCCTTGTGTACTGTTCCGCAGGAGTCGTTCCGCTTGCTACGGTGATCCAGTCTGTGTTGTGAACAGTCACACCAATGATTTTCCCTGCCATGGAAACAGAGGGCATATCAATGTGGTTGGGATTGTGTTTGGTGAGTAAATATTCGTTGACGGTGACACCGCCAAATGTCGTTGTTGCATCTGGTCTTAAAATAGCCATATTACTTGTCCTCCTTGTCGGTCGTTTCTTCGGTTCTGCCGATTTTTGTTTGCAGAACATCAATTGCTTTTTTGATTGCAGGCGGATATGGAATCCCCATGAGCGATGTATTTTCTACGATGGAAAGCAGTTCGTTCAGGCAAAAGCTGATGCAGACAGCATCCCGGATGTAGTTGGTATTCAGCAGAATATCCATCCGAACTGCAACGACGATCAGCATTAAAGTGCAGACCTTTTTCGCCAGACCGAACCAGCCGGCTTTGGAAGAAAGTCCGCCGCTTTCTGTGTGTTTGGACTTTTTCATCATGGCAGTGATGATGCCGGTGAAAAAGTCGATTGCCATAAAGACGACCAGTGTCACCAAAGCGGAGTCCCAGCCGCCAAAAATGGCAGTAAAAAAGCCGCCGACCAAGCCGACAGCCACGCAAATGGTATCTTTCATCATATTTTTAACCCTCCAGTACTTTCAGGAATCGGATTTTCGGATGAGAATTGTTGCTTCTGCCCACCCAGGCAAGGTAATATTCGCCGTCAGAAATGCCAGTGCATTCTGTGATGGTGGTGATAAAGGTGTCCGACTGCAGCCATTGGAAATCCAGAGAAACCGCACGATTTGCATCGATTTCTGTATTCACATACACGCCAATGGGAATGTCGATCTTCTGCGGTTTCTGCACCAGATACAGGCTTCCGGCTTCGCTGGAACCCGACTGATAGGACATCACGATTTCCGCATTTTTCGTCAGAAACAGAGGCTTTGCACAAACGGTCAAGACCGACTTATCCCAGTTAAAACACGTTTGCGAGTAGGACAACATGAAATCATTTTCTGCACTGCAAAACTGCGGATAAGCAGTCAGGAAATCCGCCATTGTCTGATACCTGCCGTCCAGAATCATACTGAGATTTGATGCATAGGTCGAAATGGCATTCTGCCCGGACTGAAACAGGACGGTGTAATTTCTGCCGCTTGTCAGATTATCGATTTGCTTTTGCAGGCTCTCCAAAGTACGTTCTGTCTTTTCCGAATAGACTGTAATCTTTGTGCTAAGCCCATTGATTTGCGTGCCAAAACCATCCCATTGTGCGATTTTAGCGGCAGTGATTTGATCCAATGCGGATTGATTTTCGTGGGTATGCGATTTATCTTCCAGGTGTGTGATGGAAAGTGTATGCTCCTGCAGGGTGTACGTCAGACTGTCAGACAATTCCTGCACTTTTTCATCCACGTAAACCGTCTTTGCATATGGTGTAAGGTCTACGGCTGCACCCTCTGTTAATGTCACTGTAGTTGTACCATTTTTATCTGTAATGGTGATTGTGATAACACTGCCATCCTTCACAACATTCGCAATCGGGGAAAAGCCGTCTTTACCAGCTACGCCAGTATCTCCCTTTTCACCTTTTTCTCCGGGAACGCCCTGCAGTCCTCTATCTCCGGGATCACCTTTTTCGCCCTTTGGACCTTGTTCTCCCTGCTGACCCGTTTCACCCTTTTCGCCTCGCTCGCCCTGCAATCCGGTGTCGCCCTTTTCACCACGCTCACCAGTATCACCTTTTTCACCTTTCAAGGATAAAAGCCATTTTTCCTCGGAATCTTCGTAGCCATGCTCCACTGCAATTGCGTATGCTGACTTTCCCTCTGCACCATCTTGACCGGGATTTCCTTTGGCTCCTGTATTGCCTTTTTCACCTTTATCGCCTTTCAAGGAAGAGAGCCAGTCTGATTCAGAGCCTTGATAACCTTGTTCTACTGCGATTAGATATGCAGATTTACCATCTGTCCCTTTTTCTCCGTTTGCACCATTATGAAGCGTTGCAGAAGTTTCACCATCGGCATCGACAATGGTAATTACAACGCCAGACTCCATTTGCTCCGCCTTTACTTTTGGGGAAAATCCGTCTTTTCCATTTTGAAGTCCAGCAGCCTTTTCATCCAGCTTTTTCAAAAGCTGTGTATATAAATCCGGAGTCGGCGGAATGGATGTTGTACCGTCCTCCACAAAACCAGACGGTCGAATATGCAGTGTGACGGGTACCGTGGTCGCACGCAGTGTAGTATCGCTTTCTGCATCGTAGCCGAACAAACTCATCTTCACTGTACCGGGATGCAGTTCGGCAGGCAGCAAACAAGTCGTTCCGTCTATGCCAAGCACCACGT
>OGMP01002385.1_pt1 | contig 11751 bp, 9 predicted proteins | sample 1573261 | NCBI WGS metagenome assembly OGMP01 (sample SAMEA2581878, study PRJEB24529) | metagenome | biome: Human gut stool | place: China | collected 2011 | reverse complement strand
GGATAATGAATCCCTAAATAAACTATTCCATTATCCTTCGGTTATGTAATATCCCTTCCTCCTTACCCCCTAAAACTTATAAATATTGAACTTATGAAGAAAAAAGAAATTAAAGTAAGCCCCGGAATTAAATTCTTATCTGAAATGGGAGACTTATTCAATGTTCTACCGGATAAAGGACATTACATATTCAACAAGAAAGTCTGTGGTTGTGGAGCTACAGAGTTATTCCTTGGTTGTGACAAGAAATGTATTTTAGCCAGTCCAAGAAAGAATCTGCTCTACAACAAATACAGTCAACATCTTTCTGATAACTTCCACCTTTTCAGATATGAGGGAGACCGGGATAAGTATTTTGCAAACGGTTCTATAAGTTCTAGTGAGACCGTAACATACAAGGATAATCTCCGGGACTATGTCAAGAATGGTGGAATAAAGATTCTGACGACTTACGATTCCCTGAAACATATTCTTGAGATACTGAATGAACTGGGTGAGAATCTCGAAGAATGGAATGTTATAGTGGATGAGTTTCAGGTTATGTTCTATGACTGTCATTTCAAGGCAACCACGGAATATGAATTTTACAAGCTCTTACAAAGTTTTCCAAATGTCGTATTCCTTTCTGCCACACCGTTCTTGGAGGAATATCTTGAACAGCTTGAATTCTTTAAGGATCTGACCATGTATGAACTGGATTGGCCGGGTACTATGATGGAAAAGCCTGATGTAAAGTTGACCAAAACTTCAAAATCCATAACAAAACTCTGTGAATACATCATAGGGAAATATAGGGAAGGAGAAGGAGAAAGTACAACGATTGATGGAGTAGAATTCAGGGCAAAGGAGGCAGTATTTTACATCAACAGTGTAATGGAAATTGTCGGGATTATTAAGAAATTCAAGATAAAGCCGGATGAGGTCAATATTATCTGCTCCTCCACCAAAGAGAATATAGGTAAACTGAAGAGTCTCTCAAAGGAAACGGGGCTGGATTATAAGATTGGCGATATTCCAGGAAAGGGAGAAAACCATAAAATGTTTACCTTCTGTACCTCGACCGTATATGTTGGTGCTGATTTCTATTCCGATAATGCCTATTCTTACATATTTGCCAATCCTCATGTTGAAAGTCTTACGATAGATGTCTCAGTGGATATACAGCAGATCATTGGACGGCAGAGACTTGATTCTAATCCATTCAAGAACAAGGCTACCCTATTCTTCAAGACAAAAGCATCCGATATGACTGAGGAAGCTTTGAACGAAAGTATAAGGCAGAAGAACGAAAAGACAAATAGGCAGATAGAAAATTTTGATTCAGCTCCACATAAGACGGATTTCATAGAGGGGCTGAACAAGAAACCGAATCATAAGGAAAACTACTGCTGCATAAGTAAGGATGAGAAGGGTAATCAGGTCATAGAAAAGAATCCGCTACTTGAATTAGCAGACAGAAGAGCATGGGAAATCACAAACAAGATATACAACAATGATTTCTCCATGTTCACAGCTTTAAGGGCAAATATGACTGTAACCAAAGAAACGGACTGTGATGATCCCGGTATCAGGGATTTGTTTCAGGAGTGGAATAACCTGAAATGCTTTAAGGATAGGGCTCTTTTCTATTGTAAGACTTCAGAGGAAAATCCTGAAATTCTGGATAAATGCTCTTTCATACCGGGTAAATACAGGGATTACTACGAAGCTCTCGGGAAAGAAGGGATGGAGCTGTTGGGGTGGAGAGAGGATTATATAAAGAATGCCATTGCTCCTATACCCTTCGAGCAGAGACCGAATAATGAGATCCTGAAAAAGCTGAAGGAGAAACTGGAAGTCAGGAAATTTTATACAAAGGCAGAGATTAAGGAACTTCTATGTCGGATTTTCAAGGATCTGGGACTTAAAGGTAAACCAAGTGCCTCCGATATTTCCTTTTATCTGGACTGTGAAGAGAAATCAAAGAGGGTGGATGGTAAGAAAGTTGCAGGGTATCAGATTCTATCGTACCATAAAAAGAAAGTAAGCCTGTTCGAGAGAATTACTGATGTCAATAACCCTAAAGATTCAAATCTGGATGAAGTTCTGGATATGATAAAGACAGGAAAAAAGTTCGACCTCAAGAAGAAAACTGAGGATGTCAGGAATGCAAAGGATAAAGATGAAAAAGACAAGATGAAAATAAGAATCCCGGCTGTAATCTGGAATGGAACCTTCGAAAGTAAGAATAAAAACTGCCTTAAAGTTTATTCCTCCTACACAGCCCTTGATTTTGACCATATACCTTCAGAAAATATGCAGGAGTTCATTGACGACCTCAAGAACTCACCTCATGTTTATGCCGGATTTAAAACTCCAAGTGGTGAGGGTTACAAAGCCATTATCCTACATGACAACCTTGAACCTCTTTACCATGATGACCTCTATGAACAGCTGCTGAATCATTATAATTGTGGAGTAAAGGATACATCAACGAGAGATCTGGCAAGAGGGCATTATCTTTCTTATGACCCTGACCTATGGATAAATCCTGATGCTGAACCTTTCCACTTCGTCCCTTCAGTTTCAGAGCCTAAAGCAGTAACAATAAAAACTGAAACGGTAATAAAGACTGATTCCGGTGAGGAAATTTTGGTTTTGGATGATGATGAAGCCTCTCTGTTCCTCCAAAAACTGAGCAAACAGATAATCTCAGACGAAACCATAATCAAGTTCCTAAAGGGAATTTGGACTGGAAAAGCCATTGAAAAAGGAAGGAATAATACAGCGATGTCTTATGCTGGGATTTTCTGTAAAGCTGGAATTGAGAAGGACAAGGCTAAAACAGTCATAGAAGAACTGATTCCCGATTTTGATATTTCTGAAATCATCGATTATGCCTATTCTCATAATACCTTCGGTTGCGAGAGGAGACGGTACATGAGAAAGAAAAAATAGTCAATTATATTATAACAGATAAAATGAAGAAAATAGAAATTCTTAATGTCATTATTAATCAGATAAAAGAAGATAAAAACACTTACGATGACAAGTTTAAGGACTACTATAAGGCTTGTCATGAAATAAACTCAGTATCCCGGAACTCAGGCTTTCCCTTTGTTTCAATGGATAGTAAAATCTACCTCTATACGGGAACCCATTTGGAGGAAGTTGATGAGAATGAGCTTATGATGTTCCTGAAGTTTTCTTACCAAAAACTTTCCGGAGATTCAGTTTATTGTGGAAAAAAAGAGCTTATAAATGGACTTACAGCTCAGTTCCCCTATACGGTCATGGGCTTGAATGTAAAACAGGCTGAAGATAAGATTAATTTCTGTAATGGTACTCTAGACTTGAAGACTGGAACCCTCTGTAAACATAATTGGGCTGATTACTTCAGATATGCCCTCCCTTATAATTATGATAAGAATGCAGGATGTCCGGTGTTTATGAAGTACCTGAATGAAGTAATGCCGGAAATGAAAGCTCAGGATGTACTTTCAGAATATGTTGGATGGTTATTCATGCCCGGATTAAAATTGGAGAAAGTCCTGTTCCTTTATGGCTCCGGTTGTAATGGAAAATCCGTTTTTGTAGAGATCGTTGAAGCATTATTGGGAAAAGAGAATATATCCCATGAATCTTTATCTGATCTATGTGGTGAATATGGGGCAAACAGCAGGTCTAATCTGGCTGGAAAGATACTAAATACTTGTTCTGATGTCGCTCCCAATGCTTTTGCCGGTGATCTCTTCAAAAGAATTGCCAGTGGAGAACCGATAAGTGCCAAGATTCTTTATAAGGATGTCACTACTCTTACAGACTATGCCAAGATGATGTTCTGTCTTAATGAACTGCCGAAGACCAATGATACCTCTAACGGCTTTTACAGGAGATTCTTGATAGCTCCTTTCAAAGTTCAGATTCCCAAGAATAAGATCAATCCCAATCTGGCAAAGGACATTATCTCTCATGAACTCCCCGGTATCATGAACTGGGTCCTTGAAGGTCGGAAGAGACTGGTAAAGAACGGAGTATTTACAGATTCTCCGGTTATGAGTAAAGCACTGGAGGAATATAAGTTGATGGGATCAAAAAAGAAGAAAAGATTCTCCTTCCTGCTTCCGCCTTTCAATGACAGATAATAGAAAAGGAGTCATCAATGAAACTAATCACTGATGGCTCCTATTATTTTATTCCTGTTGTCCCGGTTTGTTGGTTAATTCAGGTGGGACAGTGGGACATGGGACAGTATCGGGAATAATATTAGTTGTTGGCTCTCCTAAATTATACAACGTTTTGGCAGCTGTAAACAATTTTTCACAGACTTCATCTCCGTTAAATGTTTCCATATAACAGGTAAAACCATCACCTGTTAAACCATTGGAATTAAATTTATATTCCGCTTCTTCGACTATACTATCTATTAGGGCTATTACATGATTTCGCTTCTGATTATCTGTTATTTTGTTATCTATATAAAAACCACAATATGGATACTTGCTAGATTTGTCATCGGTCTCACAGCCACTCCAACATCCACATTTTATACAGATACCCTTGAGCTGCATTTCTAAATAAAGAGCATCCGGCTCTTTAGAAATCTCCCATCCTTTCTTCTTAAGATTATAAGCCCATGTTCCTATAAGTCCTCTTGAGATTTCCTCTTTAGTTCTAGTTAAAGCTTTTTGTATTTCTTCTAAGCCTGTACGGTATGTATCAATTTTGTCCAGTTTATCTTGATTTTTTCCGATTATCAATTCTTCAATCTTTTTTGCTAAAAAATTCTGTGCTTTCGTTTCCATTTTACTGCTATTAAAGTATTGTATATAGTCTGAGACCTGAATAATTGACGAATGCAATAACTTCTCTTTTTGATCAATTTGTGCCAAACATCCTTCAAGCCATTCAGCAATTTCTACATTATTTATAATCTTAGTCCGTTCTTTGAATTCAGACATATCAGTGCATTCTTTATTGCAAGCATTATCTGATACATCGCATGAACAACTGTATTGATCGGACGCTGCACATTCTCTATCTTGATTTGTTTTTTTCCAATCTGGAGGTAATTTCCAAACTGAACGCCTAATACCGTCTAAGTATTTAGCTTCGTAGTTTTGGGGTATAATTACGATATGTATTTGTTCTTTAGAATACCTCTCATCAAGAAGTCTTTGTATATATCGAGCCAATTGATTCCTTTGAAATTCAGCTCCAAATATTTTATTCTCGATGATTATCGCATACTTCTTATCTTTAATCAGGATATCTATACGATATGCCTTTTCAAAGGTTATTTGGGGGGCACTTATTTGCTCTTTTAGCTCAGGAAAGAAAGTTTTGATGAACCTTTTGCATGTAATTTTCCCCTCTTTTCCTTTGTAATCTAGGATTTTATACAGCAGATATGAAATATGGTTTTCTTCTATTTTAGGTTTCTCAAATAAATTTATATCGTATATTGAACTAGCCTTGAACTCCTCTAGATGTTGAGATAATTCGTCAGCCAGTTGTAAAATATCTTCTAACTCATTCATGATGTGTAAATTTATAATTCTTTCTGGAGACATTGGATTTAAGCTTTTGAATTTGAGCCTCCGATTCCAATTTATCTACAATAGCCTCCATATAGTATCAAAATAAAATCCAATAAATACTTCAGTTTTTAAATGATATATTATACAAAACTGAGATATAAGATTCTTATTTCCATATTTCTTCGTACAGAGTCTTGAAATCTTTTATTATAATAATCTCGAATCCAAGAGCCTCTAAAAAGATCTTTTTCCCATCATTTATATCTTTAGTAACGTACCATCCTTTTACAGGTCTTTGGAATGTTGTTGAAAATTTTGCTCTTTGTATTAATAGCCATCTTAAAAAAACTTCATCCTCATTTAATCCTAATCCAAAGATAAACAGATTTTTGTTGAAAATATAATGAAGCCATGTATTATGTCCAGGCCAATAATTAGTATCATTCTCGTTGAAAGTATCTATTCCAAAAACCGATCTGCCTTGTAGTATCATCTTTCTTGCTTTTTCTACGCATCCCATATAGTCGCATAAGCCTAGTTTGATACTTCTAGGATAGTCCAAAATACCATTAATATGCCAGATTCCAAAATCAGAGTATTCTTTATCTGAGTAATAAACATTCCAAGGATAAAAGTCAGAAAAATCTCTTTTATTCATACCTTCGCTGGTATTAATTTCCTTTTTGATGATTTTTTTACAATTAATGGATTTTTCTAATACTTTATCATAATTAGTTGTCATAATCGGAGCATTAATATTTTTTGCATATTGAACAAATATAGAGACATCATCATTTTTCCATTTGGCCATATCTTTAGCAATTTGCTTCTTGATAGAGTTCATATAAATTCTTCTAATAGACTCGTTGGATACTATATAAGATAGCCCTATGATAAACTCTTCGTAAGATAAATCCTGAATTTCAGGATTGGTATATTTTCTCAAATTGTCTATGGTGTTTTTTAATTTATCAGCAGCATCTTTAATGGTTGTGTCTGCACATTTTAATTTTAGTATTTCTATTTTAGCAGTATCAACAGACTGAATATATGTTCTTAGTTTATCCTTATAATCAATAGTATTAAAACTTCTCATATAGTTTAACTCTATAAGATCATAAAATTCAGTATTGCTTATGCCTTGATTTGGAAAGGTTTCAAGAGATTCATTCACATATTGCTTCCATAGTTTTTTCAATAAATCTTCCCATGATATAGCACTGTACTTATAATGACGATGAATCCCATTACCAATGATAAATGCTATATTATCTTTATTTTTTGAAATAATATCCTTTAGTAGCTTTTTTTCTTCCATACTTCAAAGTGTTTTAAAACTAAAATTCTTAGTATAATATCTCATTTTCTTGTCTACGATGTCTTTAATTCTGATGGCAGCATATTCCGGATGATTAACAATGACGTTAAGCAACCAAAGTTCAAAGACAAAATTCTCTATGAAATCAACATCTTTCTTATAGTCGGTTATTATTCTCGCTTTCATCAGTCATTTGAATTTCTTTGCCTTGTATTCTCTAATATTAAGAGTACTGCAACGGCCAAAATGAACATTCTTTCCTTCAAATATTCCTTGGTTCTCTTTACCAAAATCTGTGATGTCAATCTCATCTCCATAGGCCAATGTAATGCTTGATTCTAAACCATGAAAACATAGTCATAGAATTTATAGGATTCATAATATAAGTGATTAATGTAAAACCTAAAATAATCCTTGGTTGCAACATTTCTGAGAAGGAAGGATATATGTTTGTCGGAATTCAGTAAGAAGTTCAAAAGCGATAAAGCAGATAATCTGTTCTTTAAACTATGAACATTCTACCTCCAGTCTGTTTCTAAACAAAAAATTTTTCTCATACTTATTCTTTTTTCAAATATACGCATTTTTGTCATTCTGGTCAAAATCAAAAGATTCGGACACAGTTCTAGTATAGGCTTTCTTTTTATTCTCACATGCTATTTCTCTACAAAAAATACAACTGGAAAATTTTATTTCAAATAAATGACTATCTTTGAAAAGGTAAGGAGTTGCATAAAGGGTCAATTCAATTCTCTTACTTGATTTTATCAATATAGTAAGAATGAAGTAATGCTTATGCCAAAAAACTATTGGATAAAACACAGAAGTTTGTAACTACTTAGATTAACGTCAAAACATTCAATATGTTAAACTAAAATTTGTCATATGACTTGCATGGATGGTATTAAAATTCAGGAAAAAATGGAGGAAATTGCACTTATCCTTATGAATCATGAGGATAAGAATTTCTGCCTTGCAAAAGTAAACCCTAATAATTGGAGACAAATATCATATACAGATAATCAAAAGGAATTCAATTTCATCATAGTTCCAAGTTTTGCATTTGATAGGTTGATTTTGCAACGAGAGTATCTTAAAATTGTTGATAAATTTCCAAAGCTCTTTGGTACAGGAAATGATTGGAATATTGTTCGAGCTATAAAAGAATATGATAAAGAATACCTTTTGCATGAATACTCTGATCAAGAGTTTTTTGACTATATTCGTGGTGAAACAATGGCATATGTTTTTAAAATTGAAGATGATGGAAGTTTATCTGAACGAATTCTGAGATTAGACCTATGTCGAAATATTAATCCTGATAATATATTCCAGGGAGGTATCTTTCACGTATTCAAACATTTCACACCTGGAGACTATATTACTATTTCTAGTCATCGTAAAGAGTTTGAAGTTGAAACATTCTCAGAAATATATATGTATGTAATTTTAAACTTCTTCTCCAATGATTTTAGAAATGAGCGAGATAATTACTACGTAGCAAAATCTGTACTAAAAGATGGGCATACACTTAGAGGAGTATACTATAAAGAAAATAATATTCCTGTTTCATTTGTTAATTCGATACGAATAGACTAATAAACAAAAAAGAATATCTTCTGTTGCGAGAGGAGGCATTACATGAGAAAGAAGAAGGGTTAAAGAAAGAAGGAGCCACCTGTGATGATGGCTCCTATTATTTTGTTCCTGTTGTTCCAGTTTTTAGGTCAATTCTGGTGGGACAGTGGGACATGGGACAGTTGAGAGGGATAATTTTTCTTGCTCCATGAAACTCCCTTTACGGTGTTCTTGAATGTTCTCGTTTTGTTTGTCTTTACAGATGAATAAGCAATAACGAAAGTTGCCTTGCTGACATCGATTCCAATGTAAATCATAGTCTAAATGATTTTTAAAACAACATCTGTACATCGTGAGCCATCATTGCGAATGCGGGGTCCGAAAGCCCATTGAATTATCCGGTTTCTGATGTATAAAGTGTGGGGCAAAACATATTGTACGGTCTTTATGACTAATGAAAGGTCGGTCTTATTCCACACAGTGATGTTGAATGTTTATGCAAATTTATAACAACAAATTATTATACAATGAAAGGATCATTGATACCACTTTCAGACAAAATACTTCTCAGGAAACGAGCCATTATCGAAACAGTCAATGACGAACTCTAAAATATAACACAAGTGGAACATTCAAGGCATAGAGCCTTTGATAACTTTATCGTCAACCTTCTTTCTGGTATTGCTGAATATTGTTGCTTTCCAAAGAAGCCGTGTATCAATGTTTCACGAACGGTTGACACACAGCTTGCATTGTTCTGAATTTGTCGAACTCACGTTAAGTAAATTCGGTTCACTGATAATTTTTTATCAAACATTAATGATGTCTGATTATTTGTAATTACAGTGAATTATGTGTAAAAAAAATTAAATAATAAATATTACTTAAACACAATGATTATCTTTGTATAGTATATATTTTATTTTTAATAAAAATAGCTTTTTATATTAATCACCCAGTATAAATGGATACTTTACGCAAAGGAATCATAGGTGTAAAATAAGGTTAACAATATATTTAATAAAAATTCTTTTATACTTTTGAGTGCAAATAAATATTTGAAATTTAAAACAATAATATAAATCTAGTCTACAAACTTAAACTTAACAAAACATGAAAAAGAAAAAGTATGAAGTACCTTATGTACAGAAGATTGTATTTAAGCATAGTAAAATGGTCACTGCTTACAACTGTGCAGAGCCAAGTTATATGAATGATGGCTCTTGTCACGGTTAATTAAATTAGTAATAATGTATGTTCTTTTGTGGAGCATACATTTTTTTAATTAAATGGATACAATTTCATATGATAATTTTATAGCGTCATTTACTGATATGGCCTATAAAGAAGATATTCCTATAGTAGGAAGTTTTGAGTTAACACCATTTTGCAACTTTACATGCAAAATGTGTTATGTATATTTGCAGCGTACCAATGTTAAGCAAAGAATTCTCTCTGGCCATGATTGGATTGGCATTATGAGTGAAGCTATTGAAAAAGGAATGCTTAACGCAATTTTAACAGGTGGTGAGGCTATGACACACCCTGATTTTTGGGATATTTATATGTATTTAGTTTCGTACGGTATTATAATACGGCTTAAAACAAATGGACTATTATTAACAAAAGAAAATATCCAAAAATTTTCTAAATATCCTCCCTATATTATTGATGTATCTTTATATGGCTGTGATAGCAAATCGTATTTAGCAGTTACAAATGTTGATGCTTATGAAGTTGTGGTTAAAAATATACGTATGGCTATTGAGGCTGGATTGCAATTACGTATTATGATTACTCCAAGTAAATTTATGATACCATGGATAGAACAAATTCTTATGTTAGCAAAATCATTCGGTACACAAGTTATTATAAATGATATATTAATTGAACCCAACAAAGAAACCAAACGGAAAAAGGCTGATTTTGATCTTGATGGGAAACAAATAAACAAAATAGTACAACTAAAAAGAAATCTACAACTCAGTATTAATTCAAGTACAAAGGAAGAAGATTCTTGTGATGTTTTTGTAAAACGTTCTCATATTCCCAAAAAAGGTTTGTATTGTAATGGTGGTCGAACTTCATTTGCAATAAATTGGGATGGAACGATGAGCCCTTGTCTCTGTTTTCCACGAGATATTGTTTGTGCACATCCCATTAAAAATGGCTTCAACTTTGCTTGGAATGAAATTAATTTTACAGTAAAAAATTATGTGGTTCCAGAAAAATGTAGCTTATGTAATATTAATAACAAGTGTCATTATTGTCCTACACAGCATGGAGAATTAGCATCAAAAAATTTATGTGATTCATCTGTGTGCGCTTATTGGCATAAAGTATATGAATGAAATTACCGAGAAATGAGTATGTTTAAAATAAATAATGATTTTGTATTACGTAGAATCAATGGTCATAACCTTGTAATACCGACTGGTAAAAGAATTAAAGATTTTCAAGGTGCTTTAGTATTGAACGAAACTGGTGTATTGATTTATGAACAATTACAGCATAAAAAAACAATTACTGAGATAGTTGAAATATTAATTTCTGAATACGACACTAATATAGAAAATGCAAAAAAAGACAGCTGCCGCTGATTTTGCAACAACTGCCACTTCGATTATTCATATTTTCTTAAAGTCCCATTTCCTCACAGATATCCCCATACCAATACACTTCTTCTTTTTCGATATAAGAAAGTAAGATAGCATCCATTTCAAATTCCGGATTCAGTCTGCTCATATTGCATGCGGTCAGTGTCGCCTCGGAAAGGCGCAAAAACATTTCCTTTGCCTCACCGGCAGGAGCACGCTGTAAACAAACCGTATAAATTAACGGCAGCAAGTCTTCCCGCTGAATCTGCGGGCACCGCTGTTTTTTATCGGCACTCCATGTCTCTAAACAGGCACGCGCAGTCTTTACATCCCGGCACGCCTCCTCTGTATGGATATTTTCAGCAATAAATTTTAAAATCCACTCCGGAACCTGTGCACCGCCAGGCAAGTGCTTTAACTGTCTTTTTGCCTGTGCTGCATGGATTAACTGTTCCTTCTGAATCGGACCACGAAAGAATACTGTCTCTGTATTGTTTCACATAATTAAGTGCTGTCTGGCTGTAACCTTTAAACCAATCCGCACGTCCTCCCATCCACCACAGAAATTCCTCCGTGGAAAAATCAAGCGTTCCCTCATACGCATTCATCAGCTCTCTCGTACTCCGTGTGTGGGAAATCACCACATTGTCTTCTAAATTTTCCTCATAGAAAGCAATCATTTTCTCGCACTGCTCCATCGATTTCTTATGGTCAATGCCGTAAAGATAAATCATTTCCT
>OGMP01002383.1_pt1 | contig 11762 bp, 12 predicted proteins | sample 1573261 | NCBI WGS metagenome assembly OGMP01 (sample SAMEA2581878, study PRJEB24529) | metagenome | biome: Human gut stool | place: China | collected 2011 | reverse complement strand
TGATACCAGGCATTGCGCCTGTGGTGTTCTGAAGCGTAGGATAAGCTGAGCAAAGCAGTGCGCCTGCAATTGCGGCAAGACCTGAGCCGATAGCGAATGTAAGAGAGATAGTGCGGTTGATGTTTACGCCCATGAGCTGAGCTGCACCTCTGTCCTCAGATACTGCAAGCATTGCACGTCCGCTCTTGGTTTTATTGATGAACAATGAAAGACCAACTACAATGAGTATAGATACTATTATTGCAACTGATGTTTCTCCGGAAATAACTATCTGTCCGTCAAAAAGCTTGATGCTCGGCACGTTTACAACTGATGTAAAGTTTACAGGCTTTTCACCGAATATAAGCAGTGCGATGTTCTGCAAAAAGTAGCTGACGCCTATGGCAGTGATAAGCACCGCAAGCGAAGTAGCTTGTCTGAGCGGCTTATACGCCACCTTTTCGATGACTATACCGAGAAGTGTGCAGGCAATAACTGCAAGAACTATGGAAAGCCAAGAGTTCAGTCCCCATGTGGTCATGCAGGTGAATATAACATATCCGCCCACCATAATAACATCGCCGTGTGCGAAGTTAAGCATTTTGGCAATACCGTATACAAGCGTATAGCCCAAAGCTATAACTGCGTATGTACTGCCGAGGCTTATTCCGTTGATGAGGTTATTAAGAAAACCCATATACAAACATTCCTTCCTTTTGGAATAGACAAAGCACAAGATGTAATCACATATATTACATCTGTCCTTGTCATAAACACAATATACAATAAATTATAACATAACCCCGTAGTTTTTGCAACACATTTTAATGAAATAAATCAAAAAAACCGACAATTTTTCGCAATTGCCGGTTTTTTTCATATTAAGCGTACTTTTTGTACGCACTTCATTTCAGCTATTACTGAGCAGTAGAAGCGGCAATGTCATCAGCTGTCAGTGCAGAATATGCGCCGTTCTTGATGATAACAGCCTTAGGGTCCTTAGATACGGCACCGTCTTCGCCCCACTTCATGCCTGTACCTGTAAGTCCGTCATATGAGAAGTCCTTATCAGAGATAGCCTTTTTGAGCTTATCGCAGATATCAGAAGCAGACATATCGGCTGTGATGCCTTCCTTCTTCATGAGTTCTGCAAGTACCATTACGCCGTCATAAGCGTCTGCTGCGAACTGGTTAGGTGTTTCGCCCTTGTAAGCGTCCTTATACTTCTTAACGAAATCCTGAGTAGCCTGATCCTGAGCATCGGCAGCAAATGGTGTAAGGAGCATTACGCCCTCGCAAAGTGAAGTATCAAAGTTCTTGATAGAAAGAAGTCCGTCAAGACCGTCACAACCGAAGAATGTTGGGTTGTAGTTAGCTGACTTGCACTGTGTAAGGATAAGTGAAGCCTGCTGATAGTAGATAGGCAGGAACACGAGGTCTGCGCCTGCGTTCTTAGCTGCACTGATCTGAGCTGAGAAGTCAGTCTTGCTGTCCTTTGTGAATGACTGCTCTGCAACGATATCAAGACCCTTAGCCTCAGCCTCGGATTTGAATGTGTTGAAGATACCTGATGAATAAGCGTCAGAGCTGTCGTAAATTACTGCTATCTTTGTAGCAATCTTATTTTCTGCGATATAGTCGGCAGAACCTTTACCCTGGTTAGGGTCAGTAAAGCAAACCTGGAAACAGTTATCGTTCTTGATAACGTCCTGAGCTGAAGCAGAAGGTGTAAGCTGGAAGATGTTATCCTGCTTTGTCTTTTCAATAACTGCGAGGCAAGAACCTGTTGTTACTGTTCCGACCATTACCTGCATACCATTGTCTTTCAGTGCGTTATAAGCATTTACAGCCTTATCGCCTGAGTCAGCCTCATCGTCCTCGAAAACGTATGAGAGCTTTGTTCCGTTTATTCCGCCTGCGTCATTTACGTCCTTGACAGCAAGCTCGATAGCATTCTTAACAGCAACGCCGTACTGTGCAGCGTCACCTGTGAGCGGACCGCTGCAGCCGATAACGATAGTATCGCTGTTCTTCTTTGCACCGTTTCCGCAACCTGCAAAGCAAGAAACTGCAAGGGCAGCCGAAACTGTTAATGCAAGAATTCTCTTAACATTTTTCATAATAATCTCTCCTCTGATCACATATGTCACTGCATATGCTTTTTTTAATAGTATTAATATAACACGCAGAAGCCCGATTTGTCAATATTAAATCTTACAAATTTAGCGTTATTTACAGTATGTTTATTGTTACAAAAAATATTAGCGTTCACAGAAAATTAATTTTGTGTATTTTCAATGAACGATTTGCAAGTTTTTTGATAATATCCTGCATACATACACCACTGACTTATAAGCTGCATATGATAAAACAGCCACACGAAACCTGTGGTATATGAGATTCAGACAACATAAGGAGTGAACTTATTTGGATATGTTTGACAATCTGTCGTTAGGCAGGATACTTGCTGACGACACAGAGGATAACACACCTGCCTGCCCTTTTCCGAAAGGAAGATTTCCTGAGGATACGCCGCTGGCGATGGCATATGTGCCTTTTCAGATGTGGGAGAAGCCTTATGAGGCAGATGTAGGACTTTCAAGAGGAACTATCTTCCCGTCCATAGACAAACCTTTTATAGGAGAGGAGGCTGTAAAGAATGCCCATACTAAGTGAAAAGGAGAGGCTTCTTAGAAAGATACAGGCGTGCAGCTTTGCCCTTGTAGAGGCTAATCTTTACCTCGACAGCCACCCTACCTGCAGAGATGGTCTGGCATATTTTGCTCGCCACAAGGCAGAAAAAGAGAAGCTTATTGCTCAATACAATGAGAAATACGGACCATTGACGATCACACAGAACAATTCGTCCAAGAAATGGGAATGGGTAACATCACCTTTTCCGTGGGAAAGGAGTGTTGACTAATGTGGCAATATGAAAAAAAGCTGCAATACCCCGTTAAGATCGCTAACCCTAATCCTGCTTTGGCTAAGGTCATTATCTCGCAGCTTGGTGGGGCGGACTTTAAAAAGTTGTATAATCATTTTTATCCAAAGACATGATTTCTCCAATAAAATTATCATCACTTACGACATCATCTAGCTCTTGTTCGGTTCTATATAACATATACACAGCTTGATTTTTGTTTTCGTCATCATCAAACAGTATTTTTACTTCTTCATTATCCATTGGCTCAAATCCTTTTATCTTTAGTTTATCATGAATTCTAATGTAATATACTGTTATATCCTGACCGAATATTGTTAGTTCCAATTTTCCATTAAGACAGAAGGCGAATAGTTGTCCTTTACTTTCCTCTTTAATGAAGTCTCTATTTTTAGACTTGGTAGCCACTATATTATTTATTGTAGCTTTTTCAATAAATGGTTTCTTCTCAACAAGAGAAGAATATAGCCAATTTACATAATATAATTCTTCCACTTCCGTCTCGATTGAAGGAATAAATTGAACACTTAACGCTTCTTCTAAAATTTCTAATTTTTTATATAAATCTAGCCCTAATTGAACACCTTTAAACTTATCTTCATCAACACCGTTTGTGTAAATAAAAAGTTTACCATTGATAAGAAGGCGATTATTTATTAGAGCTTCATACAGCTTATAAGCGTTAACTACCTCTTTGACACTTTTTGCTTTCTTAATACCAATGTATATATGAAGGGAAATATTGTACAACTCAACATTTGCATATTCTGTATCTATTTCCATATTAACGCACATTACCTCATTCTGATTAGAATTAGAATAAGTGCAACGTTCAACATTATCACAACGTTGCATTTGCAAATGAACGTCAGTAGAAATGCTTTCATCTTGACTGTCCGACAACTTCAAGCATATTTCAGGCAAACTCTTAGGTTCGAGAACTCCTATTGGTTTTACAATATTATCGTTACAGATATTTCTAAATATATATTTTAAATCTATTTCTTTATCTTTGTATACTGTTTTAGTGTTTTGAACATTAAGCGGGGTTTGGGTCATACGGGCAATTTTTAAAATATCTTCTCCGTTCTTGAAATATTTATTATATTTGTCAAAGAAAGCACGGTTCTCATTTTGAAAAATTGTTATAGTATTCTCTGTCTTACAAAAATCAATAGCTAAGTGTTCTGAATCGATAGCCCTATACCCTATTCCCTTGGGCAATTCATCATTGAAAACCTCTAATAATTCTTTCGGAATTATGCTCTCCGCCGTTCCTTTTTCTATACTATCCCTGAGTTGTTTTATGAGCATATTAGGCATCCTCCTCTATCGTATCAAGCACTCTGATTTTTGAAACAAGATCTATACAATCTTCATCAGAACAATTTTCATCATTTTTTAATTGCATAATCCATTTTATGAATTCAGTACGATTTTTTTCTCTATCGATTATCAAATACTTAATATCTGAATATTTAAATTTAAAACATATATTATGTGTATCTTTGGTGCCGTTGCCAGTTTCTGCGTCTACTAATTTTTCAATAGCCTTATTATATTTATAAAGAGTTTCTTTACAAGACAAAATTCCTTTATTAATCAAGAATGATGGCATATCACTTTGACTAAGATCTGGTACAAAACGCCACTCTTGTTCGTCATGAAAATTTTTTATTTCTGCATTTTGAGTTCCTGCCAAGGGCTTCATATACATAATGTTTTTTACAAACTGGTCCAAAATGATTTCCAAATCTGTATCTTGTTGCTTAATGTAGTCAAGTGCTGTATTTAATGCATTAGAAAATGAATTGAAGAAATCGGAATTCTCGTTTATATAGTGTACAGGCTGTACAGATTGCCTTAAGCAAAATTCTTTAGAAAATGCTATTGCAAAGCACCCATAACCATTAAACTTTCCGTAGCCTCTAGCGTGAGGCGAAATTTTATGAAGATTTATGTCGCAAAAACAAATCATTGGCGTCTCAAAAGATTGCAAATTAGGAACCTTCAAATACTGAGCGTCCTCAGAAACATATCTTGGAACAATTCTTTTTTCTTTAAGTTTTTTATATAAGTATTCGATTTTTGGCATAAAATTAAATAAAGTATTTGCGCTCTGCATATACTTTACACCATTTTTCTTTCGTTCGTCTATGTCTAAATTTTCCTTAATAATATCTTCTTCCATATTAACACCGCCTGCATTTTTTATCATATTATAACACTATATGTCTATATTTGCAAGTGGTTAAACACAAAAACAGCCGACAAGGAATAATCCCTGTCGGCTGTTTTACTGTCTACTTTATCTTCTTTGTAATCTCATCGCCAAGCCGTTTGATGAAGTTCACGCCTGCGATGCCATTCTCACTGTACCCCCACTTTTTCAGCAGGGTATTAACTGCCTTTGCAGTACCTTTTCCGTATGTACCGTTCTTATCCATACCTACGCTGTGAAGCTTGACCGCCTTTGCAAGAAGCAGCAGCTCCTTGAGCGCAAGCACACCGTTTGTTTTGTTGCCCTGCTTGTAGCCTGTCTTGTCAAGCACTTTCACACTTATCTTGCTCTGATTCTTTGGTCTCAGGAAGCCTGCAATGTGGTCATAAGTATGCTTGACCTTAGTGCAGGCTTTTCCGCTCCAGTTTTGGTCATACGAATAAAAATAACTCGTGTTGCCCTCACCCGTGCAGATTGCTATGTGACCCCAGCCACCATTCAACGTGCCTGACCATATCGCTACATCGCCCTTTTTCGGCACGAAACTTGGCGTGTTCTTTACCTTTGTGAAATTTGCTTTCAGCCAAGTGTTCTTATCGAATAAATCCCAAAAATGGTGAGCGTCATACCAGAAGTTCTTGATACCTGATCCGAAGACCTCGTTGAAATATGCCGTTGCAAGGTCTACACACTGTTTGCCTGCTGCGCCGTCATAGTTAACAGCTACACCATTGTGCTTCTTGATAAACTCATCATATGTCATTTTTTTATTCCTCACTTTCGTTTGTATCCACTTTGCTTTCAACTGTGATTTTAAGCTTGTGTACGATCTTCACCAAAAATGACGGCAATGGTATACCTATCACCGCAAGATTTTCAAGAATGGAAATACACTCGTTGATGATAAACCATATCGTCACGATAAGACCAAAGTAAAAGCTGACGTTTACCTCAATGCCTATCTGCGAAAGTCCTGAGATAAAGATCCAATCAAGCACGCCCGACACCGCCACCACAAATATGTACCCAACTTTCTTGAAAAGCCCTTTAAGACCGACACGGCTTGACAACTCGCCCCTGTTCCATGCTTTCCACATTCCAGTGATATAATCAATGATCATCACAAGCACCAGAATGACTATAGGTATCGCCATAACACGGAAATACGCTGACAGCCCTGCGGCTATCGCTGAAATGATGATTTTTGCTGTGTTTTCTTTCATTACTGTTCCTCGCTTTCGTATGTTTGTCCCGTGATTGTTGTATACTCCTCAGCCGTGATCCACTTGCCGACAGCGGCGTGTACCATAGCAACCGACCACAAACGGCTGTCATAGTATCTCTTGACCTTGACGTAGTTCTTACTCATCGCCGCTCACCTCCAACTCAACACCGTTCAGCATAGCCAGAAAATCAACGTTTGCCTTTATCCTGTCTATCTCAGTGACCTTTGGCTTGTTGAAATTATCTTCCGTCAGTCCCATGCTCTCAACCATAGATTTTTCTAACTCTGTCATGTTGTACCTCCCACTTCTGATAGTTTCACGATATACTCTTCTTCATTTGGCACTGGTATATGGTAATTATCATTGCCGTTTTTAAATGTCACTGAACCCCCTGCCTCTACCTCGATATTTCGCAGAAAATCATCTGGTATCATGGTTGAAATGTCTGTGACGATTGGGGTTGCCAGTTCATAGTATAGCATTACACCCTGCATTGCCTGTTTAAATGTGGCGGCATCGGTGTAGGCGGTGTCTCGCACACGCACCGTTGTGTTCTCCAAAACATATAATCCAGATGCGCTATCAGTAACGCCAATCTTAACATACTGATACTTCGGGCACAGAAAATTTGATGTGCCACCACGAATGTCAGATACTGCATTCAAATAGAAAAATGGGGTGTAGTCACCGTCTTTGTACATCCGCCAGTTTTTCGTCCCCAAATCAACGCTGTTCACGCACTGAACATATTTTTTATTCTCATAGTCCACATAGTTTCGTGCCGTTCCTGCTGACCAGCCGTAGCCAGGCAGTGCCTTGATAGCTTCGGGGATTGGGTATTCGTTGCTGTGGTAGGGGGCGTAGGCTGTGGCGGTTGAAGATTTTTCGATCTGGAAACTTGGAAAATATTTTTGAAAGTCGGACTTCCATGTGTCAAAACCCTTGAACGAATTAATCGCAACATATACATAATTCTCATTAGCCGTCTGAAATGTGATAGGGTGTCCTGTATAGGCATTTATAGCACTCGTTGTCGTATGCCCAAAAAATCCAATATTACGTTTATCTGCACCCATCAATTTTCCATATATTCCGCTTAACACAGTATCTCGTGTAACTGAAATGCAGTATGTGGAATTTGGTTTTACGTTCAATTTTACGCCCCAATATCCTGTTTTCAAATCAACCAAATCACTAGCTGTGTAGCCGTCTATATTCCACAAATTCTTTCCCTGCTCCACAACGCTCTCCGTGCCAGCACTTATAATTTCACCGACGTTATATGGGTAATAATCATTAGGGAACATGGCTTCAAATTCTTCCACGCTCGCAGGCTCGTCTCCTGAACCGAACATGGCGGTGAGGTCATAATAGTTGATATAGCAATCAATGTTTGTCAACAACGGTATAGTAGCGTTGTATAGAAAAAATCTAATACTTTCTGCCGTATCAGTAGTAGTGTCCATTGCAATCAGCGTTTTTCCCACTAACTCTGTGTTTTTTGGCAGGTTAATCTTGCATTGCCATGATTTGTTTGTTGTCTTGTGATAGCCGCCAATAGTTACTTCTTTATTGCCGACATTTCCTGCAATAAATTTTATTTTTAACAAAACCTTGTGACCCACTGGAATTGTTGGTAGTGTGCATAGGTCATCTGACAAACTAAGACTGTCAGTAATATTTGTTGTCAAATGCTGTCCATTAAATGAATATCTTGTGGTTTCACCAATAACAATATTAGAATCGACCAACTGATTAAACACAACCGACCTACCACCCACGTTCTTCACCGACATCAGCTTACCGCCTGTAGGCACAGCCTTCTGATATGCCGTATCACCGTCGGTCTCAAATCTATGTGTTACACCATTACCCAAATCATACAGTGCGCCCACACGTCTTGTCAGTTCCTTGTCTGTTAGCTTCACACGTCCTATCTCTGCCGTGTTCTCTGCGATTTTTCCAACAGCGGTTGTGTAGTCATCAGGCAAACTGTCAGCCACCGCCTGTGCTGTCTGTGCGGCAGTTTCAGCGACTGTTCTGTCCTCTGCGACCTTAGCGGCATGGTCTGCCACTGTAGCCTTGTCGGCTGTGACCTGCGTTGCCATATCCTGCACCGCTTGTCTGTCTGCCATAGTGCTGTCAGCGCAGGTCTTTGCGGTTTTAGCGTATCCTGCCGTTATGGTCTTGTCGGCTGTGGTCTGCTGTGCTGATGTTGCCGCCTGGGCTGCGGATATTTTAGCGTTATTCTGTGATGTGACTGCCTCAGCACGTGCAGTTTCTGCGCCCTGCATGGCGGTTTCTGCCTGTGTTGCGGACGTTTCTGCAGATGTCTGTGCGGTTTCAGCTCGGCTTGCCGCTTGTGTTGCCGTGTCTGCTGATTTCTCTGCGGCTGTGGCAGATTTAGCGGCGTTATTTGCCATTGTTGTCGCTGTGTCTGCTGGCGGTGTGGCTGGTGCGTCTCTGCTATTTGCCCTCGCTGGCCGCCCTGCAGGAGGATTACCGGCCTGCGGGATTGGGGCTTACGGTTTTGTGCGGCGTTGCGCTTGCGCTGTTGCTTTCGTTGTTCAACGGGGCGGCGATCCGCCGGAAAATCGACGGCCTGAATCGGGTGAGGCGCTGAGGCGCGGCAGTCCGGGCGGTTTGTCCGGAAACGCATGGCCGCAGAGCCTGCCGAATTGTATATTCCGCGGCGCAATCCCGCTCCGGAGTGCGGGAATCTGCGAAAAATGACTATCTTTGTCTGTAGAACACGATATTAACCGAGCAATGAACAGAATAGTAGCACCTTCGATGCTGTCGGCCGATTTCGGCCATTTGGAGCGCGATACGCAGATGATCGACCGCAGTGCGGCCGAATGGGTCCATATAGACGTGATGGACGGCGTTTTCGTCCCCAACATTTCATTCGGGTTTCCCGTGCTGAAAGCCATCCGCAAGGCGACGGCGAAATTTCTCGACGTGCACCTGATGATCGTCAGCCCGGAAAAATACGTCGCGCGCTTCGCCGAGGCGGGGGCCGATCTGGTGACCTTCCACCTCGAAGCGACGGACGACCCCGCGGGGGGCGTCGCGCTGATCCGCCGGGCCGGAGCCAAAGCGGGGGTGTCGGTCAAGCCGGCGACGCCGGTGGAGGCGCTGCGCGAGGTGTTGCCGCTGGTGGACCTGGTGCTGGTGATGAGCGTGGAGCCGGGATTCGGCGGACAGTCTTTCCTGTGGGAGATGCTGAAGAAGGTGCAGTTCCTGCGGCAGAAAGCAGCCGAACAGGGCTTATCCGTCAGCATTCAGGTAGATGGCGGCGTGAATGCGGAAACTGCTCCAGAGGCAGTGAAAGCCGGTGCAAATAACTTGGTAGTTGGCAGCTACTTATTCCGGCAGGAAAACTTGAAAACAGCTGTGGACTTCTTCCATCAGCTGGCAGACTGAAAAAGAGCATTTTTCGTAGAACAACGATCGAGAGAAAATAGGAGCGAACCCATATGAAAAAGAAATCCCCAAAAGTATACAAGGTGAAAACCGGGAATACAAAATCTTCCTCGGTGCATAATGTCTTGTCCGCAGTGGTGATGATTGCAGCGGCTGGTTTGGTTGGATTTGTTGGCTACAGCATCGCAAAGCCATTCATTCAGGATGATGCTGCAACTTCGGATTCCAGCCTGCAAATGAATGCAGCTGTGACTACGCAGGCGACCGAAGCAGCGACCACATCGGAAACCACAACGGCGACAACGGCTGTTCCAGCGGCAGCTTCGACCGTGGAACTGAAAACCACACCGGAAACAACTGCAACTTCAGTGGTTTGGGCTACAACTACAGGCGTTTCTACTGATATACAGATGGCAGGAACGGCATTTACGCACGAATCCACCACACAGGCAACCGCAACCGTTTCCGGCAGTGATGAAACAACTGGAACTGCTGCAACCGAAACACAGACCACGACCACAGAAGCAGTGAAGAAAGAGGGCGTTCCGCTTGCGAACTTCTCCGATGCAAAATCTGCACAGTGGCTGGACAGCTCTGTACTGGAAAGTGCCGATACCTTTACCGCAGCATTGGAACAGGTCAGCGGAACAAAGGCAGTTGTTGTGCCGATGAAGTTGCAGGGCGGTTGGCTGAATTATGCCTCTACCGTTTCCTATGTTGCCGGAACTTATATTTGTGATGGCACAATGACCGCTTCGGAAATTGTCAATCTTGCAGCAGAAAAGGGCTTTTCTGTCTATGCTTTGATTAGCGTAACCAATGACAATCAGTTCCCGGAACTGTATAAAGATGCCAGCATTCCGCTGATTGATGGCTCTGGCAGATGGCTGGATAATTCTGTCGAAAAGGGCGGAAAGCCATGGATGACTCCATACAGTGAAACAACCGTTTCCTATATGACTGCTATCATTCAGGAACTGGACAACGCTGGCTTCTCCGCAGCAATCTGTCAGGATTTTGTTTACCCGTCTTTCTGGGAGTCTGACCGAGATTTCATTGATGTCGATGCTTATTTCGGAGCAGACCGCTATAAGGCCATGCAGGACTTGGCAGATGCTATGGTATTAGATATGAACTAATTCCGGCATAAGGAAGCAAAAAACGGACAACAATAAAGAAACAGAATGAAAAAGGAGTCAAAGGCTATGGCAAAATTCACTATTTCATTGGATAAAATCATTGATGAATTTAAACTGGAAACCATTTACACCCCAAAAAATGCTTCTGAAATTGAAATTGATGAGGCAGATGTCACCCGTCCGGGCTTGCAGTTGATGGGCTTTTATGAATACTTCAATCCGGAACGGATTCAGATTATCGGCAAGATGGAATATGCATACTTGTCCACGATTGATGAAGAAACCCGAGTACAGCGGTTGGATATGCTGTTTTCACAGCGGATTCCGGCTCTGGTCATCTCCAGAGAGCTGCCGTATTTTGAAGAAATGCTCGATTTGGCAAAGAAATATTCCGTTCCGCTCCTGCGAAGCAAGGAAAGCACCTCCAACTTTATCGCTGGACTGATTGCATTTCTGAACCTGAATCTTGCACCGAGAATCACCCGTCACGGCGTTTTGATTGAAATCTACGGCGAAGGCGTTTTCATCACCGGTGAAAGCGGCGTTGGTAAGAGTGAAACAGCAATTGAATTGGTAAAGCGTGGCCACCGTCTGGTTGCCGATGATGCAGTGGAAATCCGGAAGGTTTCCAACATCAGCTTGGTTGGTAGTTCGCCGGATAACATCCGCCATTTCTTGGAACTGCGTGGTATTGGTATCATCAATGCACGGCGGCTGTTTGGTATTGGTGCGGTTAAGAATACCGAAAAAATTGAATTGATTGTGGAGATGGAACAGTGGAATCCGGAAAAGATTTATGACCGGATGGGCGTGGATACCCAGTTTGT
>OGMP01002375.1_pt1 | contig 11784 bp, 7 predicted proteins | sample 1573261 | NCBI WGS metagenome assembly OGMP01 (sample SAMEA2581878, study PRJEB24529) | metagenome | biome: Human gut stool | place: China | collected 2011 | reverse complement strand
GTGGCTGATTTGATCTGCATTATTTTAAATCCTTTGTGTCAAGTATAATGGTCACCGGGCCGTCGTTTAGGAGTGTCACCGCCATATCGGCGCCAAACACACCGGTTTCAATATGGGACACGCCCTGCTCCCCCAGTGCCCGGGTAAAGTATTCGTACAGTTCGTTGGCCTGTGCCGGAGGGGCGGAACGGGTAAAGCTGGGGCGCCGCCCGTGGGTGCAGTCCGCACACAGGGTAAACTGGCTCACCACCAGCGCTCCGCCGCCAATGTCTAAGAGCGACAGGTTCATCTTGCCGTTTTCATCTTCAAAGATCCGCAAGTTGGCAATTTTTTTCACCAGCTTGTCTGCCTCTTCTCGAGTATCCCCTTCGGCCACGCCCAGGAGAATCAACAGCCCCTGTTCGGTGGCGCCCACGGTCTTGCCGTCTATTTCCACTTTGGCATGCTGCACACGCTGTAATACGGTAATCATCGTCCTGCACCTCGCTCAATATGATACACACTGGGTATCTTCTTCAAAATCTTGACCACATTTTCCAGGTGCTCCCGGCTGTTTACCGACAATGTCAGGGTGGTCAGGCAGTTGCCTTCGTTAATGGGTCTGGCGTTAATAGACTGGATCTTCACATGGGCCTTGGACATGGCGTTGGCAATATCCAGCACCAAGCCATCCCGGTCAATGGCGTAGACTTCCAAGGTGGACATGGTCTCCACCTGCACAGAGTCGTCCCACCGAGCCTTGACCCAGCGCTCCGGTTCCGGGCACTCTGCCAAATCTCGCGGCACATTCACACAATCCCGCCGATGAATGGTCAGCCCGTGCCCCCGGGTGATAAAGCCGATGATCTCCTCACCGGGCACCGGCGCACAGCAACGGGCCATATTGATCAGGCAGTTGTCAATGCCTTCCACGATTACACCGCCGCTGCTGCCGCCGGATTTGCGGGGCCGCTCCGGCGCTTTTGCCGGTTGGGCAGACTCCTCCGCCTGGCGCCAGTTGCGATTATATTCGTCCTTGATACCGGGCATCATACGGCTGATAACCAGCCCGCCATAGCCCACGGTGGCGTAGAAATCCTCCACGGAAGCGCAGTGCTGGCGCTCGGCGATCCGCTGCAAAAAGGCGTCGTACTGCTCGCCGTCCAGGCGGATAAAGTTCCGCCGCAGCTCTCGATCCACCTCAGCCTTGCCCTGGACGATGTTCTCGTCCCGCCGCTCTTTCTTGAACCAAGAGCGAATTTTGGACCGGGCTTCGCCGGTGGTCACCACTTTCAGCCAGTCTCTGGACGGACCTTTGCCCGGCTGATTGCTGGTAAGCACCTCACAGATCTCGCCGGTTTTCAGTTTATAGGTAATAGGTACGATCTTGCCGTTGACCTTGGCGCCGGTCATGCGGTTGCCTACTGCCGAGTGAATGGCGTAGGCAAAGTCGATCACCGTGGCGCCGCTGGGCAAAGTCTTAATGTCCCCATTGGGGGTAAACACAAAGATCTCATCCGAGGACAGGTCGCCCTTAATGTTGCGCACCAGATCCTCAGCGTTGGTAGACGCCTCACCGGTCTCCAGCATTTTATGGATCCACTCCAACCGATTGTCGATGGAGTCCTTGCCGCCTTTGCCCAGCTTATACTTCCAGTGGGCAGCGATACCGTACTCTGCCGTGCGGTGCATATCCCAGGTGCGAATCTGAATTTCAAAGGGAATGCCGCCGGGGCCCAGCACTGTGGTGTGCAGGGACTGGTACATATTGGGTTTTGGGGTAGAGATATAGTCCTTAAACCGACCGGGCAGGGGCGTAAACATATCGTGCACAATACCCAAGGCATTGTAGCAGTCGATCATAGAGTCCACGATAATGCGCACGGCGTAAATGTCAAAGATTTGTTCAAAATCCTTGCCCTTGATATACACCTTGCGGAAGATTCCGTGGACGGACTTTACCCGGGAGGTGATCTGGACATTCTTCATGATCGGCTCTAACTTGGCGCGGATTTGCGCCTTAATATCCGCTAAGAAACGCTCGCCCTCCACCTGCTTTAAGCGCAGGTTCTGCTCAATTTCCTTATAAGCAATAGGATCCAGGTAAAAAATCGCCAGATCCTCTAATTCCTCTTTAATGGCACGAATACCTAACCGATGGGCAATGGGGGCATAAATTTCCAGCGTTTCCAGGCTCTTCTCCCGCTGCTTATACGGGGGCCAAAACTTGGCGGTGCGCATATTGTGCAGCCGGTCCGCCAGCTTAATGATAATCACCCGCACATCACGGTTCATGGCCATAAACATTTTGCGAATGTTTTCCGCCTGCACTTCCTCCCGGGTAGACAGGGGGATCTGACCCAGCTTGGTTACGCCGTCCACCAACAGCGCCACCTCCGGGCCAAACTCGCGGGAGATATAGTCAATGTCATAAGGTGTGTCTTCTACCACATCGTGGAGCAGCGCGCCGATAATACACTCATTGTCCATGCCCAGTTCAAACAGGATTTTCGCCACCGCCACCGGGTGCATAATATACGGCTCCCCGGAACGGCGAAACTGCCCTTCGTGGGCAGAGCGGGCCAAGGAATAGGCCTTTTCGATCCGGGCGCTGTCATACTGGGGTTTCTTTTGAATTTCCGCAAAGAACGGCGCAAACCCATCGTCATAGGGCTTATGGTCCGCCGTATGTTCCGGGGGCAGCTCTGCCGCTGCCGGCACCGGGGGTATTGTTTTTTTATTCTCCAAGGCTTGCACCCTCTCTCAGTTTTCGCAAAATGGGCGTGGCTTCCAAATCGACCTTGCCCGCAGGCTGTGCCAGGCGAATTTGGCTTTTACCACGGCGAATCAGTCCCGCCTGGTGCAGGGCTTTTAGCGCCACGAGCACCTGTCCGTAGGTTGCCCCTTTTTGCAGGGCAAAATACAGCTCCTCGGTGCCAAAATCCCAACCGCCCCGGCTCTTTAAGAACCGATATACCGCGGCGCAAATCTGCCGATCCGGGTACACCGGGTATTGGTGGGTACCGTTTTGCAAAAAGGCTCTGTAATCGTAAAGCTCGTTAAAATACCGGTCATCGTCCGTGCCGCTTATGCGCTGGGGGGCTTGGGTTCCGGTTTCTGCGACAATGAGGAAGAATTGGACGTGTTGGTAGAGAAGGCTTTCTCTTTCTCTCCGCAAGTATTGGTGGAGAAAAGCTTGAAGGGCTGGAAAGAGGTAGAGTACGAGGTGGTGCGCGACCGCTTCGACAACTGCATCACGGTATGTAACATGGAGAATTTCGACCCGCTGGGAATCCATACGGGAGAGTCTATCGTGATTGCCCCCTCGCAGACCTTGAGCAATACGGATTATCATAAATTACGTGAGTTGGCGATCCGTATCATCCGCCATATCGGTATCGTGGGCGAGTGTAACGTGCAATACGCTTACGATCCGGAGAGTGAGGATTACCGGGTGATCGAGGTGAACGCCCGCTTGAGCCGTTCTTCGGCCTTGGCTTCTAAGGCGACCGGTTATCCGTTGGCTTTCGTGGCTGCTAAATTAGGCTTGGGCTACGGTTTGTTCGACTTGAAAAACTCCGTGACGAAAACGACTAGCGCTTTCTTTGAGCCGGCTCTCGATTACGTGGTATGTAAGATCCCTCGCTGGGACTTGGGTAAGTTCCACGGCGTGGCTCGTGAGTTGGGTTCCAGCATGAAGTCGGTTGGCGAGGTGATGGCGATCGGACGTACCTTCGAGGAGGCTATCCAGAAGGGCTTGCGTATGATCGGGCAGGGTATGCACGGTTTCGTGGAGAACAAGGAGTTGGTGATCGAGGATATCGATAAGGCGTTGCACGAGCCTACCGATCGCCGTATCTTCGTTATCTCGAAGGCATTCCGAGCCGGTTATACGGTAGACCAGATTCATGAGCTTACCAAGATAGACCGATGGTTCCTACAGAAACTATATGGAATCATGCAGACCTCCAAGGAGCTTCACGCTTTCGATATGAAGGGGATCCAACGTTGGCGCATCAATCCGGAGTTGATCCGCCGGGCGAAGATACAAGGTTTCTCTGATTTCCAGATCGCACGGGCGATCGGTCTCGACGGGGATGTGGAGAAGGGTATGATGTTGGTTCGCCAGTTCCGTAAGGAGCATGGCATTCTTCCGGTGGTGAAACAGATCGATACCTTGGCCGCCGAGTATCCGGCGCAGACGAATTACCTGTACCTGACGTATAGCGGTACGGAAAACGACGTGACGTACTTGGGCGATCATCGCTCGATTGTCGTGCTGGGTTCCGGCGCTTACCGCATCGGTAGCTCGGTGGAGTTCGACTGGTGTGGCGTGCAGGCCTTGAATACGATCCGTAAGGAGGGCTACCGTTCCGTGATGATCAACTACAATCCCGAGACGGTGTCTACCGACTATGATATGTGCGACCGCCTTTATTTCGACGAGCTTACCTTCGAGCGTGTGATGGATATCCTCGAGCTGGAGAACCCGCACGGCGTGATCGTCTCCACCGGCGGCCAGATCCCGAATAACTTGGCGATGCGTCTGGACGAGCAGCATGTGAATATCTTGGGGACTTCCGCCAAGAGCATCGATAATGCCGAGGACCGTGAGAAGTTCTCCGCCATGTTGGATCGTATTGGCGTGGATCAACCCCGCTGGAAAGAGCTTTCTTCCATGGAGGATATCAATGGCTTCGTGGCGGAGGTAGGCTTCCCCGTATTGGTTCGCCCGAGTTACGTGCTGAGTGGCGCCGCCATGAATGTCTGCTCGAATCAAGAGGAGTTGGAGCGTTTCTTGAAATTGGCCGCCAACGTCAGCCAAAAGCATCCGGTGGTGGTAAGTCAGTTCATCGAGCATGCGAAAGAGGTGGAGATGGATGCCGTGGCCGATCATGGCGAGATCGTGATGTATGCCATTAGCGAGCATATCGAGTTTGCCGGGGTTCATTCCGGCGACGCTACGATTCAGTTCCCGGCCCAGAAATTATATGTGGAGACGGTTCGTCGTATCAAGCGTATCAGTAAGCAGATCGCTAAGGAGCTGAATATCTCCGGCCCGTTCAATATCCAATATCTGGCGAAGGGCAATGAGATCAAGGTGATCGAGTGTAACCTTCGTGCCAGCCGTTCCTTCCCGTTCGTGAGCAAGGTGCTGAAGATAAACTTCATCGAGTTGGCTACCCGTGTCATGCTGGGCTTGCCGGTAGAGAAACCGAATAAGAATGAGTTCGATTTGGATTATGTGGGTATCAAGGCCTCTCAATTCTCGTTCAACCGCTTGCAGAAAGCCGATCCGGTATTAGGGGTCGATATGGCTTCCACGGGCGAGGTGGGTTGTCTGGGCGACGATGTATCCGAGGCGGTGTTGACGAGTATGCTCGCTGTCGGGCAACGGGTTCCGGAGAAGAATATCCTCCTGTCCACCGGTACGCCGAAGCAGAAGGTAGCCATGCTGGATGCCGCTAAGATGTTGGCGACGAAAGGCTACAACCTATTCGCTACGGGAGGTACGCACCGTTTCTTGGCGGAGAATGGCATTCCGAGTACGAAGGTGTACTGGCCGAGCGAGAAGGGAGAACCGCAGGCGCTTAAGATGCTTCATGAGAAGCAGATCGATATGGTCGTGAATATCCCTCGTGACCTTTCCGCCGGCGAGCTTGACAACGGCTATAAGATCCGCCGTGCCGCCATCGACCTGAATATCCCGTTGATTACGAATGCCCGTCTGGCGAGCGCTTTCATTCAAGCCTTCTGTACCTTGAGCGTAGATGATATCTGCATCAAGAGTTGGCAGGAATATAAATAAATGGGGGCTTGATGTAAATCAAGTGGTATTTATTTCGTAAGTTTGCGGAAACAAACAAAAACAACCATGAATATGGATACAGCGATATTTATAGCTCGCAGGATCGCGGCGCAATCGATTCTACTCAGTGAGGAAGCCGCCCAGAAACTGGCCTCTATCTTAATCCGGACAGAATTGAAAAAAGGCGCCCTGTTTTTGAGCGAAGGAGAGGTTTGTACGCAACTCGGTTATGTCTATAAGGGAATGGTTCGCCAGTTTTACTTCAAGAATAAGAAAGAGCTGACCGAGCATTTCGCCAGTGAGGACAACATCTTCATTTGCATCGAGAGCTTCTTGCGCCAGCGTCCCGCTAATCTGTTGGTGGAGGCCTTGGAGAATACGGTGCTGTATGGCATTCCTCATGATCCTTTATTGGCATTGTGCGCCGAGGATTACGAGATCGAGGTCATGTATCGCCGCCTGTTGGAGAATTCGCTGATCCTGTCTCAACGGAAGGCGGATTTCCTTCGTTTCGAGACCGCTAATGAACGTTATGCCCGCTTATTGAAAGAACACCCTGAGATCGTGCAGCGTGCCCCCTTGTCCCATATCGCCTCTTATTTGCTGATGACTCCCGAGACATTAAGCAGGGTAAGGGCCAATATGCAGCTATGAGGGGCTTGTAGGTGTTAATTATATACGGTGTCGTATATGATATATAAGATAAAATTAGTATGAAGGTAGGATTATTTATCCCATGTTACATTAACGCGGTGTACCCCGAAGTGGGTATCGCCTCGTATAAATTGTTGAGGCATGTGGGTGTGGATGTCGATTATCCGATAGACCAGACCTGTTGCGGACAACCCATGGCGAACGCCGGCTTCGAGGATGAGGCGGCTCGCTTGGCCCTCCGGATGGAGGAACAGTTTAAGAACTATGACTACGTGGTAGGCCCCTCGGCCAGTTGCGTAGCCTTCGTAAAAGAGAACCATCCCCATATCTTGGAGAAGCGGGATCACGTTTGTATGAACAGTAAGAAGATTTATGATATCTGCGAGTTCTTGCACGACGTGGTGAGACCGGAATCCCTGCCGGCCGTTTTCCCGCATAAGGTGAGTATCCATAATAGTTGCCACGGGGTGCGTGAGTTGCATCTCTCGTCGCCCAGCGAGCGTAATATCCCGTACTATTCCAAGTTGCGTGATCTCCTTTCCTTGGTGAAGGGTATCGAGGTGTTCGAACCGAAGCGGGTGGACGAATGTTGCGGTTTCGGCGGTATGTTCGCCATCGAGGAGCCTGAGGTCTCTACTTGCATGGGACAAGACAAGGTAAAGGATCATATGAGTACCGGCGCCGAGTATATCACCGGGGCGGATAGCTCTTGCCTGATGCATATGGAAGGGGTTATCAAGCGAGAGAAACTTCCGATCAAGACTATTCACATCGTTCAAATATTAGCGTCCGGATTATGAGTACGAAACATGCTATAGCTGCGGCCCGTTTCCTAGAGAATAAGGAGAATGAGGCTTGGCACGACCATACGCTTTGGATGGTACGTACCAAACGGGATAAGATGAGCCATTCGCTTCCCGAGTGGGAACGGTTGAGGGAGTTGGCCTCGGAGATCAAGCTTTACTCCAACAGCCATCTGGACACGCTTCTGGAGGAGTTCGAGAAAAACGCGATCGCCAACGGGGCTATCGTGCACTGGGCGAAAGATGCCGAGGAGCATAACGAGATCGTCTTGCGGATCTTGCGGCAGCATGATGCCCGGAACCTGATCAAGAGCAAATCGATGCTGACGGAGGAATGCCATATGAATGAGTTCTTGATGTCGAAAGGAATCGATGTGGTGGAGAGCGATTTGGGTGAGCGTATCTTGCAATTGATGCATTTGGCCCCGAGCCATATCGTGATGCCGGCGATCCATATCAAACGGGAGCAGATCAGCGAGATGATGGAGCGTGAGATGGGAACGGAGAAAGGGAATATCGACCCTACCTACCTGACGCATGCCGCCCGTAAGAATCTGCGTGAGAAATTCCTGCATGCCGACGTGGCGATGACGGGCGTTAACTTCGCCGTCGCCTCTACGGGTGAGATCGTGGTTTGTACCAATGAGGGAAACGCCGATATGGGAACCTCCTTCCCGAAGGTGCATATCGCTACGATGGGGATGGAGAAGATCGTACCGAATCTGGAGGCATTGGGCGTATTCACTCGTTTGCTGGCTCGTTCGGGTACGGGGCAACCCATCACGTCTTATACTTCTCATTACCGCCGTCCGCCCGAGGGACAAGAGTTCCATATCATTATCGTGGATAACGGGCGCAGTGATATCTTGGCGAAACCGGATCATATCCGTACGTTGAATTGTATCCGTTGTGGCGAGTGCATGAATACCTGTCCGGTATATCGCAGGAGTGGTGGCTATTCGTATACGTATTTCATTCCGGGACCGATCGGGATCAACTTGGGTATGCTGAGGAATCCGGAGGAATATTCGGATAACGTATCGGCTTGCTCCTTATGTCTTTCTTGCTCGAACGTTTGTCCGGTAAAGATCGACTTGGGCGAGCAGATTTACCGTTGGCGGCAAGATTTGGATAAGATCGGTAAGGCGAGCAAGGAGAAGAAAGTGATGTCTTTCGGCATGAAGTTCCTGATGGAACGTTCGGGATTGTTCAATACGGCGTTGAAGTTTGCTCCGGTAGTGAATCATTTGCCTCGTTTCATGGTCTACAATGGCTTGAACGCTTGGGGCAAGGGACGTGAGCTTCCGGCTTTCGCCAAGGAGTCGTTTAATGATATGTGGAAGAATAATAAGGTGAGATAATGAGTAGTAAAGATTCTATATTGGCGAGTATCCGTCATCATACGGGTACACGCCACGAGATGCCTGAGCTTACGTTGGAGGCGATTACCTATGCGGATAAGTTGGCTACGTTCTCGGAAGTGCTAGCCGGGGCGGGTGGCAAGGCCATCGAGTTAAAGCCCGGCGAGGATGTGAATGAGGTGATCCGCCGTGAGTTTCCGGAGGCGAAACGTATCGCCTCGAATTTGAAGGAGATTACTTGCGCTACCTTTAACCCGGATGAGCTGACCGATCCCCGGGAGTTGAACGGGACGGACGTATCTGTGGTGGAGGGTAGTTTCGGCGTGGCGGAGAATGCCGCTGTCTGGTTACCCCGTCAGGTACGTTATAAAGGTCTGTACTTTATCTCGAACGCTTTGGTGATCTTGTTGGACAAGACTCAATTGGTTCATACGATGAATGAGGCTTACCGCCGTACTGCCACTATGGATTATGATTACGGAGTCTTCATGTCCGGTCCCTCAAAGACTGCTGATATTGAACAAGCCTTGGTATTCGGGGCGCATGGTCCGATCCAAGTAGTAGTCCTGTTAAGATAAAACCTATACCTATTTGTAGAGACGGGGCACGCCCCGTCTCTACAAGTTGTACGTTATTTACAGCTCTCCAATATTTCCCGTGCCACGCTACCCGTTACATTCTTCGCCTCCCCGAAGGCGGCGTTTCGTTCATTGAAGCGATTCTCGATCTCGGTGATTGTCGTATCGCCGATCTTCTCTTGGCTGAGGCGGGTAGATAAACCGAGGCTTTGGAAAAATTGCTCAGTCTTCTCGATGGCTTGGCTTACCCGTTCCTCTGTTGTTCCACTATTGATACCCCATACCCGTTCGCCGTATTGCAGGATCTTGCCCTCTTTCTGCTTGCGTAGGGTGCGTAAGGTTCCGGGGAAGACGATCGCTAGAGTCGCTCCATGCGTCAATCCGTGAAGGGCGGTTAGCTCGTGTCCGATCATATGGGTAGCCCAGTCCTGCGTTACGCCCATAGCGATAAAGCCGTTCAAGCCCATCGTGGCGGATAGCATGAAATCTGCCATCAGGTCGTAATTCCTCGGATCTTCCTTGATCTTCGGGGCGATCTCAACCAAGGTACTTAAAATACTTTCCGCCCAATGATCCATCAAGCGGGATTGGTCGGTCGTAGTCATATATTGCTCCATCACGTGGACGAAGGTATCGGCGATACCGCAAGACACTTGATACGGGGGGAGGCTGAAGGTCGTCTCCGGGTCCAAGATCGAGAACACGGGGAAATTGCTGTAGAACGGGAATTTCTCTTGCGTCTCTTTCCGGGAGATCACCGCCCCGCTATTCATCTCGGAACCCGTGGCGGGCAGGGTCAGTACGGTACCCATGGGCACGGTATGATAGTAATACCCTTTCTGTACCAATTCCCAAGGATCGCCGTCATACTGGATGCCGGCGGAGATTAGCTTCGTCCCGTCTATGACGGAGCCACCGCCTACCGCCAATAGAAAATCCACCTGCTTGCCTTTCGCTATCTGGATAGCTTCTCGCAAGGTCTCGATGGTGGGGTTAGGCTCGATGCCCCAGAACTCAATATAGTCACGATCCTTTAGCGCCTTGATCACTTGGTCGTACACACCGTTTTGCTTTACGCTACCTCCTCCGAAGGTGATCATGATGCGATGCACCATCGGGATGGCCGTACTCAGTTTCTCAATCATGCCCTTACCGAATAATAAACGGGTTGGGTTGTGAAAAGTGAAGTTATTCATAGGACTATTTACTGTTTTTATATGTAAACATGAATAGGGTTCCTATTGTTTTAGGGCTTCCAGTAACTTATCGACCGCCTCGGCGGGAGTAGCTTCGCTCTTTAGTAACTGTACGAACTTACTGCCGATGATGGCACCGGAAGAATGGGCTATCGCCGCCTCGAAAGTGGCTTTATTGCTGATGCCGAAACCTACCAAGCGGGGATTCTGTAGGTTCATGGCGTTGATACGACGGAAATAGGCCTGCTTCTGCTCGTTGAAGTCTTGTTGGGCTCCGGTCGTGGCTGCGCTGGATACCATATAGATAAACCCGCTGGTATGGGCATCGATCAGCCGGATTCGTTCCTCGGAGGTCTCTGGGGTGATCAGCATGATCATTTTTAGGTCATGGCGATCGGCAATTTCCTTGTAATCGGAGATATAATCGGCATAAGGCAGGTCGGGGATGATCATTCCGTCTACGCTGGCCTCTACGCAACTGGCGCAGAATTTCTCGAAACCGTATTGCATGATAGGATTCAGGTAGCCCATTAGGATGATCGGGATCTGTATTTCGCTCCGGATCTCTTTCAATTGCTCGAATAGGAGGTGGAGTGACATCCCGTTACGCAACGCTTGCGTGGCGGCCTCTTGGATGACGGGGCCGTCTGCCATCGGGTCGGAGAAAGGGATTCCTACTTCTACCATGTGGATACCTTTAGCCTGTAAGGCTTTTAAGATGCTTGCCGTATCGTTTAAGTTCGGATAACCGGCGGTGAAATAGACGGAGAGTATTCCGTCTTTCTGGGTCTGGAATAAGTTTGTGATGCGATTCATTTTGAATTCTATTTTAAAAATACTATCAGACGGTGGGAGACGGGGCACGCCCTGTCTCTACAGCTGGATGTAAAATTTGTTGGATGAAATTCTTTAGTTTGTCGACGTCTTTCAATCCCGGCTCAATCTCGAAGCCACTGTTGAGGTCGATACCTGCGAAACGGGGATGCCGGAAGTTCCGGATCGCCTCTGCGTTTTCCGGACGGATGCCTCCGCTGAGCAAGAAGGGAGTCTCTCCTTTATATCCGGTTAGGATAGACCAATCGAAACGTTTGCCTGAGCCTCCATAGCCCTCGCATCTCGTATCGAAAAGGAAATAATCCACTCGGCCCTCATATTCCCTTGTTTTTTCGAAGTCCTCTTTCGTAGCGATGGGGAAAGCCTTGATCAATGAATAGCCCCTTTTTTGCAAGGTGTGGCAATCTTCCGGCGATTCGTTACCATGAAGTTGGAGATAGTCTAGCTTGTAGGTGGAGGCTTTCTCCATCATGGACTCGATGGTAGCGTTGACGAAAACGCCCACTTTTTTAGTTGATAGTTGACAGTTGACAGTTGACAGTTGCGACAAGCGGTATTTAACTGTCAATT
>OGMP01002370.1_pt1 | contig 11792 bp, 10 predicted proteins | sample 1573261 | NCBI WGS metagenome assembly OGMP01 (sample SAMEA2581878, study PRJEB24529) | metagenome | biome: Human gut stool | place: China | collected 2011 | reverse complement strand
ACCAAGTAAAAAGCAGAAAACCCAGGCAAATACATGCTTGTTAACACGCTTTTCCATTAGAAAGCCCCTCCTTTGTATTAAATGATATCATCATTATGATCCGTTAGTGAGAAAAAATCAATCAATAAACGAAAAAAACATAAAATTATGTGCTTTAAGGGTCTATAAATAGTTATTAGAGGAACGTTTTAAAATAAAGCGCACATTGTATCCGGATTCGTCACAGATCCCGCGGACGATCTCTTCCGCAGCATCCTTGACATTGTCGTTGATGCAGATGATGCAGGCATCTTTTTTGCGGCTGAAGAAGGAAGCCTTCGGCCAGCGGATATAATAAGAAATCCGGTTTTTCAGCAATGCTCTTTCGATGAGCTGCTTGCAATCGGGATCGGATACTTCGCACAATTCAATCTCATTATTAACTTTCAGAGTGGTATATAGCGGCTGCATGATGTCACCTCCAATAGTATTACAAGGCGATTATAGCACAGATTCTTTGAAATGCGCAAGTAGCGCTTATACTTGACGCGGTATCCGGAAGAAGGTACAATAATACACACGGAATATGGAAACCGAAACAGCCCGGACGGGAAGGACAGACAGATCCAAAGTGCGGGCGGTAGGAAGAGAAAGGAGATCATACGATGGATATTATAGAGAAGATCGGTGATACCATCACCGAAAAGGGAAAAGTAGCGGCAGACAAAGCAAAAGAACTGGCAGCCATTGCTAATCTGAAGAGCCAGATCTCTACCTGCGAGGAAGTCATGAAGAAGAACTATCTGGAGATCGGCAAGATCTATTTTGAACAGTACAGTGATATGCCGGAGCCTCCTTTTGAGAAGCAGTGCGAGACCATTAAGAACAGCCAGAGAGCCATTGCAGATTTACAGGAAAAGATCGAACAGCTGAAAACAAAATAAAACGAAATGACGAAAATAAAAACAGGGTTGACAGCAATCCTGTTTTTATTTATAATACAGACATAACAATGTTATGTGAACGAGTGAACACATGATAGAATAAACTCTTCCATAGAAAACATACCTGACTGCTTGCAGGCAGGGGATGCTTTCTATGAGAGGAGTATTATTCCCGAAGGAGATCGCAATGCCCTTAAAACAGGAAACGCAAAATGAGAATAAAGAAACCAGGCAGCACCTTCTGGAATGTGCCAAAAGGGAGTTCCTGGAAAAAGGATATATGAAAGCTTCCCTGCGGAATATCTGTAAAGAGGCCGGAGTGACCACAGGGGCGCTGTATTTTTTCTTCAAGGATAAGGAAGATCTGTTGGCAGCACTGGTGGAAGAGCCGTTGCGGCAGCTGTATGCAATAATGGAAGAACATTATGCCACAGAGATGCACAACGAGGATCAGGTGGCACAGCTGGATATTGCGGATGACGGGGATCTGGAAGCATCCAGACAGATCATCCGGCAGATGTATGCGAACCGGGAGGCCTTTCTGCTGCTCCTGACGAAATCTCAGGGGTCCCGATTTGAAAATTGTCTGGATGAGGTCGTGGATATCTCGGAACAGCAGTACCGCAGATTATGCGATATGGTGACGAATGCCACCGGAAGACCGCGGGTCGATGATTACATGACACACTGGATGGCCCACATTATGGTAGATACTTTTGTACACCTGTTTCTGCATGAGACAGAAGAGAGAGTGGCATTGAAGCATGTGGATGCCTTGACGATGTATCTGGTGCGCGGATGGATGGGCATAATGACAGAAAGCTAAAATACAATGCACCCCAAGGAAGTTTGGACTTTGCAGGGGTGCTGTTTCAGAGCATTAACATAACAGTGTTATGTTAATGAAAATCATTATCATTAGTGATGAGGAGGCAGGATATGTATCTGGAAGTGAAGGATCTGAAGAAGAGCTATGGAGAAGGCGGCGGTTATGTACAGGTATTAAAGGGAATCACCGCAGGAGTGGAACAAGGTGAAATGTGTGTCATCCAGGGCACCAGCGGTTCCGGCAAATCCACGCTGCTCAACTGCATCGGAGGACTGGATACCGTGGCTTCCGGTTCCATCGTAGTGGATGGACAGGAGGTGGCGGGGCTTAACAGTAAAGCACTTTCCAATTACCGTCGGGAGAAGCTGGGTTTTATTTTCCAGTTTTATAATCTGGTGCCGAATCTGACGGTGAAGGAAAATATCCAGGTCTGCCAGTATCTGACGAAGAATCCTTTGAATATGGAGGAACTGCTGCAGGTACTGGGACTGACGGAACATCAGAACAAGTTCCCTGCACAACTTTCCGGCGGACAACAGCAACGCTGTGCCATCGCCAGAGCCTTGATCAAGAATCCGAGCCTTCTGTTATGCGATGAGCCTACGGGTGCGCTGGATTCCAGGACTTCCCGGGACATCCTGATACTGCTGGAGGATATCAACAGACAGTATGGCACTACGATGCTTATTGTTACGCATAATAATTCCATTAAAAACATGGTACATCAGGTCATTATGATCAAGGACGGACAGATCAGCAAGAACTACCGGAACGAGAAACGTGTTCCTGCGGCAGAACTGGAGGATTTGTAGGATGCAGAGGATATTAAGCAAACGAGTACTTCGGGATATCCGGGAAAACCTGCTTCGGTATCTGGCACTGTTTTTCCTGGTGGCACTGGTCATGTATATGGTGGTGGCTATTGTGGGAGCTGCCGAGACTATTATGCAGGGGACGAAGGAGAGCGGACGTGTCCATCACAGAGAGGACGGACAGTTTGGCGTTTTTGTTCCGCTGACCGAAAAAGAGACTGCACAGATCACGGAAAAAGGTGTGACACTGCAGATGGATTTTTCCCTGGATTTTCATCTGGGACAGTCAACGTTTCGTGTCTATCAGGCAAGAGAATCGGTAGATCTGTTCGTTCCAGCAGAAGGGGAGGAAATTCCGGCACAGGGAGAGATCCTGTTGGAACAGCATTATGCGGAAAAACATGAGCTGCAATTAGGAGATATCTTTATCGTTGGGGGAAAAGAGTTCACCGTTACCGGAATCGGCAGCACGCCGGATTACGATGCTGCTTTTGAGAAAACGTCAGATACCACTGTAGACAGCAATCTGTTTGGCTTCGGATTTGTCACGGCAGAGGATTATGAAGCTCTGAAAGCAGGCGGACAGAATTTCCGGACGGAGGATTATACTTACACCTATCTGCTGAATGATACCATGACGGATCAGGAACTGAAGGAACTGTTACAATCCTTCGAACTGGACCGCAGTAAGGTGACGGATACTTATTTTCTGGAAATGCTGGCAGATGCGGAAGAGACGAAGAACGATATTCAGGATGGTATCCAGGAACTTCTGGATGGCGTGGATGAGCTGGTGGACGGTGTGGATGAACTGGCGGATCATAATACAGAACTGACGGATGCGGCGGATGAGTTGTTTGATGCTATGCTGGAACAGGTGAATGACAGCCTGAAGGATGCCGGAGTGGAAGTGACACTGACTTCAGAAAATTATGAACAACAGCTGAATGCCATGATCGCTAATCCTCATGCCTACACCGCATCCCTGCGGCAGAACCTGCAGGACGCGAAAAAGTCTCTGGAAGATCTGCAGGAGTTCCGGGATGGTGTGAAATCCTACACGGACGGAGTTAATGCAGCTTCTGCCGGCGGCGGAGCACTGGTGGGCGGTATGAGTCAGATCACGGAAAACAGTGCTGCGTTGAATCAGGGAGCTGATGCTATTTTTAATGCCATTTTGGGCATGGTGAATGAACAGCTCCAGGCAGAGTTGGAACCTTATGCGGCATACGGGATCAGCTTTCCGGGACTGACGGCTGGCGGTTACGGAGAGCAGCTGGATCAGTTGGCAACTGTCTTTACACAGATGGGGGCATCCCAGGCAGCGGGGCAGCTGTCTGCAGTGAAAAGTCAGCTGGACACCGTGGCACAGTTTCGGGATGGGGTGAAAGCCTATACCGCCGGTGTCGGAGAAGCAGCCGGAGGATCCCAGAAGCTGTTCCAGGGACTGAGCGTGCTTTATACCGCCAGTGAGCCTCTGGTAGACGGCACAGATGCCGTGGTGGATGCACTGATGGATATGGTGGAGGCACAGCTGGAAGAAAGTGATATTCAGGTAGAACTGACTGCCGACAATTATAAGGAAGAGCTGGACCGGCTGATGGCAGAGGGCAGCAGTGTGGATGCCAGGCTGCGGGATTCCTTGAAGGACGCGAAGGATACTTTGGCGGATCTGGAGGATTTCCGGGGAGGAATCATCGATTATACGGATGCCGTGGATGAGATTGCGGATGGCAGCAGGGAACTGCGGGACGGTGTGCAGGAACTGCAGGATGAAGCCAATGATATGATCGATGAGTATTTTACTTTCGATATCGACAATCTGACACAGTTTCTGGTGGCAGGGGATAATCCCAGAATCGATGCCGCCAGCGGGGATGTGATCATCAATAAATATGCCGGTATGGTATCCGGTATTATCCTGATGGTCATGTTCACTTACGTGATCTCCGTATTTGTGGTACATAATATTGAAAAAGAGAGCAGCGTCATCGGTGCGCTGTACGCTTTGGGTGTGACGCGAGGGCAGCTTTTGTTCCATTATCTGCTCAATCCCATGATGATTTCCTTCTTAGGAGGTGCGGTCGGCTGTGTCCTGGGCTTTTCGAAGTATGGTACCGGCTGGCAGATGCAGGACAGTATCGTGTATTTTTCCCTGCCACCCATGGAAATCGTGACTCCGGCCTATCTGCTGGTCTACAGTCTGGTCATGCCGCCGGTGACGGCCGCATTGGTAAACTGTCTGGTGATCAGCAAGAAGTTGAAGCGCACGGCACTGTCTCTGCTTCGAAATGAACAGACCGCAGGCAGGGCCGGGAAGATACAAGATGTAAATCTGGGAAATATGAAGTTCCTTCACAGATTCCAGGTCCGTCAGCTCCTTCGGGAGATGCGTTCTGCCGTGGCGGTGGTGATCGGTATGTTTATCTGCCTGCTGGTACTTTTGATCTCTGCAGACTGCTATGTTCTGTGTAAGAACTTTGGAGACGCCTGCCTGGATGAGACGACCTATGCTTATATGTATACTTACAAATATCCCACGGAGGATGTGCCGGAGGATGGTACTCCGGCTTATGTGGAGAGTCTGAAAAAAGAGGCTTACGGTTATAATCTGGATGTGACGGTACTGGGAATCGATAAGGATAATCCATATTTTCCGGTGGAGACCAGCAATAAGAAAAATGAGATCGTGATCTCCAGCGCCGCAGCACAGAAATTTGGCGTGAAGGTCGGTGACAAACTGGTGCTTTCCGATGAAGTGAACGAGAGAGATTATGCGTTTACTGTCAAAGATATCGTTCATTTTGCCTCCGGTGTTTATGTATTTTTAGACCGGGATGCCATGCAGGAACTGTTCGATCAGGAAGACGACTATTATAATGTAGTATTCGCCGATCATGCACTGGACATCGACAACGGCAGACTGTATTCTACGGTATCCAGAGAAAACGTGGAGGAAAGCTCTCAGATATTTACGGATATGATGGGACCTATGGTCAGCATGCTGGCGGCCATCTCCGCACTGATCTTCATGATCGTCATGTATCTGATGATGAAGGTCATGATCGACCGTTCTGCATTCTCCATTTCCCTGATGAAAGTATTCGGCTACCGAAAGGGAGAGATCCGCAGACTGTATCTGGACGGGAACTTCTATATTATAATGTTGGGAGCATTGTTGGGAGTACCGTTGGCAAAATGGTCCATGGATCTGATCTTCCCGTATTTTATTTCCAATGTGGCCATCGGAATGGATTTGCAGTTCCCGCCGCAGTTGTACGGCATGATCTACGGAGGCATCCTGATCTGCTATCTGGTGATCAACTTCCTGCTGGTGGGCAGACTGAACAAGCTGGTGCCTGCGGAAGTATTGAAGAATAGAGAGTAAATAAGTAAGTAAATATAGGTAACAGTTCAGCCATGAACATATCTGGGCACAGAGATCATGCTTGCATGATTTTGCGGGCAAATATGTTCATGAGCTAAGCTACGATCTATGAGCAAAGGCAGTCACGAAGTGACGGAAAGCGTGATAACGCGACTTTGCGAATGGCGCGTGCTGAACTGTTACCTAACTTTTTTGCATAAATGCATACTAACCCTATTGACAAACTAGGAAATATAAGGTAATATCATCTAAAACATAGAAAACATATAGACTTACTAGGATATAAAAGACGAGGAGGATGACACCGTGGCGGCAACATTTGATACGACAGAACAGAGAATCCTTAAGATCATAGATGACAACCGGGAGACCATCGTAGAGTTCGCAAGAGATATTTACGATCATGCAGAGCTGGGCTACAAGGAATTCCGCACTTCGAAAAAGTTCGTGGATTTTATGAAGAGCTTACAGCTGCCGGTACAGACAGATCTGGCCATCACCGGAGCAAAAGCCTATTTAAATAAAGAAAAGGCCGGAAATGCATCCCTGGCATTGATCGGAGAACTGGATGCCCTGAGGATTCCGCAGCATGCACATGCAAATCAGGAGACACAGGCAGCTCACTGCTGTGGACATCACGCACAACTGGCAGGAGTCATCGGAGCGGCGCTGGCACTTACGGATGCAGAGGTGGCACAGAAGCTGGATGGACAGGTGATCTTCTTCGCCACACCGGCGGAAGAGTACGGTGAGATCGAATTCAAGAATCAGCTGATCGCTGATGGCAAGATCGCTTACGGTGGTGGAAAATGTGAACTGATCCGCATCGGTGCTTTCGATGATGTGGATGTGGCACTGGCGCATCATATTTCCTTAGAGGGAATCCGGCTGGGAAGTAACAGTGGCAATGGTTTTGTATCCAAGGTGATCCGTATCAAAGGAAAAGCAGCCCATGCGGCGGGATGTCCGGAAAAAGGTGTCAACGCCTTATCGGCAGCAAGCCTGGGGTTACAGGCACTGGCACTGAACCGTGAGACCTTCCGGGATGAGGATTGCGTGAGGGTTCATCCGATCCTGACCAAGGGCGGAGATCTGGTCAATGTAGTTCCCAACGAAGCGGTGCTGGAGACACTGGTAAGAGGCAAGACCCTGGAAGCTTTCGCAGATGCATCCGTCAAGACAGATCGTTCCTTCAAGGCAGGAGCACTTGCCATGGGAGCAGGGTATCGTATCGAGACTATGCCGGGCTATCTTCCTTCTCTCTGGCAGCCGGCACCGGAAGAGATGGCCGATGCTGTGAAAGCACTGGCAGGAGAAAAAACGGTATACGAGGTCAGACCGGAGGAACACAGCGGAGGATCCACAGATGTGGGAGATGTACAGCATCTGCTTCCTGTGATCACTTTCAATACCGGTGGTGCCGTCGGTGGTTTACATCAGGTGGATTTCGATATTGTGGATGAGGAAGAAGCTTATGTGTTGACCGCAAAAATATTTGCCCTGAGTGCTTACCGAATGTTGAAGGACGGCGCGGAAGTGACGAAGCGGACCAAACAGGAATATCATCCGAGATTCGCAGATAAGCAGGAATACATAGCCTTTATGGACAGCTTTAATAAGGTGGAGGAAGCGGACATTGAGTAAAGCAGATTATAAAATAGAAGGAACGGTTCCCAGAGAACTGTTGGTAAGTGAAGTGAGAAAGGCCGCAAGACAGTTCGCCATGCAGTTCTTCCACTTCAGTAAAGTATTATATGACCAGTTCGGACTGGAGAAGACCAAAGATATCGTGAGACAGACCGTATTCGAACTGGCAGTGGACCGGTCGGATCAGCTGCGGGAAAAGGCACTGGCGCAAGGCCTGAAGGCAGATTCCGTAGAAGACTTTATGAGTGTTATCGACCTTCCCTTCACCGGATGGATCCCGGAATGGGGAGAAGATCACTGTCCCTATGCGGAAGTGTGGAGAACTTATTTTGACAAATATCCCTGGTTCCGAGAGATCGCACCGTTTTACTGTGACGTGATCGACACTACTACCATTGAGAATTTTTCCAAATGTCTCTCCCACAGGATCACACAGAATGTCATCCTGGAAGGTACCTGTTGTAAGAGAGAGTACTTTGAAAGCGATAAGGTGAAGCGAGGAGAATACACTTATGGAAAAAAAGAAGAAAACTAAGAATAAGAAACGTTTTACCTGGGTGAATCTGGCACAGCTGCTCACCGTGGCGGCACTGCTTCTGTGGATGCAATGGGCAGTAGATTCCGGCAGGGTGCTTACGATCTTCGTGGCGTCCCCGACTTCCATCGTGGAAGAGGGCATTAAGATCATTACAGACGGAACCTTATGGCCTCACTTATTGCTGACGATCCAGGAGACACTGGCAGGTTACCTGTCCGCAGTGGTAGTCGGTATTGCGGTAGGTCTGTTGTGGACATTGTTTCCGGTATCGGAGAAGTACATGAATGTATTCTGTTCGGCAATCATGGCAGTTCCGAAAGTAGCAATCCTGCCGCTGTTGATCCTGTGGTTTGGCATCGGCTTTCAGTCCAAGGCGCTTCTGGTATTTTTGTTCTCGGTATTTACAATTCTGTATAACACAGTGACCGGAGCCAAGGAGTGTAAAAAGGAATACCTGAAGGTGGCAAGGGTCTTTCGGGCCAACCGTTTCCAGACCGTATTTCTGGTCATCATTCCGGCGGCACTGCCGTCGATCTTCAACGGATTGAAGCTGGCAGCGGCAACGGCACTGACCGGTGTATTGTTCTCGGAAATGCAGTCGGCGAGAGCGGGACTCGGCTATCTGCTGACAGAATCCCAGAACCTGTTGAACACCCCGAGGATGTTCTTCCTGATCATCCTGATCACCTTATTATCTGTAGGCGCAGTGAAACTGATCGATGCCATCGAATATGCTATCAGCTATCGATGGAGACATGTATAAGCAAATAAATTTTTTCAATAGACGAGGAGGAAAATGTTATGAAAAAGAAAGTATTCAGCGTATTACTGACTGTGGCACTGGCAATCGGAGTACTGGCAGGCTGCGGCAGCAGTGCAGCAACCGGCAACAATGCAGCAACCGGAGCCGCACAGAATGAGGGAAGCCAGACAGCAAGTGCAACTACCGCAGGAGAGGAATCCGGAGACGCCATCGTGATCCGTTCCTGCTTCGCTACCGGAATGACCGGTGCGGTGAACCGTTTTGCCATTGAAAAGGGTCTGTATAAAGAGCTTGGCATTGAGTTCGAAAACGTAGAGGCCAGCGCCGATACCAACTCCACAGTAATGTCCCTGATCACCAGAGGAGAGATCGATGTGGCAGACGGAGATCCCAGTTCTTATATCCCCGGTATCTACAACGGTGTGCCTGCCAAGCTGGTAGGAAATATGTGGAGATACTCCGGATGCTACTGGCTGGTGGCAAACAATGATATACAGGATTTCTCCGATCTGGAAGGCAAAAAAGTCGGTACCGCAGGAGCTTCCGGCGGAATGAGACTTTCCGTATTGAAGATGTTGGAGAAGAACGGTGTCAGCACGGATAACGTGGATCTGATCGCCAACGGCGTATACCAGACCGCTTATGCATCCCTGACTTCCGGCGAAGTGGACGCTACGATCATTCACAACCCGTATGCGGCACTGGCTGAGGCAGACGGCACCGGACATATCCTGGGAAGAGCCTGGGACTACATCCCCGACTACTATACCGGAACGATCATCGCAAGCAACAGCTTTATTGAAAATGAGCCAGAGAAGCTGCAGCGCTTCCTGACCGCTTATTATCAGGTACATGAAGAAGTTAAGAATGACTATTTCGACGAATTTGTTGCATGGGCAGCAAAAGAGATGAATACTTCCGAAGAGGTTATGAGAAAGGCCATCGAGTCGGAAATCGATGTATGGCTGGATTATCCGGTAATCCCCGAAGATCGTCTGGCTACCACCTTTGAATATCTGAAGGAGTGCGGCTGGGTAGATGAAAATGTCAGCTACGAAGGAACCTACACCAACGAATTCGCGCAGGTAGCTGCAGATATCCTGGGAATGACCGACCCGGAAGCAAAATAATTGAGAATGCTCTGAAAATAAGAGACACAGGAAACGGAGGTAATGGAAATGCCCGCAATATCCATTAAAAATATCAACAAAACCTATATCGATCAGGATGGAAACGAAGTACAGGCACTGCATGACATCAATCTTGATGTGGCAGAAGGTGAATTCGTCTGCATCGTAGGTCCCAGCGGATGCGGTAAGAGTACCCTGTTAGAGATCGTGGCGGGCCTGCTGGATGCTACAAGCGGCGAAGTATTGCTGGATGGACAGCCGGTACACGGTACCAGCAGAGATATTGGCGTGGTATTCCAGGATGCCTCCCTGTTTCCCTGGAGAACCGTACGGAAAAATGTGGCATTCGGACTGGAGATCGCCGGAGTACCCAGGGAAGAGAGAGAAGAACGGTTAAAGCGTTATATCTCCATGGTCAGCCTGAACGGTTTTGAGAACAAATATCCGGCACAGCTGTCCGGCGGTATGCGGCAGAGAGCCGGCATCGCCAGAACCCTTGCCATGAATCCCAAGGTCATCCTCATGGATGAGCCCTTCAGTGCCGTGGATCATCTGACCAAATGCACACTGCAGGAGGAACTGATCAATATCCGTCAGGCAGAGAACAAGACGGTATTATTCGTCACCCATGATATCAACGAAGCGGTATTTCTGGCAGACAGAGTCGTGCTGTTAAGCCCAAGACCCAGTACGATCCAGAAGATCTACGAGATTCCGCTGGAGCAGAAGAGAGGACGCAGTGATCCTCTGCTGTTAAAGATCGCAGCGGAAATTGCCAAAGATATTAACAGTGGCGGACAGGATATTCCCAACAACTATTGGGGCAACTTATAGGCGGAGAATACAGAGAATAAGGAGGCAGCAGTATGTTTCGTGACACCAGTATGGATTACCTTTCCAGAGATGAAGTACTTGAGATCTGGAATCACAATATGCGTCTGACAGACGAGCAGCTTTTAGCCATGGATGAGACAGAATTCCGGGCAAGAGTGAGAGAACGTTCCCATCATACCCTGGAGATCCAGGTATATGCCACCGCATATCGCCACCAGAAATTTAGAGACCTCCGACCTCGGAAAAGTCATCGCCCTGACCTTCCGTCTGTCCCCACAGGCAGTACTGGAGGAAGTGAATATCCGACCTTTACAGGGAGATACCTATTAGGCAGTCGATGGACTGCCTTTTTTCTTCCCAAGGAAACTCATTGAATGTTAAAAAAAAGTATGGTATGATAAAGAGCAGAACTGACAAAGATACGAGAATCACGGAGGTTTTTAGATACAATGGAACAGTACAAGCAGGAATTTATTGAATTCATGGTGGATTGTCAGGCGTTGAAGTTTGGCGAGTTTACCTTAAAGAGTGGCAGAAAGTCTCCTTTCTTCATGAACGCAGGTGCGTATGTCACCGGTTCTCAGCTGATGAAGCTGGGCGAGAGCTATGCGAAAGCAATTCACGATACCTATGGTGACGATTTTGATGTATTGTTCGGACCTGCCTATAAGGGCATTCCCATCAGTGTTGTAACCGCAGTGGCTTACAGCAAATTATACGGCAAAGAGATTCGTTACTGTTCCGACCGCAAGGAAGAGAAGGATCATGGCGCAGATAAGGGAAGCTTCCTGGGAAGCTCCTTAAAAGATGGCGACAGAGTCATCATGATCGAGGATGTTACCACCTCCGGCAAATCTATGGAAGAGACCGTTCCCAAGGTAAGAGGAGCAGCCAATGTAGAGATCGTTGGTCTGATGGTATCCCTGAA
>OGMP01002366.1_pt1 | contig 11829 bp, 9 predicted proteins | sample 1573261 | NCBI WGS metagenome assembly OGMP01 (sample SAMEA2581878, study PRJEB24529) | metagenome | biome: Human gut stool | place: China | collected 2011 | reverse complement strand
TCGAACTTCATTTGCCGGGGATTCTTGTCGATAAGCCACTGACGAACCTGCGCTTCTTGTTGCGGCGTGAGTTTGGCTCCCTCACCCTGAGGACGACCACGTTTACCTCCATTGATGGCTTCTTCTTCCGAGGTGTTCTTGGCGTTCTTGAACCATTTGAACACGGTAGAACGACCAACCCCCAAGGCCTTGCAAATGCAGGGCACGGGAAACCCTTCGCGACGCATGGCAAAACCACGTTCGCGAAGGAGTTTTAGTTGATCCGGGGTGTGTCTACGGGCATCAGTCGCTTTCATGCCGCCATTGTATCATATAGTCTACTATTTTTCAATCTGGTTAATAATGGCACTAAAACCGAAGGAACTTTGGTGGAGGGGACTTCATCTCTGGGAGTTGGCTACGGAGGCTGATTGGCTGAAGCTGCCGTATGTGATTCGCAAACGAAGTCAATAGTTGTTGTGGCACTCTTGTCGTTGTTGCCGTCATTGAAGCGAGACTTCATCAGGCGGAACTTGAGGTCTTTGTCCGCACAGAACTCCTGAGCCTGCTTGATCAATTCAACACGAACGCTGCCGCCGTTGTCGGTGGATTCATTCAAGGCACTGACCGTATAGGTGTTGCTTCCGATTTCGATGAAATCTGTGTATTCGGGACTGCTGGCGCAGCCTGCGAGAAGCAGGGCTGAGGGAAAGGTGATAGCCAGATTAAGACGACGGTTGAGCATGAGCTACCTCGTGTGAAAAGGACTACCTGCTTCGATTGTAGTGGAATGTGGTGGGGTTGAAATATGGGGAAATTGGAACGAAAAGAAGACAGAGTTCGGAGAGTTGATTCAAAAATCGATAACAATGAATTCACGAAGAATTGTCGTGGAGACCAAAATGAAAAAAAATGAATCGATTGGGATCGTGTTTAAAGCGGGTTTGTTGACTCTGGTCTGAACCATCGATAATTTCTCAGACTGCATTTGTAGAGTTTTCGCCTCGGAGCTTATTTGCCATCGCCTTTGTCACTGGTCAGGCATATAAGACTCATTCGGTTAATGATACTGAACGTTTACATTTAGAAAATTGGCAAATCTATAATGAGTACACCCAGTACGATGCATCGTTTATGAAAGTATTGAGGGCTAGGAACACGTTGCCTTATAATTGATCTAGTCTTCCTGTAGGAACGGCTAAATATTTTCATGCACTAAATAAGTATTGGCACTTCTAAAAATAAAATTGATGTTTAGGTTACTTCAAAGGATGATAAATTTGTCCAGTATATCATCGATCATCAATCTGAGATAGAGCAAGAGTTTGGACAGCTTGGAGAGCCGTATGATGCTCTAGAAGAGTAGGGGAATTCGATTCTTCCATACCAGTTGCGATATAAGAAAAGAGATAAGTAAGTGGAACGAATTCATTAAGTGACAGTTAGAACAAATCTTGGTCTTGTGTGATATTGTGAAACGTCTTGAAGCACGGTTTGAGCAGGAATGCGTTTCTATAGCGTTGGGCGATTAAAGGCCGAGAAATCATGTCGGCCGATTTTTGCCGAAAAAAGCCGGTCTTTCCGTTGGAAAGACCGGTTCAAAGGAGAAGAAACTTTGTCCACTTCAGGGAATAATAGAGTTGATTAACCGACTTTTTCAACCCTGACTGGAATTCCAGCTCTGCAGTTGGCACCAACCCAATAGTCATTAAGCATGGAAGCAATGCCGGGACGGGTTGGATCGTGCGGGATTAAACGATTGATGGCGATGCCTCCGGCAGCAACCTTGATTGCACCGATTTTCTTTCCGTCGATTATGATTTCCTGTGCGCCATAGGCCCAGTGTCCAAAGCCGTGTGCAACGCAGACGGCCCCCCTAGCGACGCCGTGATCGGCCTGCAGAATGCCTTCTGCGGGCACACCGTTGCCGCTGATGATACGGACGCGGTCGCCCGTTTTGAGCCCCAGGCTTTTTGCCGTGTCGACGTTCATCTGCACGAAGTTCTGGGGCGCAATCTCGCGGTTGCGCTCGTAGATCACGGAGTAGGGTGCGCGAAGTTCGGGCTTATAGGTTGTCAACAGTAGCGGGAACTTCTTTACGGGCCATTCTTCTTCCCAGGGCTTTCCGCTGAAGAAGCACGGCTTCATCACCTGCGGGACACCTGGATAGCGCTTGCCGCTGTAGGCATGACGTATGGCGCTCATGGCCGGGTTGAATAGCTGCAAGAACTTGCCACCCGCTCCGGTAAAGAACTCACCCTTGTAGCGCTCATGGGTTTCGTAATAACCGCCGCGGGACAGGAGCGCCTCAACTTTGGTCGCTTCGGCCTCGTTCATCTTCGGGGCAACCATCTTCATGGCTCGGTCGAGACCGGCAAGTTCACGATCGACGGCATTCACCTCGGGCAGGTTCTTGAGCTGAATCGCGACATTGGCGAGATAACGGGGATACCAGTCCTCGGCGGTGAGCAGATCCACCTTGCCGCCGTCCTTGGTGGCGATCGCATTCTTGCCAAAGCCCGGGAGCTTCATTGCCATGGCGCAGTCGATGCAGAATTGCTCCATGCAGACATGTTCGCCCGCCGCGTTTTTGACCGTGTGTTTTTCAACGACGGGGACGCCGGCCGAAACCCAGGGATTGAAGTTGCCCCAGGTGCGGTCGCAGGCGTAGTCTTCGAACGGAACCGTATCCGGGATGATGTAGTCAGCCAGACGGTTGGTTTCGTTGATATAAGCGTCGATGCCGATGATGAGCGGAACGACCTTCGAATCCGCAAGACCCTTCACGGCCTTTTCATCAAAGGACGAAGCGCTGTAGACGGGGTTGCTGCGCCAGATAATCAGGGCTTTTGCCTTGTACGGATCGCCGTTGACGGCTGCGGTGATCATTTCGGCAGCATTGTTGGCCGCGTAACCCGAGAACATCGGATGGAAGACGTGCTTGGCCGGATAGGGATTCTCCTTTTGCTCCACATGATGTTTGTACTCGGAGGAGGCTTCATAAGGTGCATTGCGCACCATCGTCATCTGGTTGGACTGATCGATGGCACCCTCGAACGTGGCGAGGTTGTAGTTTCCGGTAAAGCCCATGTACGAGCCGCCGCCGTACATGGCGCCGCCCTTGGCGTCATGGCTGGCGATGAGCGTATTGAGAATGCAGCACAGCCACGAAGCCATAGCCGTATTGCAACTAAAGAGTCCGCCGACGCGAACAACCGCCGCCTTGCGGCCATGAGAGGTGAGCTTTTTGGCAATTGACTTGATCTGATTCTCAGGGATGCCGCACTGCTTGGCGTAGTCTGAAAGCGAGTGTTTGCTGGCTTCTGCGCGCAGCATTTGGGCGCTGCTTACCAGATGTACCGTCTCGCCCTTGGCATCCTTGACCTTCATATCGACGTAGATATCAGCCGTATCGACGGCATCGGCTGCGACCAGCTTACCTTTGACGCTGATGATGTTCGTTCCCTTCTTGCCGACGCCGAAGACGGATGCATCGGCCATCTGAAGCGTGTCGGGACGGTTTTCAGAAACGACGACGAGGTGCGTGGCGTTCGACCAGTTGACTTCGCCCGCCTTTTGAGCAGCCTTCTGGTTGGGGATGGAAAGAAACTTCTTGTTTTCCCAGCCGTTGTCAAGGATCACCTTGACCAAACCGTACAGGAAGTAGTCGTCCGTGCCAGGCAGGATCGGACACCACTGCGCGCCGGTCGACTGTGCCGTAATTGAGCGCAGGATCGGATCAACGACGACGTACTCGACCTTGCGGACTGCGCGTGCGTCGGCAATGGCGCTGCCCCAGCGGTTCAAACTGAAGCCTGAGTTGCTCGGACTCGTGCCGATGAAGATGGCGAACTCAAAGTTCTCCCAGTCGGGTTCGCACAGGCCAGCCGTCACTGTCGGCGCCAGACCGGCCGAGTAACCGATGGCGGGAGCGTTGCCGCAGTATGCGTGCTTCGTGAGCGCGTTCACGGTTCCGAAGGACTGCTTGACGAAGCGCGTGAGCAGCGCGCCACGCATCGTGTCCTCTTCGTTGAAGGCTACGATGAGCAGGTTTGACTTCGGGCCGAACTCAGGCTGCGAAGGATCAATGAGCGATTTGGTGTCGCGGATCGCCTTGAGGCCGTCAATATGCCCTTCACCGAATAGGTTGCCACCGTTGACAATTTCGTTGATTGCCTGTTCGTAGGAAATGCTCTTCCAACGGTTTTCGCCACGTTTGCCGACGCGCTTGAGAACCTTCGTAATGCGCTGCGGGTTGGTGAGTGATCCGACCGCACTTGCGCCGCGACCGCAGACGGAGGCGCGGAAAATGTCTTTGCCGGCTTCTCCGAGACGGGCATAGGCCTTGTCAAGGTGCATCGCCAGCGGTAGGGGCTTACCTGCGGTCATGACCTCGGAGTAGGGGTTGCCCGCTACGCGCGTGACTTCACCAGTTTTTTCATTGAGGCGGTAGCGCAGTGCACACATGCAGTTGCAGCCGAAGCACTTCGTAAATCCTAAGCGATAGCCGGGAACAAGCTTCACTGAGCTGCCCGTTACGCGTAGAAGTTCGGGCTGCTCGGCAAAACCGAATTTCGTCCGATTTGTTTCTGTCATCTTTGCATCCCTCTTATCTCTGCCAGGCAACAGCCGGCGTGCTCAAAAGTTTCTTGTCATCAATCTCAGGTAGCCCCACGTAGTAAATGTTGGGGTTGGTGCCGCTGCTTGCGAGAAGTCGGTAGGCCTTTTCTTTCCTGAGGATCTTGGCGACCTCGCTCTCGGGGTCGTTCACGTCGCCGATGAGGCGGGCGTGACCGATGCAGGTCTCGACGCAGGCCGGCAGCAGACCCGCCTGCAGACGATGAATGCAGAAATTGCATTTCTCAGGCGGATTCTTCATTTCTGAATCCTTCTTGCGCGCGCCATAGGGGCAGGCGATGGTGCAGGCCTGGCAGTGAATGCACTTGTCGTAGTCGATGACGACTATGCCGTCTTCGGGGCGCTTGTAGGTTGCCTTGACAGGGCAGACGGCTATGCAGGGAGGGTTGTCGCACTGGTTGCACTGATGCGGCATGGGCAGTGTCCTCACATTGCCCTTGGCGTCTACCATCGGAACTTGAACCACGTCGGTACGGTTGCGACCGACGGGCACGCGGTTTTCCAGTGAGCAGCTCACTGTGCAGGAGATGCACCCGGTGCAGCGGCGGACGTCAAACACCATGATGTAGTGCTTGCCGGGGGCTTTGGCAAATATTTCGCTGGGAGAAACCAACGCGAGCGTCATGCCGGTTCCCGCCACCTTAAATAGAGTTCTTCTGTTGATCATGAATTTGATCTCCGTAGATTCCGGATCTTGAAAAAACAAAAGTTGTGCCCCCTTCCTTACCTTTTAGCGGGCATAGGAAGAGGGGGACGGCTGGGAGTCGGTTGCTAACGTTTAGACGAAACCTTGGCATACCAGAGGTTGTGGTTCTGCTTGGCCCAGTTTTCGTCGCACTTGCCCGAGAGCATGTTCTCGATACTCCCCTCGCTCATGACTGCGCCCATGTAGATGTGCACGACGCTGAAGGCGCCAAGGACCACGGCCGAGATCACGTGAAGTACGATGGCGAGCATGCGCTGCGACTTGCCGAGTTCAAACCAGTCAGGCCAGAGCATGATTAGGCCCGTGGCGATGAGGATCAGGCCAAAGACGACGAAGCACCAGTAGAAGGCCTTCTCGCCTGCGTTGGCAAAGCCTGCGTCCGGATGCACCTTGTTGGCTGTGTTGATGTAGCCACCCAGGTGAGCAAACCACTTCAAATCATAGGAAGCGGGTATTTGGCGGGTAAGCCACTTCAGCATCAAGACAATACCGGCTACTGCAAAGATGGGAGCAAAGAAGTTGTGGAACATCGTGCAGCCCTTCATGAAGGCTGCCCATGTATCGGCGCCCATCAGAGGCATCAGCCATTCGCGGCCCGATGCGAGGAAAAAACCACTCAGGATCAATACAAGGCAAGGAATTGCAGTCACCCAGTGCAGGGCGACATCTCCGATGCTCCAGCGGTCGATTAGCTTGCCCGAAAAACCGTTAATAAGCTTCGAGCGGCCATTGATGAGCATAAACACCGCAAAGAGGATCGCCACAACAACGAGCGAGGAGAAAACCCAGCCTGCAATGGCACCTGAAGAATGCAGGAAGTTCAGGTAGGAGGTACTCACCGTATCCGGGGAATACACGGTTCCAAAGTCATAAATGTCGACCGGCATGGCCGGAACATCAATGGCATCATTGGCTCGGACGCTCTCTTCAACAGGGAACCAGTCCGAGTGCATGTGAGTCACTTCCTGCGCCAGCAGGGGTAGACTCGTGCCAAGACCAATGCCTGTAGCAAATAAATTTCTCTTCATCATTTTGAATCCTTGTATATGGGTATGGACTCATTGAGTCGCTCAATGCCGTGAACCGGCTTTTGAAGCGCAATGTTTCCGAAACAGGACTGAAGTTGGTGATTGAGCTTTTCAGCCCAAGCCGACAAAATGTGTTCCCTGGAATTCGAAGCCATGGCATCCAGAAAGGGTGCAGCCCAATGTCCAAGATGTTCGGCCCAGAATGCTTCAGAAAATTCGATCACCTCTTTGATGTCGGTATTCGGGGAACTAGGCGCCTCAGCAGCGACCGTCATCAAACACTCTAAAAACTCAAGTTCGCTTCCAAAGAAATCCGCCGGCTCGTTGAATGTCTTTTGGCGGGTGATAAGTCCGGCCTGGGCATAAAACCAAGCAACGGATACCGTCATGCGAGAATAAAGTTCCCGGGCTCCGGTCCAAACGCTTTCGTAAGGAGGAACAACCTTTCGATGAGGACCGACACAAAGTCGGTTGAACTCAGCCTCAAGATCGTCAAGCCGGAGGGCAAAAGTTTCAAGCGAGGCGGCAAAGCTGGTTTCACCGTGGCTTTGCGCCCATTCAAGAAGGTTTTGCCACGTCGCAGTCTTACCGGGCGCAAACATCACTTGCTTGAAAACACGTAGCATGTCGGCTGCATTTCTACAGTCACTTGATTTCATAGGGCGGTGTCCTCTTGCGGAGAATGATCATGTTTGGTTTATTGACTCCGTCCTTGTAGCCAATGCCTGTTTTTGACACCTCTTTGGGATTGGACTTCAGAAGCTGATTGACATAATCCACATCAAGGCAGCCGACAGGGCAACCAGTGACGCAAGCCGGTTTCATACCCTGTTCGAGAAGTTCCAAACACATGTTGCATTTGGCAGCTTTTCCGTCGCTCTTGCTGATCACAATGGCGTCATACGGGCAGGCTGTCTTACATAAGCCGCAGCCGGTGCACTTATTGCGATCGAGGACAATGATTCCATCGTGACGCTTGATAAAGGCGTTGGCGGGGCATACCGCCATGCAGCTTGGCTCTGAGCAATGCATGCAGGCGTGTGAGAGCCAAACATCACGGCCTCGGCCATCCTTGGCTTTTACTTCATAGCAATCAATCTTGCGGAAGCGCACATCTTCGGGCAGCTCGTTATGCAACTGGCATTCGACCATGCAACCACCGCAACCGACACAGTTTTCCTGGCGGAAGACAAAACCTTTTTGAATGGGATTGGTTGACATATCGGGCTCCTTAGGCTTTTTCTACATTCACGCGAGTTGAGTGATAGGCAGATCCACCACCCAAATCAGCCACTCTTGTTGTGCAAAGACAGTTCGTGTTGGTGCCCTTGCCGTAAGGATTCATGCGCATCCAGTTGCACTTGACTGTACGAACCGTACCCACCGGCACGCGTGTGGTGATGCGGGCTCCGAAAAATGCTTCACCCCGTGGATTCGATAGGCGCAGGCGCTGGCCATTTTTGATGCCGAGTCTTGCGGCATCTTTAGGATTGATTTCGCACTCGTATGCGTTAAAGGCCCGTATGTACTTGACGTTGTAGAACTGAGAGTTTTCACGCTGAACCATGGCAGGGCTGATCATGTCGAAGGGAAGTTTTGCTTCTGCTTCTTCCATTTCTTCATTCGGCAAGCCGAGGTCGATAACTGGATTAAAGCCCAAGTCTTTCATTTTTTGAGAGTAAATCTCAATTTTTCCGGAAGGCGTGAGAATCTTTCCGTCGCCTTCGCGTGGTACTGGCATGGGATACTGCAGGTTGACGAACCTCTCCTTCTTGACTCGCTCATAGGTAACTCCCTTATACACGGGAGAATCTGTATCCATGAATGCTTTGATGACGTCAATCGACGTTTCATCAAATTCTGGATCGGTAAAGCCCATGCGCTTGGCGTATTCACGGAAGAAGTCCCAATTCGACATGGATTCACCCAGAGGATCGACAACCTTCTCGCAGATTTGAATAACCCAGAAGTAATAGCTTGGAGTCACATCTTCAGTTTCAAATTGTGTGCAGGAGGGCAGAATCAGGTCGCAATAATCCATCGAATCGGTCATGAGGAAGTCAAAACCGACGACAAACAAATCTTCGCGTTGGAAGTCTTTGATGAGTTTCTGAACATTGCCGGCTACAGCCAGCGGATTGCCATTGAAGAACACAAGCATATGAATCGGCTTGATGGGCTTTCCTTCAGAGGTGGGATTCTCTGCCTGCAGAGCAGTGTCCAGAGAATTCATATTGACGTGCTGAACATTGCCGATCCAGTTATCGCACCTGCCTTTCACACCATTAAGAGAAGCAATGCCAAGTCTGTTACCCGCAATCAACCCGCTGTTGGGTTTCCCATATAAGCCGCAGACAGCCCACAAGATGGTGCAAGCCCGGGAAATGCGTCCGCCGTTATAATGTCGGTTCGCACCCCAACCGGCATGACTCAGGGCTGCATCCGAATGAGCAAGAACATCTGCAAATTCTTCAATGTCTTTGCGCGGAACTCCGGTGACCTTGACGATATCGTCCCATGAAACCGTCTTGACAAAAGCCTCAAGTTCTTGCACTCCCATGCAGTATTGATTGAGGTAGTCTCGGTCTTCCAGGTGATTGTCGAAAATGTATTTGATCATCCCGGTGACAAGCCAAGTGTCGGTAGCCGGTTTGGGTTGCAGCCAAATATCGGCTTGAGAGCACAGAGGCGTACGGTTGGGATTGACGCACAGCACTTTTTTGCCTTTGTCGCGGGCGATGTTGATATATTTCAAGAAGTGAATGCAGGATGCTGCTTCGTTAACACCCCAGCCCACATAACAATCGGCATTGACAACTTCTTCAGGGTTCGGACCGTCTGGTCCTCCCACGGTGATATTAAAGGCGCTGAACAGAGCCTCTACACAGACTTTTCTGTCGAGATAGCTGGCGCCGATGCGATTAAAGAAGCGATCGGGACTGCGCATGCCAACCGTGCCGTAATTGCCCGAATAGGAGTATGGAAGGATTGCTTCGCCACCGTATTTATCGACAACTTCGTGGGTCTTTTTAATCAAAATGTCCCAAGCTTCGTCCCAAGTGATTCGACGCCATTTTCCGCTGCCTTTGGGACCGATTCGTACCATCGGATGCAAAATGCGATCTGGGGCATACATGTATTGCACGTACGTCAAGCCTTTCACACATGGGCAGGTCCCAGTCTTAAATTGTGTCGCATCACCTTCCACCCAAGTGGCACGACCGTTTTGAACGCTGAATTTTAAAAGGCAGCGATCGGCACAGTTGCGCAAACAAGTGTTGTATTTAAATGTCCCAGCTCGTTTATTCAGTAGTGCTGGGTTTGCGCCAATTGTTTCTAAAGCCGAAGCGGGGCCTGGAACGAGACTGGTAAGACTAGCAGCAGCGGCAAACGTTCCAACTCGTGACAAGAAACTTCGTCGTGATAGCCTCATATATACTCTCCTTCTGGATTTCAATTCGGGAATTCGAATCCCGAGGATTTGACAGGTCTTCTGTAAATTTTTTGAAAATTTCAACAGGATATTCCATGTCAAACTTTATTAATTTAAATAATTCATCAATTTGTTTTGGACTCTAATTTCTCCCATAATTCTCTAAGTCCCATTACTAATTCATTTTTAACCCAGTTAAAAACTGAATTATGAGGATTTCCGTTGTAAGTGAGATAATTGCCGATCGGCCTTGCAGCACAACGTATTTTAGTGATTCGTGTGCACAGCGCGCTGGGCATTTCTATAATCTCCAATTTAGGAATGTAGGAAACGTAATGACGAGTAAATTGATTGCAAACAATTGCGACCGAATCCGAATGCAAAATCTTCCAAAGTGCAGCAGACATACTCTCTGTTTCAGAGCCGATTTCCATCACTAATCCATCTTGCCGGCAGAGTTCGACAAACACGGGGCAACTCAGTTCTTTGAAGTATTCAATCTGAACGAGCGGATATTTCGCCAATTCGGCCGTAGTTAAGTTTGTAGCGTTAGTGAGAGGGTGTCCCTTTCGGCAAAGCAAATATTCAGTCATGGGTGAGGAAAATCTTTCGAACTTAAGATCCTCCTGTTTGAAGCCTTCGTAGGTCACAAGAAAGTCAATTTTCCCTTCGGCCACCTCTTTGCCGTAGTCGTTTCCTGCAACATGAATGTTGAAGCGCAGTCTTGGTGCATAGGGGAAAATCTTTTGCTCGATAACTTCTTGAATTGCCCAGATAAACTCATCATACGCGTAGATTTCAAAAATTCGATCAGAATTTGAAAGATCAACGTCTGAAAATTTCTCCTGGGCTTGTTGCATTTGTTTTTCAATTTCGGCAAATATTGGAGCGAGTTCAATTGCTCTCTGGGTTGGAACAAGTTGGTAACCTTTTCGAATAAAGAGCAGATCCCCTGTGCATTCGCGGAGAACTTTTAGGCAGCGACTGACGTTGACTTCCGACATTCCGAGTTCAGTTGCTGCAATTCTTGCCTTCCGATAACGGAAAACACTAAGAAAAGCTTTGATTTCAAGGTAAGACAACTTGTTTAGATTCGTGTTCATATTCTTTCTTCACCGCGTTATTTGAGTTCATGGCTGTGAAGTAGAAACCAGCAGCAATGCAAGAGGAAGATTTGACAATTCATCCATGACTCTATTTCTATCTAATTCTAGAAAATTCGCACCATTGTAGAATTTTTTTTGATTTGATTTTCATCAAATTGTGCAACCTTGCAAAATTTGAATTTAATGGTTTCAGAATTTGAAAACAATGCTATGTCCGCATTCGTTTTTTGAATATTTGATTTTCAGTATTTGAAAGATTTTTCAATTTGATTTAAGTCAATTCAAATAATATTCAGAAACGATTGTTGTTTTTTAATATACACGCAGGAAGTTCTCCTGTCTAGCGAGGTAACAAATATGAATGGTGTGGTTATAGAAAAAATCAACGCTGCCGTTGAGGCTATGAAGGCGCAGCCGTCGTGCGGGCGCACTTCATTTGAGGCTGAACTTGAATGGAAGGACTCGACTCGCAACGAAATCAGAATTGGACAATTTCCTTCTATTACAATCGACGAACCGGTTGAAATGGGAGGTACTGGTAAGGGTCCTAATCCAGGCGAGCTTCTGCTCGGCGCACTGGCCGGTTGCTTCTCAGTCACTTTCGAAATGTTTGCCTCAAGTTTGGGCATCAAGATTCACGGTCTGAAAACTTCTATTAAGGGGTTTGTGGAACTTTCCAACGTCTTTGGCATTACGGAAGGCACGCATGCCATGCACGACATTGAGATCACGCTCAAGGTGGTTGCGGATGCTGATTTTGAACGAGTCAAGCAAATTGCCATGGATGCTGCGTCTACCTCGGCCATGCTTGCCTCTATGAAGTTCACACCGAAGGTCACTGTTGTTGCCCTTCGGGGATAAACGAAAAGGACTAATGATCTCCTACAGAGTCGGTGCAACCCAAACTCCCGGCCTACTAGATCACTAACGATTGAGGTA
>OGMP01002365.1_pt1 | contig 11831 bp, 9 predicted proteins | sample 1573261 | NCBI WGS metagenome assembly OGMP01 (sample SAMEA2581878, study PRJEB24529) | metagenome | biome: Human gut stool | place: China | collected 2011 | reverse complement strand
TGGGGTGACGGCGGTTGGCGGGCACAAATTATGGGGGGTGGTGGGTGGGTGCGCGGGAGGGGTGAATTTTCCCACTACAACAAAAGAGGAGAGGCGGGCCTCTCCTCTACTTATTTATATAGCTTACTTTTTATGGTACATCCTGTCGTCTTCCTCATAGGTCGGTTCGCAGGTCAGGTACATGCCGAGTTTCTTTAAAGTGTCAGCATCCACGCTGGAGAGGATGACGGTGGAATGGATGTCGCAGCCCTTCAGGTTGGGGATCTGCTCCATGGCCTTGGCGGCGTATTCATTTTCGGAGACCGAGCTGGACAGGGCGATCAGAATCTCGTCGGTGTGCAGGCGCGGGTTCCTGCTGCCGAGGTAGTTCGTCTTGAGCGTCTGGATCGGTTCGATGGCGCGGGCGGAGACCAGATCGGTCTCCTGATCGATGCCGGCCAGCTTTTTCAGAGCGTTCAGCAGGGCCGAGGATGCCGCACCCAGCAGCGGGCCAGTCTTGCCTGTGACAATCGTGCCGTCGGCCAGTTCAATCGCAGCGGCAGGCTGACCGTCAGTGGCTTCGGACATGGCATGGGCACGCTTTTCGACCTCACGTTCACCCAGGGCAATGCCCGCCTGGTTCATGAGCAGCTCGAGCTTGAAACGTTCCGGTTTGACAACACCGCTGGCCTTCTGGTCGCAGAGGCACTTGAAGTACCGGCGCACGATCTCATTCAGCGACGCTTCACGGCAGACATCGTCATCGATGATGCAGTTGCCTGCCATGTTGACGCCCATATCTGTCGGAGAGCGATAAGGGCTCTTGCCTGCAATCAGCTCAAACATTGCATTGACGACAGGGAAAATCTCCACATCGCGGTTGTAGTTGACCGTCGTCTTACCGTAGGCTTCCAGATGGAACGGGTCGATCATGTTGACGTCGTTCAGATCGGCGGTGGCGGCCTCGTAGGCGAGGTTGACGGGATGTTTGAGGGGCAGATTCCAGATGGGGAAGGTCTCGAACTTGGCGTAGCCCGCCTTGACACCGCGCTTGTACTCATGGTAGAGCTGGGACAGGCAGACCGCCATCTTGCCGCTGCCGGGGCCGGGGGCCGTGATGACCACCAGCGGGCGCTTGGTCTCGATGTAATCGTTCTTGCCGTAGCCGTCATCGCTGACGATGTGGGCCACGTCGTTGGGGTAGCCGGGAATCTTGTAGTGGCGGAAGGTACGGATGCCCAGGCCATTGAGCTTCTGCTCAAACGCCGTGACCTCGGGCGCATCGGTGTACTTCGTCACGCAGACGCTGCCCACAAACAGGCCGACGCCCTGGAAGGCATCGATCAGGCGCAGCACGTCCACATCGTAGGTGATGCCGTAGTCACCGCGCATCTTGTTGGCGACGATGTCCTCGGCGCTGATGACGATGACGATCTCGGCCTGCTCCTTGAGCTGCAAAAGCATCTGCAGCTTGGAATCAGGCTGAAAGCCCGGCAGCACGCGGGACGCATGGTAGTCGTCAAACAGCTTGCCGCCAAATTCCAGATAAAGCTTATTGTCAAACTGGGCGATACGCTCCCGGATATGGGCGGACTGCATCGCAAGATATTTGTCGTTATCAAATCCGATCTTCATCTACATTCCCCTTTTCCTGTGCTTAAACCAATATGTAATTAGTATACCATTTTTCGCGGCGGCTTGCAATGGGGTGGGCGCGCTTTCCTGGCCGGAAGAGGCCCTGCGCGCCAACATTATCGCCCAGGTCAGTCTGGCGCTGAACCGCATCTGGACCGAGTGGTACCCCAGCCGCGGGTACAGCTTCAACATCACGGGGTCGCCGGGGTACGACCAGGCCTATGTCAACGGGCGCACGGTGTTTGCGGTCATGGAGCGGCTGACCGCCGAACTGTTCAACACCTTTGTCCAGCGCAGCGGCGACGCCGAACCGTACTTTACCGAATACTGCGACGGCAAGACTGTGACCTGCCCCGGCATGAAGCAGTGGGGCACGGTGGACCGCGCGCGGGAGGGCATGAACGCGCTGCAAATCCTGCGGTACTACTACGGAAACCGCGTGCAGTTGGTCACAACCGACAACATTGCCGCCATCCCGTCCAGTTATCCGGGCAGCCCGCTGCGGCGCGGCAGCACCGGGACGAATGTGCGCATCCTGCAAAAGCAGCTTTCCCGCATTGCCAAGGATTACCCGTCCTTCGGCAAGCCCGCCGTGACCGGCACCTTCGACGAGGCCACCGAGAACAGCGTGAAGAAATTCCAGAAGCAGTTCAGCCTGACGGCGGACGGTGTGGTCGGCAGGGCAACGTGGAACAAGGTGAGCTTTATTTATGTCAGCGTCAAGGACCTGGCTGAGCTGACGAGCGAGGGCGAGACTGCTGAGGGCACCCAGAGCACGGGCGGCTGGCCGGGGACTGTTCTGCGGCGCGGCAGCACGGGCAGCAGCGTGGAGCAGGTGCAGTTCTGGCTTTCGGATTTAGCGCAGTTTGATTCGTCGCTGATGCGCGTGACGGTGGACGGCAGCTACGGCGCGGCGACTGAGCGGGCCGTGCGGGCGTTCCAGCAGAAGCAAAGCCTGACGGCGGACGGCGCAGTCGGGCAGCGCACTTGGAACACGCTGTACGCCGCGTGGGTCGACGCGCAGAGCGACCTGGGCGGTACAGCGTGGCCGGGCACAGCGCTGCGGCGGGGCGCCGCCGGCATGGAGGTGCGGCTTGTGCAGTTCTGGCTGCGGCTGGCGGCGGACAACTACAGCGCACTGCGCACCGTGACCGTGGACGGCAGCTACGGCGCGGCGACGGTCAGCGCGGTGGAGGCATTTCAAACGCTGTTTGGGCTGACGCCGGACGGCGTCGTCGGGCGCAGCACGTGGAACAAGCTGAAGGAGGTCGGGCTGGCCGTGGCAAACAAAATTGTGGCTGCCAACGTCGCGCCCGGGCAGTTCACGACCACCACGCGGGCGGGCAGCAGCGGCACCGCCGTGCGGGCCGTGCAATACTATCTGCGGCGGCTGGCGGCCTACTACAGCGATGTGCCACGCGTGGCCGTGGACGGAAAATTCGGCGCGGCGACGACGCGGGCCGTTAAGGCGTGGCAGTCCCGCGCCGGACTGACGGTGGACGGCGTCGTCGGGCGGCTGACGTTCCAAAGCCTGTACGACGCCGCGCAGGCACTCGAAGCCAGCGGCCCCGTTGTGCGCACGGTCAGCCTGCCTGCGCCCACCGCCACGCTGCGCCCCGGCGACACCGGCGCGGCGGTGCTGCGGCTGAATCGGCTGCTGCTCTTTTTGAGTCAGTGGATACCGGAAATCAACTTTACGGCCAGTGACACGCCCGACAATACCTTTGACCTCGAGTTGGAAACTGCCGTGCGCAGTGCGCAGCGGTACTTCGGGCTGACCGAGACCGGCGCGGTGACGGCGGCGGACTGGAAGGTGTTCCGCGATGCCGCCGAGCAGCTGTTAGCCGCGAACCCCGCCGGACCCAGCCCCAAACCGGGCGGCGTCTGGCCCGCCAGTGCGCTGGCACTGGGCAGCGCCGGGCCCGCGGTCCTGCAGGTGCAGAAGTGGCTGAACATCATTGCCGCGGCGGACCAGACCGCCGATTTTGTGCCCGAGACCGGCCTGTTCGACACCGAGACCCAGGCCGCGCTGGAAAGCTACCAGCTGACCGCCGGGCTGAAAACACTGGGCGTCGTGGACGCCGACACATGGGAGAGCCTGCGTCTGGCCGCGCAGGGGCTCTGCCGCGAATGTCAGGAGGGATAAGCTATGCCAAAGGTCTACGTGTACGACTCCTATGACAACAAGTTTTTCCGCTATACTTTGCGTGAGAACGACCCGATGCCCTACAGCACCGATACAACGCTGCGGGTGCGGGAGTTCCGCGGGTCCAGCAAGAGCAACGTGCTCTGGACGACCACCGCTGCCATGGAGGCGTGGAACCTGACCCGCCGCACCTACGGCAGCGGTATCCCGGTGGGGTACGCCTTCAAGCGCATCTGGGAGGGCGGCCACGGCACGACGAGCCAGCACTATGCGGGCGTGGCGTTCGACGTGGGGCAGAGCAGCACTGCCGCAAATCGCCGCAAAATTTACAACGCCGCTGTGCGGACCGGGGCGTGGGGTTACGTGGAGCCGCTGTCGATGACACCCACCTGGGTACACTTTGACCGGCGGTACGGCAAGCCCGCGTGCCGCAGCACGACGGCAGGCTACCCCACCGTGCGGCGCGGCAACCGAAACACCTACGTGCTGATTTTGCAGGACGCGCTGAACGCGCTGGGTTATTCGACGAACACGCTGGACGGCATCTTCGGCCATGCGACGGAGAACGCGCTCAAGGCGTGCCAGCGGCGGTTCGGCCTGACTGCCGACGGCGTATGCGGCTGCGCCAGCTGGAAAAAGATCGCCGAGGCGACGGTGGGGATCGGCAAAACGGCGACGGTTATTGATTCTTGATTTATCTGCTGGTATAATAAACTTGCCTCCTCCCAGAGGGGGCCAAGGAGCTGCACTATATTATATAAGGAAGTGTTCGCACATGGATATGCTGGAGTTTTTGCGCACCCGCCGCACCTACCGCCGCTTTGAACAGCGCCCTGTTGCGCCGGAGATCCTGACCAAGGCCGTCGATGCGGCACGGATAGCCAGCTGCGGTGCCAACCGCCAGACCGTGCGGTACATCGTTGTGCAGAGTGCCGACGCCGTGGCTGCCGTGCAGCCGCTGGTACACTGGGCCGCCTACCTGCCGCCCGAGCAGGGCCAGCCGAAGCCCGACGAGCTGCCCACCGCGTTCATTGCGGTTTTGCAGGACGACAACCTGCCCGGCGCGTCCGATGTGGATGTCGGCCTGGCACTGGGCAGCCTGACCGCCGCAGCCTGGGCACACGGCGTGGGCAGCTGCATCATGGGCGCGATTGACCGCCCGGCCCTGACCAGGCTGCTGGCCCTGCCCGATGGCGTGCGCCTGTGCTACATGGTCGCACTGGGCTACCCGACGCACGCGAGCAAGCTGGTCGAAATGCAGGACGGCAGCGTCAAGTATTATCTCGATGAAAACCGCGGCTACTGCGTGCCGAAGCGCAGCATGGACGAGGTGCTGCTGAAAACGCTGTAAAAGTAAAAATCGCAGTCCCGATGATGAAATCGGGGCTGCGATTTTTTGTATCCGTCAGAAGCGGCGTCTTTCAGCCTTATCCCAAAATAGCAAAGCTCTGTGCGCCCAGGGACAGCGTGTCGTTGACGATCTCCGCCTTGCCGATCGTGTACTGAATTTTCAGATCCTCGGCCAGCTCCAGCGGCAGCTCGATGGAGACACCCGCCGGGTTGACGGCGCAGATCAGATCGCCGCGCTGCCAGACGAACGGGCGGTAGTCGTCCTTCGCCTTGGGTGCGTACAGCACCTTGAACGGCGCGTCTGCGTTCAGGTCGGCGTGTGCATGACGGAAAGCCAGCAGCGACTTCACGCTGTTCAGCAGGCTGTCGGGGTCGTCCGCCTGAGCGGCCACGGTGGGCGCATCGGCGGCAGTGTCCACAGGCAGATAGATATCCTGCGCGTTGGCGGTGGAGAAGCCGTGGTTGGCCGTGTCGTCCCACTGCATCGGCGTGCGGGAGCCCGTGCGGAAGTAGCCGCCCTCCTTGGTGGGCAGCGGCAGATAGCGCATACCGATCTCGTCACCGTAGTAGACGAAGGGCGCACCGGGCAGCGTGAAAATTGTCGCGTAGGCCAGCCGCAGCTCGTCAGTCGTCAGGCCCGCCGAGGGGCGGATCGTGTCATGGTTGCAGGTGATGAAGCACCACAGACCGTCCTTGTGGGTGGCCTTGTAGGCCGGCAGGTACTCGTCCAGGAATTTGTCAATGCCGGTGCCGGAGTTCTTGCAGAAGTACGCCTTGCCGATGTTGTGCGGGTTCGAGTCCATCGCACCGTCATAGTTGCGCATGAGCCAGCTGTAGCCGTTGCCCTGCCACTCGAGATAAAAGTCCATGTCAAAGCCGTTTTTCAGCGACATGCGCGGGCCGTTCCACTCGGCGATGAGCGCGGCCTCGGGATACTCGACGTCCAGCATATCCCGGATATTGCGCCAGATTTTGCAGGTGTACTTTTTGTTCTTAGTGTCATTCTTTACAAGGCTCGACGCCATATCGACGCGGAAGCCGTCGCAGCCCATGTCCAGCCAGAACCGCATGACGTCCTTCATGGCCTCCACCGTCGCCACGCAGGCGGGATCGTCGGTGGGCTTCTGCCACTTCTGGTTGATCTTTCCATAGCCGTAGTTCAGCGCGGGCTGGCACTTGAAGAAGTTCAGGATATACGTGCCGTTGCGTTCGGTCTCGCCGCCGATAAACGGCATACCGTCGCCGGAGGCAAAGCAGGAATCCGTCCAGATAAAGCGGTCCGAGTATTCGTTGTGTCCGGGCTTGCAGCTGGCCTTGAACCACGGGTGCTCCTCGCTTGTGTGGCCGGGCACCAGGTCGAACAGCACACGGATACCCTTCTCATGCGCGGCCCTGAACAGCGCGGCGGCGTCCTCGTTCGTGCCGTAGCGCGGGGCGATCTTTTTGTAGTCGCGCACATCATAGCCCGCATCCTTGAACGGCGAATCAAAGCAGGGGTTGATCCACAGGGCATTGCAGCCCAGGTCCCTGATATAGTCGAGCTTGGCAATAATGCCCTGCAAATCACCGATGCCGTCGCCGTTGGTATCATAGAAGCTCTGGGGGTAGATTTCATAGAACACTGCGTCTTTCAGCCACTGTTTCATGAGATGTCTCCTTTACTATAATAGACAGATAGAATATCCACGGCAGCCCGCAGGGGCGCATTTCCTGTGCGCTCGGGAGGTTTTTCCCGCCGCGCACGGCCACGGGCGGATAGGAAATCCGCCCCTGCGGCGCTCCCTGTCAGTTTGCCGCTTCATGAGTATGGAAACGTTTCATCCGTTTCTACCCCTATACTATCCCCTTCTTCCCCCTTTGTCAACGCAGCAAAGCAGACAAAATAAACCACAAATTTTCTACATTTTGCATCAAAAACTAACATATTGCCAATTTGTGAACGTTTCATTGACAAATTACGAACATCGCGGTAAAGTAATAGGCACAAGCGATTGTAAAATTTAATAGGAAAGAGGGATTCATGTAATGAATACGCTTGTAATCGTTCTGATTGCCGCGGTTGTCCTGGTATGTGCGTACGCCGGATATGGCCGCTGGCTCGCCAAGACCTGGGGTGTCGACCCCAACGCCAAGACTCCTGCTGTGCGGCTGGAGGATGGCAAAGACTACGTTCCCACCAACGGCTGGACGGTGTTCGCCCACCAGTTCTCCTCCATCGCAGGTGCAGGCCCTGTCACCGGTGCCATCCAGGCTGCCGCGTTCGGCTGGCTGCCTGTCCTGCTGTGGGTCCTGATCGGCGGCGTTTTCTTCGGCGCTGTCACCGACTTCGGTGCGCTGTACGCCTCCGTCAAGAATGACGGCAAGTCCATGGGCCTGCTGATCGAGAAGTACATCGGCAAGACGGGCCGCAAGCTGTTCCTGCTGTTCTGCTGGCTGTTCTGCGGCATCGTCATTGCTGCTTTTGCAGACATGGTTGCCGGCACCTTCAACGCCTTTGACGCCGACGGCGCACAGGTCGAGGCCGCCTTCACCAACGGCTCTGCAGGTATGGTCTCCATCATGTTCATGGTGTTCGCCGTCATCTTCGGCCTGATCCAGAAGAAATTCAACTTCTCCGGCTGGAAAGAGGCCGTCGTCGGCATTGCCTTTATCGTGCTGTCCTTCGTGGTCGGCATGAACTGCCCCATCATCCTGGGCAAGGCTGCCTGGAGCTACATCACCTTCATCTACATCTTCTTTGCGGCGGTCCTGCCCATGTGGCTGCTGAAACAGCCCCGTGACTACATGACCACCTTCATGTTCGGCGCTATGATCGCCGGTGCGATTGTCGGCCTGCTGGTCGCCCACCCCACCATGAACCTGCCCGTTTTCACCGGCTTCAACAATGAGAAGCTCGGCACCATGTTCCCCATCCTGTTCGTCACGGTTGCCTGCGGTGCGGTCTCCGGCTTCCACGGCCTGGTTTCCTCCGGTACTTCTTCCAAGACCGTTGAGAACGAGAAGGACATGCTGAAGGTCGGCTACGGTGCCATGGTGCTCGAGAGCCTGCTGGCTGTCCTGGCCCTCTGCGTTGCCGGTGCTGCCGCTGCTGCGGACGGCACCCCCGCCTCCGGTACCCCGTTCCAGATCTTCAGCCGCGGCGTCGCAGGCTTCTTTGAGATGTTCGGCGTGCCCGTTTCCATCGCTACCGTCTTTATGACGATGTGCGTTTCCGCTCTGGCCCTGACCAGTCTGGACGCCGTGGCCCGTATCGGCCGCATGAGCTTCCAGGAGCTGTTCAGCGTGGATGACATGGAGCACGCCGAGGGCTGGCGCAAGCTGTTCTGCAACGTCTACTTCTCCACCTTTGTCACGCTGGTGTTCGGCTTCCTGCTGACCCAGATCGGCTATGCCAATATTTGGCCTCTGTTCGGTTCCGCCAACCAGCTGCTCAGCGCTCTGGTTCTGGCTACCCTGTGCGTTTTCCTCAAGGTCACGGGCCGCAACAACAAGATGCTGTTCCCGCCGCTGGTCATCATGCTCTGCGTCACCTTCACCGCTCTGGTGCAGCGACTGATTGCAATGGTCAAGGCCATCTCTGCCGCTGCTGCCACTGCCATTCCCGCCGGTGAGACCACCTGGGGCGCTGTCTTTATCGCCAACGGTCTGCAGCTGATCCTTGCGATCCTGCTGATCGTCCTGGGCCTGAACATTGTGTTCCACAGTGTCAAGAGCTACAAGGCCAGCGAAAAGAACAGCGAAAAGGCTGCTGTTTAATCCAAACAGCACTTGACAAATATACCGTATTGAGGTAATATTTATTCGGCCGCAATGGCGCGGCATTACACTGCACCATTCGGCAGTCATAAGGCATTTGGCCCCCGTGATCCGCACAGTGGAACACCGGGGCTTTTTGCATAAAAATGAGGGAAATTTATAAAGGAGACCATGAACCATGAAGCTTAAAAACACGCTGGCCCTGAGCCTTGCCGCTGTGATGGCCGCCGGTCTGACCGCCTGCGGCTCCGGCGCCGACACCGCTTCCGCCGCCTCCCCTGCTGCGGATTCCACCGCAGCCGAGAGCACCGAGGCCGCCGCTGACACCACCGCCGCCCCGGACGGCGACGGTGACCCCACCACGCTGACCGTTGCCATGGAGTGCGCCTACGCCCCCTACAACTGGACTCAGAACGATGATGCCAACGGCGCTGTGGAGATCCGCGGCTCAAGCGACTACGCCTACGGCTACGACGTCATGATGGCCAAGAAGATCGGCGAGGCGCTGGGCCAGAAGGTCCAGATCGTCAAGCTGGACTGGGACAGCCTGATCCCCGCCGTCATGAGCGGCGACGTGGACTGCGTCATTGCCGGTCAGTCCATCACGGCGGAGCGCGCCGCGCAGGTCGATTTCAGCGACCCGTACTACTATGCCTCCATCGTCACCCTGACGAAGAAGGACAGCGCTTATGCCAATGCTGCAAGCGTGGCTGACCTGGCCGGTGCCACCGCCACGAGCCAGCTGGGCACCATCTGGTATGACACCTGCCTGCCGCAGATCGAGAACGCCAACATCCTGCCCGCGCAGGAGACGGCCCCCGCCATGCTGGTAGCCCTGAACAGCGGTGCGTGCGACATCGTCGTCACCGACCACCCCACCGGCCAGGCTGCTCTGACCGCCTATCCCGACCTGGTCATGCTGGACTTCGGCGGCGGCGACGGTGACTTCCAGGTCAGCGACGAGGACATCAACATCGGCATCTCGATGAAGAAGGGCAACACCGCCCTGAAGGACGCCATCAATGAGGTGCTGGCCACCATGACCACCGACGACTACAACACCATGATGGACGAAGCCATCAGCGTACAGCCCCTGAGCGAGTAATTTTGCCCGCCTGCCCCTGCCGTTTTGCGCGGCAGGGGCCTTGGTGTTGGTGAAGCTGAGGAATCATAAAGGAGAATCTCATGCAAGACTTTTTCGCAAGCTGTGCCACAGTGCTGCAAAAGTACGGCTTCTCGTACCTGCGCGGCGCGGGCACGACCCTGCTGCTGGCGCTGGTCGGCACGTTTTTCGGCTGCCTGATCGGCTTTGCGGTGGGCGCTTTGCAAACCATCCCCGTTGACAAGCAGCGTGACCCCGTGTGGAAGCGCGTGCTGCTGAAGATCCTGCACATCTTCCTGCGCTGCTATGTGGAGCTGTTCCGCGGCACACCCATGATCGTGCAGGCCGTGTTCATCTACTACGGCCTTTTGCAGGTGTTCGGCATCAAGATGGGCATGTGGCAGGCCGGCTTTTTCATCGTGTCCATCAACACCGGCGCGTACATGGCCGAAACGGTCCGCGGCGGCATTGTCTCCATCGACCCGGGCCAGACCGAGGGCGCGAAGGCCATCGGCATGAACCACTGGCAGACGATGCTGCACGTCATCCTGCCGCAGGCGCTGCGCAACATCATCCCGCAGATCGGCAACAACTTCATCATCAACATCAAGGACACCTCGGTGCTGTCGGTTATCTCGATCACCGATTTGTTCTTTGTCCACAAGAGCGTGGTCGGCGCGCTGTACACCTATTTTGAGAGCGCTGCCATCGTCATGGTCATCTACCTGACGATGACGCTGTTCGCCAGCTATCTGCTGCGCCTGTGGGAAAAAGCGCTGGACGGCCCGCAGAACTACGACCTGAACACGACTGACTCGCTGGCCTACACCAGCGGCATGTACAATGCCCCGGACCCGAACCATGAGTCCCAGAATCTGGATATGAAGGGAGGCGCAGCCCATGTCTGAGCCTGTTATCGAGGTGCGCCACCTCTCCAAGAGCTTCGGCACCCATGTTGTTTTGCGTGACGTGGACTTTACCGTCAACGCGGGCGACGTGACCTGCATCATCGGCGCGTCCGGCAGCGGCAAATCCACGCTGCTGCGCTGCATCAATCTGTTGGAGACGCCCACGAACGGCAAGGTGCTGTTCCACGGCAGTGACATCACGGCCAAGGGGAGCGACCCCTGCGCCTACCGCGCCAAGGTGGGCATGGTGTTCCAGAGCTTCAACCTTTTCAATAACATGACCGTGCTGGACAACTGCACCGCGGGCCTGCGCTACGTGCTGCACCAGGACAAAGAGACCGCCAAAAAGACCGCACTCGAGAATCTGGAGAAGGTCGGCATGGCCCCCTACATCCACGCCAAGCCGCGCCAGCTTTCCGGCGGCCAGAAGCAGCGCGTTGCGATTGCCCGCGCCCTGGCGATGCAGCCCGAGGTGCTGCTGTTCGACGAGCCGACGTCCGCCCTTGACCCGCAGATGGTCGGTGAAGTGTTGGCCGTCATGCGCCAGCTGGCCAAAGAGGGCCTGACGATGATCGTCGTCACCCACGAGATGGCCTTTGCCCGCGACGTTTCGAGCCATGTCGTCTACATGGCCGACGGCGTCATCTGCGAGGAAGGCACCCCCGCCGACATTTTTGAGCACCCGCAGAATGCAAAGACCGTGGAGTTCCTGAGCCGGTTCCGGCAGGCGTAAATTGGTATGAATACGAAAGGTCGTGCTGACGATGGATCGTCGGCACGACCTTTTTTGTTTGTGTTACCGGGATACGGCCTGGGAGGGAGGAATTTTTCCCTGCAAATTCCGTAAGCGGGAGGACGTAGGGCGGCCTGCCCTCAGGCCGCCGCGCCCGTTTGCGGTTGTGGAAAAGTTTCCGTATTGCCGTTGTAGGGGGCGGCGTCCTCGACGCCCCGCGGG
>OGMP01002362.1_pt1 | contig 11843 bp, 7 predicted proteins | sample 1573261 | NCBI WGS metagenome assembly OGMP01 (sample SAMEA2581878, study PRJEB24529) | metagenome | biome: Human gut stool | place: China | collected 2011 | reverse complement strand
GAGATCCGCCGGAGCGGTGCTTAAGCCGTAAGGCGGGAATTATGCGGTGTTGCCTAAGAGCTTACGGGAGGCTGTAGGGGCGTCGAGGACGCCGCCCCCTGCAAACAACTGCCCGCCGTTATGATGCGGGCCGATGCGAGCAACGACCCCTACAACAGAGGAGCAACACAATGTCTGACCGCATAAAAGGCTCCGCCTTGACGATGGGCGGCGCGGCGTGCTGGGGCGTTTCGGGCTGTATGGGGCAGTACCTGTTCACCCGCGAGGGGATGGATTCGACCTGGCTCGTGCCCATCCGGCTGTTTCTGGCGGGGCTGATCCTGTGCGGATTCTTTTTTATAAAGGACCGCAAAACGCTTTTTGACCCGTGGAACGTCAGAAAAAATCCGCGCAACGCCATTGATCTGCTGGTCTACGGTCTGGCGGGCGTCAGCTGCTGCCAGTTCACCTACTTTCTGACGATCCAGCTGTCAAGCGCAGGCATGGGCACGATTTTGCAGGACGTCTCCCCCGTCATCATCCTGCTGGTCGTCTGCATCCAGCAAAAGCGCGGCCCCCGCGTGTTTGAGATATTCTCGATTGTGCTGGCGCTGGTGGGCGTTTTCCTCATCACGACCCACGGCAGCCTGACCGGGCTGGCCGTCAGCCCGGCGGCACTGGTCTACGGCATCGTCAGTGCCTGCTGCGTCGCCATCTACACGATGTGGCCGAAGAAATTGCAGGAGCAGTACCCCACCCCGATGCTGCAGGGCTGGGCGTTTTTGATGGGCGGCATCATGTTTGCGCTCATCTTCCGCCCGTGGCAGATCGACTATGTGCCGACGGCGATGGGCGCGTTCGGCATCTTCACGGTGGTTGTACTGGGCAATGTGCTGGCGTTCAGTCTGTACATGTCGGGTGTGCCGCTCATCGGCCCCCAGAAGGCCAGTCTCTACAGCTTTGCCGAGCCGGTCACGGCGGCCATCATCAGCACGCTGGTGCTGGGCTCGCCCTTTACGCTGTGGGATGCGCTGGGCTTCGGCTGTATCTTTTTGATGCTGGTGCTGCTGAGCCTGCCCGCAAAACAGAAAAATTAAATATATTACGAAATACACCCGCGCAGGTTTGACATGAACCCCTGTGCGGGTGTATTATAGTATCATGTGTAAAACTATATAAAACCACTATTAGCCGCACCTCTACACGCGGCGGAAAATACAGGGGAACTGTTATGTCTTTTTTTGAAAAACTGTTCGGCTCTTTCTCGGACAAGGAACTCAAGCGCATCAACCCGCTCAAGGACAAGGTCCTTGCCCTTGAGCCGGAGATGGCCAAGCTGACCGACGACGAGCTGAAGGCCAAAACCACCGAGTTTAAAGAGCGCCTCGCCAAAGGCGAGACCCTCGACGACCTGCTGCCCGAGGCGTTCGCCGTATGCCGTGAGGCTGACTGGCGCGTGCTTGGCATGAAGCCCTACCCCGTGCAGATCATCGGCGGCATCGTGCTGCACCGCGCCTGCATCGCCGAGATGCAGACCGGTGAAGGCAAGACGCTGGTCGCTACCATGCCCACCTACCTGAATGCCCTGACCGGCGAGGGCGTGCATGTTGTCACCGTCAACGATTACCTGGCCCGCCGCGACTCCGAGTGGATGGGCAAGGTCTACCGCTTCCTGGGTCTGACCGTCGGTCTGGTCGTCCACGGCGTCGAGGCCGGGGACCGCAAGAAGGCCTACGAGGCCGACGTCACCTACGGCACGAACAACGAGTTCGGCTTTGACTACCTGCGCGACAACATGGTCGTCTACAAGGCCAACATGGTGCAGCGCGGCCATGCGTTTGCCATCGTGGACGAGGTCGACTCCATCCTGATCGACGAGGCCCGTACTCCGCTGATCATCAGCGGCAAGGGCGAGGATTCCAGCGTGATGTACAAGCGCGCGGACGACTTTGCCAAGACGCTGAAAAAGAGCGTTATCGTCGAGCTGGACGACAAGGTCGAGGCCGAGGAGCAGGTAGACGGCGATTACGTCGTGGACGAAAAGCGCAAGACCGCTACCCTGACCGAGTCCGGCGTCAAAAAGGCCGAGGCGTTCTTCCACGTCGAGAACCTGGCCGACGCCGACAATATGTCGCTGCGCCATTACATTGACGGTGCGATCAAGGCCCGCGGCGTTATGCACCGCGATACCGACTATATCGTCAAAGACGGTGAGGTCATCATCGTCGACGAGTTCACGGGCCGTCTGATGTATGGCCGCCGCTTCAACGACGGCCTGCATCAGGCCATCGAGGCCAAAGAAGGCGTGACCGTTGCCGCCGAGAGCAAGACGCTGGCCACCGTCACCTTCCAGAACTACTTCCGCATGTACAAAAAGCTGTCCGGCATGACCGGTACAGCCTCCACCGAGGCCGACGAGTTCAGCGAGATTTACGGCCTGAACATTGTCAGCATCCCCACCAACAAGCCCCGCGCCCGCAAGGACCTGCCCGACAGCGTCTACAAGACCGTCAACGGCAAGTACAACGCCGTCATTGAGCAGGTCGCCGAGTGCCACGCCAAGGGTCAGCCTGTCCTGGTCGGCACCGTCAGCGTCGAAAAGAGCGAGGCGCTGTCCAAGCTGCTGAAAAAGAAAGGCATCGAGCACAACGTCCTGAACGCGAAGCAGCATGAGCGAGAGGCCGAGATCGTCGCGCAGGCCGGCAAGCAGGGCGCGGTCACCATCGCCACCAACATGGCGGGCCGCGGTACTGATATTATGCTGGGCGGCAACGTGACCTACATGGCCAAGGCGGCCCTTAAAAAGGAACTGTCCAAGGAGCTGACCGCCAACCTGGCCGAGCTGAAGGATGCCTACGAGCATGAGAAGGCCCGCGCCAAGGCCAGCGGCACCGAGCTGCCTACCCCGCCGGAGGCCGGTATTGATGCCAAACTTGAGATGCTGATGACCGAGTGCGACGGCCACGCCGAGACCGAGGACGCCGAAATTCTCCATGCCCGCAAGCGTTTTGAGGAACTGTGCGAGGAATTTACCCCCGAGGTCAAGCGCGAGGCGGAGGTTGTCCGCAATGCGGGCGGCCTGTTCATCATCGGCACCGAGCGCCACGAGAGCCGCCGTATCGACAACCAGCTGCGCGGCCGTGCAGGCCGTCAGGGCGACCCGGGTGCATCCCGCTTCTTCCTGAGCCTGGAGGACGATCTGATGCGCATTTTCGGCGGTGACCGCGTCCAGAGCCTCATGGATTCCCTGGGCCTCGACGAGGATGTGCCCATCGAGAACAAGCTCATCACCAACACCATCGAGAGCGCCCAGAAGAAGCTCGAAGCGTCGAACTTTGCAATTCGTAAGCAGGTGCTGCAGTATGACGACGTCATGAACCAGCAGCGCGAGATCATCTACAAGCAGCGCCAGATGGTGCTGGACGGCGAGGACATCTCCGGCAAGCTGCACGAGATGATGCGCCAGGCCATCGACGATGCCTGCACGAACTACCTGAACGGCGAGACCGCCGACGACTGGGATTTTGCCGGGCTGCGCCGCCACTTCATGAACTGGCTGTGCCTGCCCACCGACTTCAACTACACCACCGAGCAGCTGGGCGACCTGACGAAGGAGGGCATTGCCGACGAGCTGTACAAGCGCGGCATGGACATCCTGACTGCCAAGGAGAAGCGCTACGGTGCCAAGACGATGCGCGAGCTTGAGCGCATCTGCTTGCTGCGCAATGTTGACAGCAAGTGGATGGAGCACATCGACAACATGGACCAGCTCAAGCAGGGCATGGGCCTGCGCGGCTACGGCCAGCATGACCCCGTGGTCGAGTACCGCATCGAGGGCTTCGCGATGTTCGATGAGATGATCGCGTCGATCCGCGAGGATGCCGTCCACATGCTGCTGACGATTGAGATCCGCCAGCAGAACGCCGAGCCGAAACGTGAGCAGATTGCTAAGCCCACCGGCGATAATGCGCCCGGTGATACCGGTGCCAAGGCCCCGGCCCCCGTCCGCGTGACGAAGATCGGCCGCAACGATCCCTGCCCCTGCGGCAGCGGCCTGAAGTGGAAAAAGTGCACCTGCGCCAAGTTCCATCCGGAAGGCCTGCCCACCGACGCAAACGAAGATTAAGCTGAAAAGCCTCCCGGCTCCTGTCTTTGGCAGGGGTCTGGGAGACTTTTGATAAAATGAAAGGGAGCTGATTTGGAATGATCACACCGGAAAAGCTGTTGGAAGCTGCAAAGCAGCTGGAACCCCAGCTGCAGGAATGGCGGCGCACCCTGCACCGTCACCCGGAAGTTGGGTTCGACCTGCCCCAGACCAAGGCGCTGGTCAAGAAAGCCCTGACCGAAATGGGCTACGCCCCGCAGGACTGCGGCAAGTGCGGCGTGCTTGCGCTGGCGGGCGGCAAAAAGCCCGGCAAGGTGATCCTGCTGCGCGGCGACATGGACGCTCTGCCCCTGCAGGAGGAGTCCGGCGAGGCGTTTGCCTCCGAGGTGCCCGGCAAGATGCACGGCTGTGGCCATGATATGCACACCGCCATGATGCTGGGTGCCGCCAAGCTGCTCAAGGAGCACGAGGACGAGATCGAGGGCACCGTCAAGCTGGAGTTCCAGCCCGCCGAGGAGATCTTTCAGGGCTCGCTGGACATGCTGAAAAACGGCCTGCTGGAGGACCCCAAGGTGGACGCTGCGGTCATGTTCCATGTGCTGGCCGGGATGCCCCTGCCCGCCGGTATGGTGCTGGTGCCGGGCGGCGGCATCACCATGGCCAGCTGCGAGCAGTACCACATCGTGGTGCACGGCAAGGGCGGTCACGGCTCCATGCCCAACGCCTGCATCGACCCCATCACCGCAGCGGCCCACATCCACATTGCCCTGCAGGAGATCAACAGCCGCGAGCTGGACCCCGCCGGGTTCGGCGTGTTCACCACCGGCCGATTCGAGGCCGGCAAGGCCTCCAATGTGATCCCGGACAGTGCCGATATGTGGGGCACCATCCGCACCATCGACCCGGAGCAGAAGGTCAGCGCCCAGATCCATCAGCGCATGACCGAAATTGCGCAGGGTGTGGCCACGGCCTACCGCTGCACCGCTGAGGTCACCTTCAGCGATTACTGCCCCTGCATGGTGGTGGACAAGCCCCTGGCTCAGAACGCCCTGACCTATATGACCGAGCTGCTGGGCCGCGGTGCCATGGACATGACCTCCCTCACCGGCGGCAAACCCGGCGGCGGCAGTGAGGACTTCGCCTTTGTGAGCCACGAAGTGCCCACCGTGAGCATGTTCCTCTCCGCCGGCAACGCCAAGGAGGGCTATCTCTACGGCCAGCACCACCCCAAGGTGCGCTTTGACGACAGCGTCCTGTACGAGGGCTCTGCCGCCTACACCTATATGGCCCTGCGCTGGCTGGCAGACCACAACGCATAAACGTTCCCTGCAACAACAAGACCCCGGAAGGCAATCTGCCCTCCGGGGTCTTGCTCGTTTCAGATCAGTTTTGCGCCGGAGTGCGGCAGACGGTCGGCGTGCAGGGTCTCCCGCAGCAGCTGCGGCAGGGCGGTCAGGTCACCGCCGGTGAACCACCAGCCCGCCGCCAGCGCGGCCAGGGCCAGCGCCACCAGCAGCAACAGCACCCGGCGCAGCCAGCGGCGCTTCTTTTTGGGCGGAGCTGGGCGGACCTCCGCCTGCGCTGCAGGCGGGTCTGCGGCTTCCGGCACCGGGTCGCGGTAGTGCTGCCAGCTCGTGCCGGGGACCTGCGGCAGACCACAGGCTGCCCGGCGGATCATGTCCAGCAGCCAAAGGCCCGGCCCATCCTCCCGGTACACGGTGCGCAGCCAGCAGCCCTTGCGGGTGCCCAGCAGCAGCAGAAATTTCCCGTCCTGCTCCCAGCACCCAGCGGACAGCTCTGCCCCCACAAGGTGCTGTGCCGCCTGTACCCGGGCCAATGCGGCGGCAGCGTCCTGCCTGCGGGCAGCCCGGCGGGCGATCTGTGCCCCCACCTTGGGGTCGGCATAGCTCTGGGTGCCAAAGTCGAACACCTTTTCGGCCCCGGGCACGGCTTCCAGCCGGGCTTCCATCAGGGCCCCGGCGGCAGCATCCGCGCACACCAGCAGCCGACGGCGGTGTTCCAGCGCCTGCACCACGGCGGCAGCAAGGTCCGTGTCCCCTTCTCCGTACAAGTCAGCCGCAAAGCAGCCGTGCAGACTGCGGCGGGCCTTGTCCAGCCCGGCGGCATTTTCGCTCCGCAGTGCGATCAGAGTCTCCGCGCCCCGGCTGCGGCATTGGGCGGTCACACACCACTCCGGCGGGAAAGCAGACGCCGCCTGCTGTACCCCCAGCGCCGATGCGCCGAACAGCCGGAGCACACAGCGGACCGGTTCGTTTTGTTCACAGCTCAAGTTCTTCACCCCCGCGGTCCGCAGGGGACCGTATTATTCTGCGAGAAAGGCGGCGTTCAGGGCCTCCAGCGCGGCTGCATCGCGGCAGTCGGCAGCGGCCAGCGGCTTTGTGGCGGCAGGCACCTTGTCCTGCGCCAGCCGCAGGGCCAGCACCAGTGCTTCCTGCGCGGCGCGGGCACGGATGAGCGCCCGGTCCGGCCGGGAAACGAACAGCTTTTCCACATACACGGTATCACCGCGGGCAGCACCCAGATACACGGTGCCCACCGGCCGCACGGCATCGCCGCCGGTCGGCCCGGCCACACCGGTGACACTGATGCCGATGTCGGCCCCGGCAGCCTGCGCCGCGCCCAGCGCCATCTGTGCCGCCACCGGAGCGGACACCACGTTGTACTGCTCGATCACGGCAGGGTCCACCCCCACCAGCTTTGCCTTGGCCTGCTCCCAGTAGGTCACGAAGCCGTAGCCGAACACCTCGCTTGCACCGGACACGTTGGTGATGCGCTGGGCGATCATGCCGCCCGTGCAGCTCTCTGCTGTGGCAAGGGTCAGCCCCTTGCGCTGCAGGGTGTGCACCACCGTTTCTTCCAGCCCGGCCACATCCTCATCATACACCGCATCGCCCAGCAGATCATAGAACTTTTTGGCATAGGCGCGGCACATTGTTTCGGCTTCCGTGTCGGTCTTGGCCCGGGCGGTGATGCGGATCTCGCATTCGCCGGTCTTGCAGTAGATGGCGGCGGTGGGGTTTGCATTTTCCAGCAGATCCCGCACCTGATATTCCAGGTTGCTCTCGCCGCCCAGCACCCGCAGCGTCAGACTGTGCAGGGCGCAGTTCTGCCGCGCCAGCAGCAGCGGGCGCACTTCCTCCTGCCACATGGCCTTCATCTCGTGGGGCACACCGGGCATCAGCACGGCGCAGCGGCCGTCCTGCTCAAACCAGGCACCCGGCGCGGTACCATGGCGGTTCACCACCTTATGGCCTTTTACCGGCACCATGGCCTGCTTGCGGTTGTTGGGGGTGACCGTGCGGCCGGTGCGGGTAAAGTAGGCCACGATCTTGTCCCACTCTTCCGCGTCAAAGGCCAGGGTGTCGCCGTAGCAGGAGGCCACGGTCTCCTTGGTCAGGTCGTCCGCCGTGGGCCCCAGCCCGCCGGTGAACACCAGCAGGTCACAGCGCTGCTTGGCCTCGTTGACAAAATCCGCCAGGCGGCTGTGGTTGTCACCGATGGTGCTCTCCCGCTGGACCGTGATGCCCAGCGCGGCCAGCTCCCGGCTGAGGTACTGGGCATTGGTGTTGAGAATGTTGCCGAGCAGCAGCTCGGTGCCGACACTGATGATCTCTGCAGTCATGGACAAATCAACCCTCGAATTCTACCTGATCGGTGATGCGGATGCGGATGCGCTCGGCGTTCTCGGCGGCCTCGGCTTCCAGTGCGGCAAGGCCCGGCATGGCGGCTTCGGCTTCCAGGATCTCTTCCAGCTCCGGGCGGATCTTCGGGTGCGGCGGCGTGAAGATGGTGCAGCAGTCCTCATAGGGCAGGATGCTGGTCTCAAAGGTATTGATGTGCCGGGCCGTCTCCACGATCTCGGTCTTGTCCATGCCGATGAGCGGCCGCAGGATGGGCAGGTCCTGTGCGGCGTCGGTGCACTGCAGGGCCTTGACGGTCTGGCTGGCCACCTGAGCCAGGCTCTCGCCGGTGACCAGTGCTTCGCAGCCCTGCCGCTTTGCGATGACGTTGGCAATGCGCATCATGCTGCGGCGCATGAGCACCGTGAACAGCACATCGGGGGCGTTATCCCGGATGTATTCCTGCGGTTTGGTGTAGGGCACCACAAACAGGTTGGAACTGCCGGTATAGATGCTGGTGAGCTGGGCCAGAGCCTTAACTTTGAGTTTTGCACGCTCCGAAGTATACGGAGGGGACGCAAAATGAATGTGGTCCAGGGCCAGACCGCGCTTTGCCATGCGGTAAGCTGCCACCGGACTGTCGATGCCGCCGGATAGCATATTCAGGGCGCGGCCGCTGGTGCCCACGGGCAGACCACCCTCACCCGGTACTTTCGGGCCGTGAATATACGCACCGTAATCACGGATCTCCACGATGACCTTGAACTGCGGGTTGTGCACGTCCACCTTGAGGTAGTTGTGCTTGCCCAGCAGGTAGGCGCCCAGCTCCCGCATCAGCTCCGGGCTGGTCATGGGGTAGCTCTTGTCAGAACGGCGGGCCTCCACCTTGAAGGTGCGGATGCCGTGCAGGCTGGCACCGAGGTACTCCTCGGCGGTCTGGCAGATGGTGTCAAAGTCCTTGTCGCAGACCACGGCGCGGCTGAGGGACGCCAGACCGAACACCTTGCTCACCCGGTCGAAAGCCAGGTCCATGTCCACGTCCTCTTCCTCCGGCTCCATGTAGAAGGTGGACTGGGTGCAGTACACCTTGAACTTGCCCACGGTCTTGAGCCGGTAGCGCAGGATCTTCATCATGGCCGACTCGAACTGGTTGCGGTTGAGGCCTTTCAGGGACATTTCGCCCTGATAGCCCAGAATGATCTCATGCATAAATGTTGTATCTCCTGATTATTTTTTGATTCTCTGCAGGTGCTTCATGCCGTCCTCGAAGCGGTTCAAAAAGGCATCCACATCCTCCAGGGTGTTGTCGGCGCAGAAGGACACCCGGATGGCGGTGTCGATGGCCAGCGGGTCCCGGCCCATAGCCGCCAGCGTGTGGCTGGGCTGGCCCCGGCCGCAGGCACTGGCCGAGGAAACGTAGATCTGCGCTTCGGCCAGGAATGCCAGCATCGTTTCGCTCTTGATGCAGTTTTCACTGAAGTTCAGCACCTCCGGCACGGCATCCGCCGGGCTGTTGAGCACCACTTCCGGGAAGGCCGCCAGCCCGTCCCGCAGGCGCTGGTTCAGCGCCCGCATGGCGGTGTCGCGGCTCTTCATGGTTTTGGCAAGGCGGGCGGCCGCGGCGGCAAGGCCCATGGCATAAGGCAGGTTCTCGGTGCCGGGGCGCAGCCCGCGCTCCTGCTCGCCGCCCAGATACGGCGGCTGGAACGCCTGCACCAGCCGGTCGGACAGGTACAGCGCACCGATGCCCTTGGGCGCGTGGATCTTATGGCCGCTCACCGCCAGAGTGTCGATGTTGTCCAGCTTGATGGGCACCCGCATCCAGGCCTGCACGGCGTCCACATGCACGATGGTGCGGCTGTTGCGGCGCTTGACCTCGGCCGCCAGACGCTCCACATCGTTCCGGGTACCCACCTCGTTGTTCACCATCATGCAGGCCACCAGGATGGTGTTTTTGCCCACATGCTCCAGCATCTCGTTGATGTCCAGCGTGCCGTCGGCGCGGGGCTTCACCACGGTCACGTTGTAGCCGCGCTTTGCCAGATCTTCCAGCGGGCGCTGGACGCTGGGGTGCTCGAAGCCGGACACCACGATGTCCTTGCCAAAGGTACGGGTGCGGGCGGCCCCCAGCAGGGCCAGATTGTTGCTCTCGCTGCCGCAGGAGGTAAAGTACAGCTCCTTTGCCTTGCAGCCCAGGGTACGGGCCACGGCAGCGCGGGCGGCGTTCAGTGCTTCCTCGCTGCGGGCACCGGGGCCGTACAGGCTGGAGGGGTTGGCCCAGTGCTCCCGCATGGCCTTGTCGATGACGTCTGCCACCTCCGGTGCCACGATGGTGGTGGCGGCATTGTCCAGATAATGCAATTCAGGATTTTGCAGCATAAAGGGATTCCTGCTTTCTGTTTTCATAATAATCCAGTTTAATTATAGCACAGAAAGCTGTAGAACGCAAAATATTCGCGTTTGCGAGCGCAGCGCAGCAATGAAAGCCCCAGTGGGGCTTTTAAGCGACAGAACGGTCCTGCGTCAGCAGGATGGAGGGGCCTCGCCACGACAAGTTCGTATATGTTTTTCCTTGACAAACACCCTGCCGGTGTGCTATCTTTACAGCATAGAGACCGCATCCCTGCTGACGGAACGTTGTGGAGCACCACAGTGCAGGGCTGCGGGGATGTCAATGCCGACCGTCTGGGCAGCCTTGCGCAATTGCTGCGCAAAGCTGTCCTTTTTTGCTATCAAGGAGGATGTCTGATGAAAACCGATATTGAGATCGCACAGGAAGCCACCATGAAGCCCATCACCGAGATTGCCGCCCAGCTGGGTCTGGCCGACGAGGACGTGATCCCCTACGGCCGCTACAAGGCCAAGATCAACCACCGGCTGATCCACAACGCGAAAAAGCAGGGCAAGCTGATCCTGGTCACCGCCATCAGCCCCACCCCGGCCGGTGAGGGCAAGACCACCACCAGCGTAGGCCTGGCCGACGCCATGAACGCACTGGGCAAAAAGACCATGCTCTGCCTGCGCGAGCCCAGCCTGGGCCCCGTGTTCGGCATCAAGGGCGGCGCAGCCGGCGGCGGCTACGCACAGGTGGTGCCCATGGAGGACATCAACCTGCACTTCACCGGGGACCTGCACGCCATCGGCACCGCCAACAACCTGCTGGCCGCCATGATCGACAACAGCATCCAGCAGGGCAACCCGCTGAACATCGACCCCCGCCGCATCACCTGGAAGCGTTGCATGGATATGAACGACCGCCAGCTGCGCTTCATCGTGGACGGTCTGGGCGGCAAGGTGAACGGCACCCCCCGCGAGGACGGTTTTGATATCACCGTGGCCAGCGAAGTGATGGCCATCTTCTGCCTGGCCACCAGCATCTCCGACCTGAAGGAGCGTCTGTCCAGGATCGTGTGTGCCTACACCTACGACGGCAAGCCGGTGACCGCCGGTCAGATCGGTGCCGCCGGTGCCATGACCGCCCTGCTGAAGGATGCCCTGGACCCGAACCTCGTCCAGACACTGGAGAACACCCCCGCCATCATCCACGGCGGCCCCTTCGCCAACATTGCCCACGGCTGCAACAGCGTGCTGGCCACCAAGCTGAGCCTGTCGCTGGCCGACTACACCATCACCGAGGCCGGTTTCGGTGCCGACCTGGGCGCGGAGAAGTTCCTGGACATCAAGTGCCGCTATGCCGGCATCGCACCCAGCGCCTGCGTGCTGGTGGCCACCGTGCGCGCCCTCAAGAGCCATGGCGGCGTGGCCAAGGCAGACCTGAGCCAGCCCAACCTGGAAGCCGTCAAGGCCGGTGCCGCCAACCTCATCCGCCACATCGACAACCTGAAAAATGGCTTCGGCCTGCCGGTGGTGGTGGCTATCAACGCCTTCCCCACCGATACCCCGGAAGAGCAGGCCTATGTGGAGCAGGTATGCGCCGAGCAGGGCGTGCCCTGCGTGCTGAGCGAGGTGTTCGCCAAGGGCGGCGAGGGCGGCAAGGCTCTGGCCGAGAAGGTACTGGAAGTGATGGAGGACCGTCCCATCCAGTACACCTACCCGCTGGACATGCCCCTGAAGGACAAGATCAACGCCATCGCCACCAAGATCTACCGTGCCGACGG
>OGMP01002346.1_pt1 | contig 11916 bp, 7 predicted proteins | sample 1573261 | NCBI WGS metagenome assembly OGMP01 (sample SAMEA2581878, study PRJEB24529) | metagenome | biome: Human gut stool | place: China | collected 2011 | reverse complement strand
ATTTCAGAGTCCAGTTTGCTTCGTCTGGCAAAGATGGGAAAAGACGTTGGCGTGGAACTCTTTGTCATGGATGACGGCTGGTTCGGCGCTCGCAACAACGACCGTGCCGGGCTGGGGGACTGGTTTGTGAACCCGGAGAAATTCCCCGGCGGCCTGGACGAACTGATCGGGAATGTAAATGCCCTGGGTATGGATTTTGGCTTGTGGGTGGAGCCGGAGATGGTGAACCCGGACAGCGACCTATACCGTGCCCACCCGGACTGGACATATCACTTCCCACTCCGTCACGCAGATGAGCTGCGCCATCAGCTGGTGCTGAATATGACCCGCAGCGATGTGCAGGCGTATATTTTAGATTGCCTGGATCGGCTGCTGACGGATCACAATATCCGCTATATCAAGTGGGACATGAACCGGCCGTTCTCCCAGGTGGGGGCGGAGAATTTGGCAGATCCCAAGATGTATTCTTATCTGCATACCATGGCAGTGTACCGGATCGTAGACGAACTGAAGCGCCGTCACCCGGCGGTGCAGTTTGAAAGCTGTGCCTCCGGCGGCGGTCGGTGCGACCTGGGAGCCATCAGTCACTTTGACCAGGTGTGGACCAGCGATAATACAGACGGCATTGACCGTATGACCATACAAAAAGGCTATTCCATGCTTCACCCCATCAAGACCATGCGGGCGTGGGTAACGGATATTGCCGGGATCAACAAGCCCTGCTCCCTAGACTTCCGCTTCCATATCGCTATGCAGGGGGCACTGGGCCTGGGCGGTAATTTGGAGAAGTACAGTCCGGAAGAGCTGGAGATCTGCCGCCGCAATGTGGCGCTGTATAAGGAGATCCGCCCGCTGGTGCAGTTCGGCGACCTGTATCGGATTCTGGACGCGGATCGGGACGAGGTGCTTTGCAACCAGTATGTCAGCCGGGACAAAATGCAGGCGGTTTTGTTTCTGAGTGCCCGGGGCACCCGGTTCTTTAAAAAGAAGATGAACCTGCGCTTTGCGGGCTTGGCGCCGGACAGGGCGTATGCTTTTACATTGGACGGCGTGGCGTATAAGAAAGGCGGCGCCTTCCTCATGGAAGTGGGCTTGCCCGTCTATGTGCGTGGTGCCGATTATAACCAAATCGTCCGCTTGACTGCAGTAGAATAAGTGAAAAAGAATAGAAAAAGACCGGGTATTGCCGGCGTCTAACAGGCGCGGGTGTTTACTCGGTCTTTTATTTCTGTATTCCGATTTTAATGCCAGCCGTTACAGTAGTCTTTGTTGTGGGCAATGTAGGCGTCGGTCAGGGCGCAGGCCAGGGAATAGCTGTTTACCAGCGGGTGCAGGGTCAGGGCCTGCACGGCTGCGGTGCGGCTTTTCTCCCGAATGGCTTTGGAGGCCAGACGCTCGTAGTTCTTCACCCGGCGGATCAGCTCCAGATTTTGCTCGTCTACGGCGCCGATCCGATGGGGCGTGCAGCCCTTTGGCCCCACCTCACAGGTGACCTCCACCACATCGTCCGGGCGCAGGCCGTCAATAGCGTTGCCGTTTGGCACGCAAAGGATCATGGGGCCGGTTTGGCCGCTTTGGGCGTTTTCTATGAATTTCAGCGCCACACCGGCGTAGCCGCCGTCGTCTTCTTCATAAATATTAAAGTGCCAGGGCTGGCTGCGTTTCTCGCCGGTCTCGCTGGCCATATAACTGCCCTCTCGCATACCGTACCACTTATTGAATACCGCCAAGCAGCCTTCAAAATCGTTTTCAATATCCATTTGGCGTAGCTGGGCGGTCATTTGCCGGTTGATATCCAAAATCTGTTCACCACGGGTCTGGGGCGCTTTCAGAATATTGGCCACCGCCTGTTCCCGGTAGTAGAAGTAGTAGAGATATTCATTGAGCACCGCGCCCCGATCCCGCAGCAGTTCTTTGGAGAAGTAGCGCATATCGCTGTTCTTGTAGGCGTCATCGTTCTCGATCAGATCGTGCAGAATCTCTTTGCCGTTTATGGTGATGCTTTTGAAGTAGGACAGGTGGTTGAGCCCGTACACCTCTCCGGTAATGTTCGCCGGGTTCGCCCCGTACAGCAGGGCAAAGGAGCGGAGCATGCCGGAGGGCGCGTCGCAAATGCCGTAGGTAAAATCGTAGCCCATATCCCGCAGGGTTTGGGACACGACCCCGGCCGGATTTGTAAAGTTGAATACCTTTACGCTCGGCTTCGCATATTTCTGAATCAGCTCGCAGTAGGCGGCCAGCGCCGGTACGCTGCGCATGGCAAAGGACAGCCCGGCAGCGCCGGTGGTTTCTTGCCCCAGTATCCCGTGATCCAGGGCAATGCGCTCGTCCTTGGCACGCATTTCGTCCTGCCCCACCCGAATGGTGGTGATTACATAGTCCGCGTCCCGTACCGCTTCCACCGGGTCGGCGGTGAGGGAAAAGCCCATTTCCGGGCACAGCAGGCGCGCTACATGCGCCGCCATACCGCCGTAGATACGCAGCTTTTCCTCGTCATTGTCCATAAAACATAGTTCATCGATCCCCAGCCGCTTTGCCTTTTGGGCAATGCTTTTTGCCAGGAACATGGAGCGCACACCGCCTCCGCCAAGTACCGTGATCTTCATAGAACCCCTCCTGTTTCCCAGCGCGCTCGCGCCAAATTTCCAATCTTATAGTACCCAATTCACCGTCCCTTTGTCAAGATGCAATCTCCGCTCTTCCAAACCCGGGCATAGAAAAACGCACAGACAAACTGCCTGTGCGCTTTTTTGTTCCGCTCCTGCAAATTGTGCAGTATTACAGCTTCTCCAGCAAGGGGAGCAGATCCGGTAGGCGGTGGATCTGGTATTCTACGGGAGGGGCAGGCGGTTCGGGTTGTACCAGCAGGTGTGCATACCGGCGGTTTTGCCGCCCAGCATATCGGAGGTCAGACTGTCGCCCAGCATCAGGCTCTCGCTGCGCTTTACGCCTGGCAGGCTGGCAAAGCAGGCGTCGAAAAAGCCGGGCTGTGGCTTATTGGCGCCCAGGTACTCGGAGATAAACACCCGGTCCAGCAGAGGCAAAATGCCGCTGCTTTTCAGCCGCCCTTCCTGTACCCAGCCGGTGCCGTTGGAGGCCAGACACAGGGTATAGCGCCCATGGAGGGCAGAGAGCAGCTTTTTTGCTCCGGGGAGAAAGAAATGGCGGCTGCTCAGCCGTTCCATATAGTAGCGGTTCACTTCCTCCCGATCCAGGTCGCTGCCCAGGTGGGTCAGCAGCAGGTCAAAGCGGCGGTAGCCGATCTCCGATCGCTGAACTTTGCCTTGCTCCAGCAGCTTCCACTGGGCATCGTTGCCAGCACTGTACAGAACCAAAATCTCATCTGAATAGGGCAGGGTGTAGTGGCGCATGGTTTCTTCCAGTGCCACTTGTTCCGCCTGCTGAAAGCTAAACAGCGTATCGTCTAAATCTAAAAAAATCGTGGTGATCATAGCGAGCTCCTTTGGCTCCAGTATAGCACAGCTGCCGCAGGGTGTGCAAGTCCAAAAAAACGGACGGCAGCTTGTATGCAGGCGCATTTTATGGTATGCTTTTCATCAAGGAGGTAGAGGAATGGATCCAATCAATTTGATTTTATTTGCGGTGCTTTTTGTGCTGCAGGTAGCGATCCTCATTTTGCTGCTGCGCCGCCGCAGTGGGGATGCAGGGCACCAAACGGAGCTGCTGGCGCGGCAGCTGCAAGCCCAGGACAATGAGCGCCGTGCCCAAATAGAGCGGTTGGAAGCGGCAGTGCAGACTCTGCGGGAGGATAACTACCGTCAGCAGGTGAAGCTGCTGGAGCTGGTCCAGAACCAAAGCGACAGCCAAACCCGGCGGTTGGGTGCCTTTATGGCAGAGATGCAAAAGAGCAATGAGCAAAAGCTGGACCAAATGCGTCAAACGGTGGACGAAAAACTGACCGGCACCCTGAACACACGGCTGAATGCCTCGTTCCAGACTGTGTCTCAGCAGCTGGAGAGCGTGTACAAGAGCCTGGGCGAAATGCAAAAGCTGTCCTCCGGGGTAACGGAAAGCGTCAACGGTCTGAATCGGGTGCTTACCAATGTAAAGAGCCGGGGCACCTGGGCGGAGGTGCAGCTGGGCAATATTTTAGACCAGACGGTGCCGGGTATGTACGACACCAATGTGGCCACCAATCCCAAGTATAACGGTCGCGTAGAGTTTGCGGTGCGGATCCCGGCGGCGGACGGTAGCGGTCACGCCTGGCTGCCCATTGATTCCAAATTTCCTATGGAGGATTATGCACGCTTGACCGCAGCGGCTCAGGCCGGGGATCGACAAGGCATGGAAAGCGCCCAAAAGGCGCTGGAGCAGCGGGTGCGTGACGAGGCCAAGCTGGTGCGCCAGTACATTTCTGCTCCGGAGACCACACCCTTTGCGGTGCTGTATTTGGCCACCGAGGGGCTGTATGCGCAGATTTTGGGCAGTCGCAGCGGACTGGCGGAGAAGCTGCAGCAGCAGGGCATTTTGCTGGCCGGGCCCACCACGGTGACAGCGCTGCTTAATGCGCTGGCGATGGGCTTTCGCACCCTGGCCATCAACCGCAAAGCCACGGAGGTGTGGCAGGTGTTGGGCGCTGCTAAAATGCAGTATGAGAAGTTTGGAGACCTGCTGCAAAAGGCACGCAAAAAGGTGGATGAGGCCGGCAAGGTGCTGGACGAGGCGGACCACCGTAACCACATCATTCAAAAGCACCTGCGCCGGGTGGAGACCCTGGACGACCCGACGGCAGCGGAAGCGGTACCGGAATTATTTGACTGAACAAACCCGATAAAAAAGGGCGCCTGCTTATAGCAGACGCCCTTTTGCTTTACGCATACGCTTTGATAATTTCCCGTATCATACGAACATTGTCCTTGGTGTGCAGGGCGTTTGGAGCCTTGTATTCCAGCAAACAGCAGGGAATGTTCAGCTTTTTGTGTACCCAACCGATGGCGTAGCCTTCGTTTGCGGCATAGACGCCGTCTTTCATTTTGTTTAAGTGCAGGGTGCGATTGACGATTTGGCACAGCTTTTTGGTGCCTAAGGTTTCGTTAAGCCAGCCGTGGGCATTGATGTACACATTGGGCTTGCTGCGGAGAATAAAGTCTCGCAGGGCACGGGTCTCTTTGCCCTTAAACGGACCGAAATCCCGGTTTATATCAATATGCGCGGCGGTGCAGCGCCCAAAGGCATTCTTGCCGGAGCGTTGTGCGTTTTTGCCGGCAATGGCACCGTCCGGATTGGCGCAGGGTACAATAACCAATCGGTAATTGCCCAATTCCTTCGGGTGGGAAGCAAAGTGGGCGATCAAGTGGTTGGCAATGGCAGTCAGACGCTGCCCGTCTCTGGCATAATCGTCCTCAAAGCCGTGGATGGCAAAGTCAATAAACAGCGTCTTTTTGTACTTGCCGTTTGTCGGGGTGATGATATAGCCTTCCAAATTGCGATTTTGTACGGATTTGCCATAAACCACTTGGGTCACATGTTTGTGGTCTAAGGCCAACTGTGCGGCATTTGCATTCAGCCGCAGTGCCTTGTTTTGTACGCGAACGGTAATCTGTGCCGTAACACCATTATAGGTGCGTACGGTCAGTTGGGTTTTGCCTTTGGATTTGCCGGTAATATAGCCTTGTTTGTTGACTGTGGCTATGGCAGAATCCCGGGTCTTATAAGTGACGGTGTAGGCTGCGGTGCCACGGGCAAATTGCAGCTTTATCTTATGGTTGTTGGCGCCCTTTTGGATAACCACATCGCCGCCTTTGACGGCTAACTTGGTGGGTGCGGCCTTAACCGTAACGGTGCAAGCGGCGGTTTGGCGTCTGTAACGCACGGTCACTTTGGCTGTACCGATTTTTTTGGCGGTAACCACGCCGGATTTGCTAACGGCCAGTACGCTGGTGTCTGCTGAGCGATAGGTGCAGTCGGTAGGATGGATACGAGAATTATTGAATTGAATACAAGCGGCTTTTTCGCCTAAGCCCAGCGCAACGGTGGTGCGCTTTAATGTTAGATTTTCTGCAGCATAGGCTGTGCAGGTGTTGCTGAGCAAAAACATAAGCAGCAATAGTGCTGCCGCTATGGAAGTGCGGTGCTTCATAACAGAATCTCCTTCTTTTCTGATTTGGCAGCGACCCGGGTGCCACTACTGTAACAGTGTATCATTTCTTGCAAAGTGTGACAAGTTGTTTGCGTTTTTTGCCGTATTTTGATATTTGCGTTTATACGCTGCGGTTTTGTGTACGGCAAAGTGCTGCAAAATTGTGCCGCAAATGCAAAAAAATTTGTTTTTGCGTTTATTGCGCCGCTTTAGACTTTGTGGTAAAATAAAACCGAGGTATTTGATTATGGAGCATCTTTGGAAACAGAATCTGCGGCAGATTGAGCCGTATGTGCCCGGGGAGCAAAGCAGCGACCCGGATCGGATCAAGCTCAATGCCAATGAGAACCCATATCCACCGGCCCCCGGCGTGGAGGCGGTGCTGTGCAGTTACGACCCGGCAGCGCTGTGCCTGTACCCGGACGCCAACGCCCGGCTGCTTAAGGCGTCCATTGCCCGCCACTACGGCGTGGCGCCGGAGCAGGTGTTTGTGGGCAACGGCTCGGACGATGTGCTGGCACTGGCCTTTCAGTCCTTTTTTAACAGCGACAAGCCCATTGCCTTTCCGGATATTACTTACAGCTTTTACCCGGTGTGGTGCCGGCTGTTTCACATTCCTTTTGTGACCTACCCGCTGACGGCGGACTTTCGCATGGATCCGGCGGATTACGCGGCGCCTAACGGCGGCGTGGTGCTGCCCAATCCCAATGCTCCCACCTCTATCGGGGAGGACCTGCCCTTTGTGCAGGCGCTCTTGGAGGGCAACCGGGATGCTGTGGTGATTATTGATGAGGCCTATGCGGACTTTGGCGGCGTCAGCGCCGTGCCGCTGCTGGCGGACTATCCCAATTTGCTGGTGTGCGGCACATTTTCAAAATCCCGCTCTCTGGCAGGGCTGCGGCTGGGCTTTGCCATCGGCAGCGCAGAGCTGATCCGTGTGTTGGAAGCAGTGAAGAATTCCTACAACAGCTACACGGTGGACAATTTGTCTCTGCTGTGCGGTGCGGCTGCTATGGATGATGAGGCGTATTTTGCCAAGACCACGGCGGCAGTGATAACCACCCGGGAGCGGGTGCGCCGGGCGCTGGAGCAGATGGGCTTTTCCGTATTGCCCTCCCGCACCAACTTCCTTTTTGCAACGAAGGACGGCGCGTCTATGCGGGAACTGTTCCTCTATTTGAAGCAAAGACATATTTACATTCGCTATTTTGATCTGCCGCGGATTGACAATTATGTGCGTATTACCATCGGTACCGACGCGCAGATGGACGCATTTTTGCAGGGAACGGAGGCTTTTTTGCGTGGAGAATAAAAAAGTTGCGCTGATCTTCTTGTATTTTATCGGTGCCATTCAGCTGGTGGCCGGTGTGTACACCCAGCTGGTGGGGTTGTTTCATTGGGACTTTATGTCCCTGTTCCCGGTGGTGGAGATGGGCACCCAGCAGATCTTGTATTTGAATTTGCTGGCGGTGTTCCTGGTGACCACGCTGATCCATATTGTGGTGGCGGCACTGGTGAATGACGGCAGCTACGGCCCACTTGATGTGCTGCAGGCTTGCCCGCCGCTGACCGTCGTGGTGCCGCTGGTGCTCTTTGGCATTTCCATTTATACCACTCTGGGTGCTACCTCGGCGGGGGAGCGGGTGTTCTGCCTGGCTGTGTCCGCTTTGTATATTCTTGCCTGCTATATCAGCGTGGGCTGCATTGCCGCTGTGCGAGATATGGAAGATTAAACAAAAAAATAGACAAAAAAGGACCTCTGTGTTTGGCACACAGAGGTCCTTTTTTATGCTTTATTTACCGAGAAAGAGTACCAGCAACAGTGCCACTATGGCAATACCGCCCAAGGCGGCAAAAATTTTAACTGCTCGGGAAATGGCGTCGTACACATTGGTGGGCATGATTTGGAAGAAAGCGAAATGCAGCGGCTCTTGCAGCTTTTTGCCTACCAAGTCCCGGTAGCGCAGGTCTTGGGTGGACAGGCTGCCGTCCCGGTGCAGCGCAATGGTGCGCACGCCTCGATCCAGTCCCGGGCCGTACACATGGAACCCGGCACCCTGGGTGTAGCCCACATCAATGCCGCGAATGTCACCGTGGAAGGCGTTGTTGTGGTCGTGGCCAAAGTACAGACCCTTTACATCGCCCTTTTCGCAGAAGGCGTCAAACTCGCCGCTGTTCTCCTGGGGATCAGCAGGCGACTCTTTCATAAAGCCCTCTTTGTCTACCCGCTTTCTGTTTAGTACAAACCACTCCTTGGCGTGGGTGCGGAAGCCCTGTACCGCGCCTTTGGTGGACTTTTTCACCTGCGTGAGCAGGTCAAACACCTCACACACGGGAATGTGCTGAATGACAACGGAGGGAATGGTGTGGCCGTATTGTTTTTCATAACTGTCGCGTACGCCCCGATACCAGTCAATCTGGTTTTGGTGCACATGGTCGTAGCCCACTTTCAGGCTGGAGTGACTGTCGATCAGGTAAAGCAGATAGCCGGGTCGGTCGCCGTCGGCGATCTCCAGCACACAGTTGCCTACACCGTCTACGCCGGGGGTATCCTCTCCGATAAAGCCGGGGATCTCGTTGTAGATTTCAAACTGGGCACGGTTGTCCAGCCCCACCTGCCGATCGTGATTGCCAAAGCAGATGGCAAAGGGCAGATGCCGCTCCACCACCGGGGCGGTCAGCTCTTTCAGTACCCGGCGCACTTGGTTTACATCACCGTGGAACCCACGCCCCCAGATCTGGTCACCGCTGTATACCACCAGGTCCGGCTCCTCTCGATCCAAGGCGGCGTTGATCAGCGCCAAGGTGTCCGGGCTGACCTTGCGGCCCTCTTGCGTATCTGCAATTTGCAGGATCTTAAAGGTGTCGTTCTTGAATGTCAACTTCATATTTATTCTCCGTTCTCAGGAATTTTGCCTTTTTTCTAATTTTAACACAAGAAAGCCTTGACGGCAACGCTTTTTCAAATTATAATATGAAGTGCTGTTACGGCAAGTACATCCGCCCGTGGCGAAGCTGGATATCGCAGCAGATTCCGATTCTGAAGGCCGGGGGTTCGAATCCCTCCGGGCGGACCATAAACGCGGCAAGCGTCTTTACGATGCTTGCCGCGTTTTATTTTTTTGCCACTTGCCGGCACATATATTGGTAAAAAAGTACACGATAATAGCGACGACAGGCTGGACGGCTTTGTGAATAGGCGGTTTGATTCTTTTACATTGTATACTAAGAGAGTTCTTGATTTCATCCGGAAGCTATGTTATACTGAGTATGAACGAACGGTCAGTAAAGTTAGAAATGAATAACTATAAATTTTGGAAAAACTGACCGGGTGCCGTTCTTGCCGATTTTGCCCCCATTTTTGAATTTTGAACGGAGGTAAGAAGATGAAAACAGGAAAGAAACGACTCACAGGTACACTTTTGGCGCTTTGTGCCGCTTTGTCGGTGCTTTGCATCGTGCTTGCCGCAGGATGCGGCAAAGCGACAAAAACCGACGCAGTATTGCCGGAGGTGCGGAACAACGGCACGGCGGTTCAGTGGAAATACAGAGATGAAACCGATTGGCGCGACCTTGTGGCGCTTACCGAACTTACGGGTGCTGCCGGAGAAAACGGCAGGGACGGAGCCAACGGCGAGAATGGCGCCGACGGTAAGAACGGAATAAACGGTACGAACGGCAAAGATGGTATGAACGGCGTTGACGGTACAGATGGCGTCAACGGCAAGGACGGTATAAACGGTACAAACGGCAAAGACGGCTCTAACGGAGCCGACGGAAAAAACGGCAAGGACGGCATGAACGCCAAAAATATAGAAGTGCAGCGAGCCGAAACCCACATACAGTGGCGTTACGAGGGCGGCGAGTGGCAGAACCTTGTGGCGATCGCCGATATAGAGGGCCCTGCCGGACAGAACGGAACGGACGGTGCAAACGGAAAAACTCCGGAATTTCGCGTAAGCGAAAATATCCTGCAATGGCGTTATGTCGACGATGAAATATGGCTGAACCTGTACGACCTTACCACATTAAAAGGTGCGGATGGCAGAGACGGCGTTGACGGCAAGGATGGTATAAACGGAAAAGACGGCGCCGCCGGTAAGGACGGCACCAACGGGCAAAACGGTAGGGACGGCAAAGACGGTAAAACACCTTTCATCGGCGAAAACGGCAACTGGTGGATCGGAGAAACCGACACCGCCGTAAAAGCCGCAGGCGTTGACGGAGAAAAAGGCGACAAAGGTGACCCCGGCGAAAAAGGCGACAAAGGTGAAAAAGGCGACAAGGGAGATAAAGGCGACAAGGGCGACCCCGGTCAGAACGGTAGCTGTTCGGGATATTTTTGCGGAGAGGGGTATGTACCGTCAACCCATCTTTCAGACGGTGCAGTTCCCTTGTACTATCGGGAAATGCATAACCGCGGCGGGCTTATATCGTACAACGGAACAACACTCAGGCTGAAAAAAGGACATACCTACAGTGTGTGTGTAAGCGGCATGGTCAATGCAAGCACAAATGATAAAAGCGGATATCATTCTGTTCGGATGACTGACGGTTACGATGATAACTATTGCAGATATATTACACTGATAGAACAAAGCAGCGGGGGATCAAATTCTCTCTGCTTCAACAGAATATATGACCTTACCGGTGCGAAAAACGATGTTGAACTTAAATTTTCGCTGGAGCAAGGTGATTACAAGACCTATCTGCTTTCATTCAGAGGCTCTGTTACAATCATCGCTCTTGACTGAGCAGATATACACGAAAACGGAGGTAGCAAAAAATGAAAAAACGAATACTCAGTATCCTGCTCGCCCTATGTATGCTGTTCTGCCTTGTGCCGACTACGGCGTTTGCCGCGGACTGCGCGGAGGATCTGGTAGACCCCGTGATCTGGATTCACCTCAGTTCTGATGGCGGCGGCTACTATGACGTTCTAAATGGTACATGGACGGCGGCGGATTTCTTCCAGCCGGGCAAGGCGCCAAAGGGAGCGAAAATCACTGCGGTCACGCCGCCTACTTCTCCCTCCATTCCGGTTAGTGTGAATGTAAACAGCGACGGTACGCTGAACTGCACGAAAACCGAAAACACCACGGAACCAGTACCCAAATCAGAGACCTATACCGTCACCATCACCAGCGATGACTACGCGCCCATTTCCGCTCCGCTGACCGTGCGCCAGTATCTCAATGCAGGCTTTAGGGGACCGGTCTATTTCGATGATGAGTTGCTCTACGGAGATACCTATACTTACACGTGCCGGGTGAATAACCCCGGTGAAAACGGCGTCTGGTCCGCGCTGATACAGGACCCCCAGATGTTTGAAATTTATAAAGAGACCACCGACACCACCAGCGAACCGGGGAAGTCTATCTACACCGTCCACATCCGAGCCATCAAGGCAGGCGCACGCATAACTTGTATCGACTTTCTGTATGTTTCCGATACGACAATGGCATCGTCTAAAGTTTCCAGGGGGGCTGTCACCGGCGGTGCTGTCCGTACGCGCCCCCTCACCGTGACGGCTGGCAGCGCAACCATCACCGAGGGCAATGCGCTGCCAACAGACCTTGTGACCTGTACCGGCCTGCTGAACAGCGAAGGACGCAAGGACGACCGGGATACCGTACTGGACAATGCTCTGGGCTACCAACTGCTTGACGCAAACAACGAGGAAGTCACGGCGGCCACGGCACGCAATATGCCCGGAACCTACACTGTTGTTCCCGCTGCCACCCTCAAATCCGGCTGGGGCGAGCGGTATTCGCTTAACAAGGTCAACGGCACGCTGACGGTGGAAAATCAGCCTG
>OGMP01002336.1_pt1 | contig 11955 bp, 9 predicted proteins | sample 1573261 | NCBI WGS metagenome assembly OGMP01 (sample SAMEA2581878, study PRJEB24529) | metagenome | biome: Human gut stool | place: China | collected 2011 | reverse complement strand
CTTCTTCCTGATACCATCCACGGCCAGCCACTCCGATAAGCATCTGTCCGCCGCCTTTAGTCGCCCGGTGAATATGCCAGTTATTGCGGCATCCCGGTTCAAAGGTCACATTGAATACCGGCACCTGTTCCTTCGAAACCGGAGCCAGGTAACTCTGGCCGATAAAGTATTGTGCAAATGCGGTATTCGGTTCTCCGATTGGGAAAATCATTTCGCGCTGGAAAGCTGCCTTTGCCTCTTCTCCGGTTACATCTTCCGCCCAAACTTCCTTAGCCTGACGGAAAGCGGCCCATGCTTTCGGCCATCCGGCATAAAAGGCAATGTGCGTAATGATTTCCGAGATTTCCGTACGGGTGATGCCGTTCTGCTTGGCAGTCTGCAAGTGATAAGTCAGTGAACTGTCGGTAATACCCTGACTGATAAGTGAAGTGATGGTGACCAGACTCCGGTCGCGCAGACCGAGTTTGTCGGTACGGCTCCACACCTCACCGAAAAGTACATCATCATTAAGTTCCGCGAATTTAGGAGCAAAATCTCCCAGCTGATCGCGTCCAGCTGTCTGTTTAATCGTTTCCTGTGCCATAATAGTTGTACTGTTTATTACCCATGCGGCAAGCGCAAGGACCATTTGTATTTTCATAATGGTATGAGTTATTGGTTTGTCTTCTTTTTCAATGGCAAAGTTAACCGATTAATATGGGGAGAATGTATACCATTTACAGATGTTTATACCCGAATTGTGGAAAGTGTTTTCAGGTATTGCATATTTGTCTTTTTGATTATGTAACAAAATCAAAAAATGTACTATATTCGCAATATAGAAACAGCCGTTTCGGAAATGGCTGTTTCGGAAATGATAGTTTCTAAAGATAAAAAACTATGCAATATGAGATTTTTTGATAGAACAAAAGAGATAGCGGCCTTACAAGAAATAAAGGCAATGTCTGAGCATAGTGCGCAGTTTACCGTGGTTACCGGCAGACGACGTATTGGTAAAACTTCACTTATATGGAAAGCATATGAAAATGAGACTTTCCTTTATTTCTTTGTAGCCAGAAAAGCAGAAGCAGAGTTATGCGAGTCTTATCAACTGGAAATAGAACAGAAACTGGGCATTCAAACATTGGGCAGGGTAGATAGTTTCGCACAATTATTTGAATTTATTCTGAAGCTTTCCGTAGAAAGACCTGTTACTCTTTTCATTGATGAATTTCAGGAATTCTTCCGTGTGAATAAATCCATATACAGTGATATGCAACGAATATGGGATATGCATCAGAATACAGCACATGTTAATCTGATAGTTTGTGGTTCCATTTATTCTATGATGACAAAAATCTTTAAGGACAAAAAAGAGCCATTGTACAATCGTCAGACCCGATTTATGAATATTCGTGCCTTTGCTCCTTCTGTATTGAAAGAAATTCTGGCAGAATACAATCCACGATATACTGCTGAAGACCTCCTTGCGCTGTATTCTTTTACAGGTGGAGTGGCAAAGTATGTTCAGCTACTTATCGATGCTGGGGCTACCACAAAAGAACTAATGCTCCATCAAATAGTAAAAGCTGATTCTGTCTTTCTTACAGAGGGTAAAGCCATTCTGATTGAAGAATTTGGAAAGGACTACGGAATTTATTTTTCCATTCTTTCAGCTATAGCACGTGGAAAAACCAGCCGTTCGGAAATAGAGAATAATATAGGTAAAGAGATTGGGGGGTATCTAACAAAACTGGAAGCCGATTATGAGATAATAACCAAAAAACAACCGTTGTTTGCAAAGAGTTCCACAAAGAACGTTCGTTACTCAATCAGTGATAATTTCTTTACATTTTGGTTCCGTTTCATTTATAAATACAATTATATACTTGAAATTGAAGGTTATGATAAGGTTATAAAAATCATTGAACGCGATTATGAAACTTATACCGGCCTAATGTTAGAACGCTATTTCAAACAAGTTCTGATAGCTGAGCAGGAATATACACGTATCGGAGGCTGGTGGGACCGAAAAGGGGAGAATGAAATTGATATGATTGCTGAAAATGAGCTTGACAATAAAGCTGTCTTTTTTGAGGTGAAGCGTAAAGCCGAAAATATTGATTTGGATGTATTGAAGGCAAAAGCTCAGGCCTTTCTTAAAAGCACAGGAGAATTTAAGGAGTATGATATTGCCTATAAAGGTTTATCTATGGCAGATATGTAGCATTAAATGAAAAGCATTGTATGTTTAGGTAACGGAGCGTATACTTCTTTAAAAAGAACCCGTCATGAAGTAAAATTCTTCGATGACGGGCAAATTACTATTTCCTGATTTTATACCGAAATGTACATTATCATTTATTAAATGGGCATAAATCAATTGTCAGTTCTTTGAGCTGTTCATCCGAGAGATGCATATTTTTCAAAAGGTTCAACAGTTCTTCCTGACGTGGCTGCCCTAGTGTCATGCGATACAAGGCAAGCACCTTGATAAGACGTTTGTACTTATATCGATCGCGGCTGAGCGGGTAAAGCGGAACAATACGCTCAATGTATTCCAATTTTGCCCGTTGTTCTTCCGTCAGATCTGCGACAGGAAGGCACCAATAAGGAACAATATCCGAATGTGTACCTTTCAAATTCGAATAAGCCAGAGAAAACAGTTCATCCCAAGTATGATAAGTTTCACTGCCATACAATTTTACCACATTTCTACGAATGGCCAGACACTTAAAACGGTTGATACGACCCTCTCGTTGCTCCAAATCCACAGGATTGGAAGGTAGATTCCAGTGAACAATTTTTCTGGCATACCAATGAAAATCAAGGCCTTCCTGACCTATTGATGTTGTTGAAAGCAGGAACGGACGGAAAGGAGAATTGAAAGCCTTACGAATATTAGTGGTACGAGCGACAGATTTGTCTGTAACCGTTTTATCAATGAACGGAATAGCAAAGTGACAACGCATCAGTTGTTTTTTCTCTTCTTTATCCAAAGAATCAGTGGTGTCTATGCCGAGATTACTTGTGTCGATAATCGCATCTGTGACTATTTGCCCCAACTTTTTATCCTCTGTTTGTGCCATGTGTAGATATTCATCGAGTACAGCTTGTAGGTTACCTACCACACAATAATCAAGAACAGATTCGTAATAATCATCATCGTTCTTTTTGTTATACATCAGGTCTATCACAGCTGCACTTTCAGGTTTGTTGAATACTGAGACGATTGCTTTAGCCACCATTTGGGCATCTTCTTCATTGCCGGATTGCCGATAAGCACATACAGCCGGTGAAGCGATGGCAATATCTGTCATCACATCCAATGCATTTGAAGGCACATACAAGTCGTTCAAATCTTCTACTGGCTTTCCATCCAGTATTTTCATGAGAGTAAGAATAAGTTTGGCGTTGTTTCGCCCTTGTTGTGGAATACTACTTATGATAGTATTCTGTGCAAATTCTTCTTGAATTCTCTGTTTTATGATTTTCCGGATTGAGGAAAGTTTCTCTCCATAAAATGTGGTAGGAGAGAAAAGACCGGATAGGGTTTGGCAAGGATATTCTAATAATCCGTCGGCTCTTAAACGATTCTCGCCATAACGGTTCTTCTTTTGAGAAGTATAGCGTATCTCTGCTTCTACCTTCTTTAACTCTCCCAAAGTATATAACTCCGAATAATATGACATCATGATGGAAATCATTCTCGGTACCATTTCCCATGAAGAGAATAGAATAATCTTGGAGAAGTTGCGAGCTTCGTTACTCTCAAATACACCTCCGGCTTTATAGTATGGATTAGAGGCAGGAACCCAAAGCAACAGTTGCGTCTTCTTTTCATGACGTGTGCCAAATACGAGGTCGTGGAGATACTTTAATTTTCCATTAGCAGCAGGAATAGGACGATAATTATTGATGGCATACTTCGATAGAAGCAATGCGTCCATTTTTCCATATCTTTTTACGTCTGAGTGTTGTAATGCCGAAGCAATTCGTTTCTTCAGTTCGTATTTATCCATAAAGGACAACAAATAGGGTGAAGATTTGACGTATTCCATGGGGAGATTACCTAAGCGCACTTTCGTATTTTCTTGATTTAGACAATCCATCAGATACTGCCCCTCTGCAAAAGAAAGGATATCTTCCGGCACGACCTGTACGTCACATACACGGGAATCGTCTATAATGCCACTGTTAAACCGTTCCGTGCGGCACATTACCCCATACAGTGCTTCTTCTGCTTCATTCTTGGCAGTCACAAGCGGTGTTAAATCAACCACATTGTTACGTTTGAGTGCAGCAGAATAGGTATGCCATACCAACTTGAACCGGTCCATTTTATCTTTTGTGGCATATAGAAAATCCATTACTTTCATAAAGTCCTGATAGTGCTCGTCATTCCCATTTGTATTTAACTCTTCAAGGGTGGAATAAGGTTTGTAGGGCGTAGCGGAAAGTAACAGAATCTTCGTATTGGAACGCTCGTTGTCAAAGAATTTGTTGGCCAGCATGGATTGCTCGTCATCGCCTTGTTCAAGCAACGAATTGAAGCGTTGAAACTCATCCATGATAACCAGGTCAGGGTCGAGCATGTCAATACTGATTTCTGCGAAAATACGACGTAGCTTATTGATCATCTCTGCCCTCTGACGATTATCGCAAACATTTTGTGCGTACTCAATCAATTGATTTATAATAGTATCCGACAATCTCGTCTGTAACTTACTATGCATCTCACAAAGATAATCATCTCCGCATCCTTTGATTTTTTCGTTATAAATGTTCGTAAGCTCCTGCCAGTTTTTTACATTACAGCTAAGAAAATCACTGATAACTTCCTTATAATCTTTGAATTGATCCAGTCCGCATAAAATATTATACATCAAGGCACGTTCATTGGCCGTTCCTTGTGCACTGTAAAAACGGAAGGAAGTGGAAGGAGTCAGCGGAATGATTGATTCAGGCATTTCTCCCTGTTCATGCTGTTCTGCAATCCGTTTCTCAGCCAATTTGATATAGAGATGCTGCATTGACAGACGGCTCTCGCTGATGCTCATCCGATTTTCAACCCCTAATTTCTCAATGTTCTGGTCGGCTATGTTGGCATTCGAACAGATATAAACCACCTTAAAGAAGTCATCTTTCTCCTGCTTGTGCCATTCACGAACCAGGTTGATGACTTGTTTGGCCACGAACGTCTTGCCTAATCCCACTTCGTCGGCCAGCAATACCCTTCGATGACCTAAATTTTTATAGATATGCAGAATGCGATCTGCCGTAGCACGCTGAAAATCCTTTACTTCCTGACTCATAAACGTTTTATTTGTTTAATAACGTTTTCAAATGTGTTGTACATCTCCATGAAATGGTCTGGGATGACTGTCTCGTCTGCTTTCTCTACGATTCGCCGGATAGAAGCGATGCGGTCAGGGTCTTTATAGGCCATTTTCACCATGTCTTCATAAAGTGAGGTACTAATTTGCTGTTCCAAAGAGGATACCTTGTCATTGGCCAGCTCCTTTTCCAGTTGTTGGCTTTCCAATATATACTGTTCCACCTCATCAGTTAGCATGAATGCCAAATAGTTGATAAACTTTCCTTTCGTATTGATAAAGGAACGGAATATCGCTTTGTCTCGTTCATCGGTTGGTATTCCATCCGTCTGTATTTTTATCAGACGGCGCAAGTCTCCAATCCGTATCGTGTAAAACTCTGTCAATGAATCCAGTGGCATATCTTTAAATGTCAGTCCGTCAGCCAATACTTGTTCCTTGCCGTCACATCCTAAAGGATAAAGAAAAACAGGCTCTGAAGGCATTCTGTTAGTCTGGCATTGTATGGTGATGGTATAGTTTCCGTCATTAGATGTAACTTGTGCCTGCTGAATGGCCGAAATTGCACGACGCAACATCAATTCGTTAGTGACATCCTCTTTTTCAGAGTCTTCCTCTGGTACCGAAAGAACCTGCTCGAACATACATTCCTTGCTGTCGTTTATCAGTTCACTCCGGTATTTTTCATACGAAGATTTATAGGGAGCAAACTTCAGATGCAGTAAAAACTCCACATTCCGTCCGAATCCATTCATGGTGGCGTTGGTAGAACCGAGATAAAGATGGTTATAGCTGAGATTGCCTTCGTACCGGCGTATGAAATACACTTTCTCGTGTAAATCGACAGCTACATCTTTTTCCACCTTATCGGTCAGTACTTCCTTGGGAGTGTAAACACCGTCATTAAACAAGTTTATTACCTCTTGTATAACTGAAGCATGTCGTGTGATGAGTGTCTTTTTAGCACTAGGATTGCAACTGACCATCTGATTCAAAATATTCTTGTCAACGAAGGGGGAGATAACCAGCATTTCTGCCGCATGATTCAGCATACTTTGTTCAAAGCACTTTGTATATCCGTCATATCCAGGTATCCCCATAGGAAAAAACTCGTAATCCTCAAAAGGAGAATCGGTAAGGTCAAATCGTTCAATGTAGTCAATGTCCTTACAGAGTGAACGCATATTTTTACGGATAGTACGGTTGTCGGCTTTTGCGATTAGCCATGTGAGGAAGTCCACAAGCGGTGCATGTTTGACTTGCGCTTTTCTTGTGGCCGGTTTGGTGCCGATTTTACCGACAAGTTCACATACTACGTCAAGATCGTTGGAACCGGTAAGGTTGCGGGAAAGGACAATCAGTTTGATTTGCTGAGCACAGGTGTCCGGGTTCGTTTCTTTGATAATCCATACTTTGGGATGAAAATTGATGAAACCGCCCCCTTTTGCTTGCAGTGTTACCTGTACAACGCTTTGCTCCAATAGTGAATACACTTTGGAATTGGCTTGCGGTACTGCCATACATCCGGCATTGCAGAAAACTGCAAACTTACCTGCTGATTGATTGATAGTCTCCAGTATCAGGTGAGGAGAGCGCATGATCGTTTCCGTCAAGTCGGTCATAGTACCCAACATAAAGGGCACTGATAACAAGGAAGGCATGTCCAGACTGTAGGTCGTACAAACCGCATAATCAATTACAAAGCCATCGCTTTGCAACACATCCGTATAGATAATATCGTTCCATAATGCATCAGCCATTGATAGCCTCCTTTCTTAATTCCTCGGCAAAGGTTTTTACCGTTTCCCATCGGTAGGTAAGTTTATAATAGTGTATACGGTTCTTCTTGTCGTAAATACGAGCTGGATTGCCTAGTTTCCGACGATTCCCTTTTATTCTTCGTTCCCGGTTGATAATCAACTGATCCAAACCTCCATTTTCTTCAGTGTCGTTGGCTGCAATGCGTTCCGCAACCTCTTTGCAGAACCATTTTCCGCTGTTCTCACGAATGCTTACAGCATTCAGCACCTTGTCTATGTCTGTACCACTATTCCGGTATTCTTCGAGTTTCTCCTGAAATTCAGTTCGCATTTCTTCATCCTGATATTGTGAATAGATATAGTTATATCGGATGTGTACCATATATATGAAATCAGCGAAACGTCGGGCCAGGTCTTGCAGTTCTCCAATCTCATGTGGCAAATGACGGAAGGGAATCTGTTCAAAACTATCGGCTATCGCAAAGTCAGGATTATCCACGATGTAACGTAATAAGGTACCTTGACATGCTTCTGCGTTCAGAATGTGATCCACAATGAAGTCTTTATCTTCTACGGTCAAATCTAATGTACATTTCTGGGTAAAATCATAATCTACATTAGGGAAAGAGCAGAACTGGAACAGGCCTGACTTCTCGTCCGCATCGTCATTTGTATCTTCATCATCCGTCTTGGTCACTTTAGGGGCATTGTGCAATGCCTTTGAAGTTGAGTAGATTAGTTCATATAGCTGCGGACTACGTAAAATTCCGAAAGTCTGTAATCCGGAATTGTAGATGTATGCCGGATCATATTTTACATAATTGTTTCCACTTTTACCAATCATCTCACTTCCTGTGATACCTCGTTTGTCCGCACTGCCATCGTATAGATTTTTTGTCATGATCCGTTCCAGACGGATAATTTCTGCTTTCACCTCCGATAAACGGTTATATCGTTTTTCTGTAGCCTTACGATAGAGTTGCGGCATAAGCGAGAAATATTTCATGTGCTTTTGCAGGGTAGATATCCCGGGAAACATACGGTCTGCGAAAGCATCACGGATACGGCCAATGCCAAGTTCGTCGAGAGCTACAGATTCCGAAGTCATTTTCAATACTTGCATGACCCGAGTTTGTTCCTCTCGGTTGTTGTGTATATATCCTAATTTCATAAAGTCTTATTTGATTTGCTAAATCTCCATCTTCAGAATCTGAACTGTACACCACGATGCGACTTGACACGATAACCTACACTGATTATCATGTCAAGGTTATAGTATGCCAGATTTTGTTCAACTGTTCTATCCCCTTCATTTTGAACTGTTGCAAAAAATGCAACAACTGAATCCGGATTCAATTCTCCATCCTCGAATACATTCTTTATATGTCTTGAAATAGTCGATTTGTTTCTCTGAAACAATTCTGCCATCTGGTCGGCAGTAAGCCACACTGTATCATTGCATAGCGTTACTTCTATTCTTGATTTGCCATCCTCTGTCTGATAGAGAATTATATTTCCATTGCTAGGCTGCTCATTCATGGTTGATTTCCTTTTTTACGGATACACCTGTCACATTACTTGTAGAACAACTATCAAATAAGATTGAATATTTTATTTTTCCCAATGTTCAATCTTATTCCACAAAATGTTCAATCCACTGAACAAAAATGTTCAATCAATTTCAAAGATACAAAAATATTATTCTGCAAAAGAAAAAACCTCTTCTAAACAACCATTTACTCGCTTTCTACTATCGTTGGCTAGGTTGCGTCTTCGCATAGTCAAAATCGGAAAACAATTCTTTCTATTTGCCGCTGCACTCGGCTTATACTATCTTTGCACCATGAATTACCTGGAAGTGTTTGGAACCCTCGTAGGGTTAGTCTATTTATGGCTGGAGTACCGTGCCAGCATTTACCTGTGGCTTGCCTGTATTGTGATGCCTGCCGTCTATCTGGTGGTGTATTATCAGGCCGGACTGTATGCCGATTTTGGAATCAACGTGTATTACCTGCTGGCTTCGGTGTATGGCTGGATAGCCTGGAGCAGAGGAAGGAAAAAGAAGAACATACAACAGACTGAAGAAGAAACGCCCATTACACGCATGCCGCGCAAGGTGTATTTCCCCTTGACAACCGTGTTTATTCTGTGCTGGGTGGTTATCGCCTGGATATTGATTACATGGACAGACAGCAGTGTGCCCTGGACGGACAGTTTCACTACGGCACTGAGCATCATAGCCATGTGGATGCTGGCCCGCAAATATGTGGAGCAGTGGGGAGCCTGGATGATTGTGGACTGGGTGTGCTGCGGACTGTACATCTACAAGGGGCTGTATTTCACTTCGGCACTGTACGGGCTTTATGCGGTAGTGGCTTTTTTCGGATGGAGAAAGTGGCTGAACCTGATGACGGAACAGGCATATAACCAAACTAATAAAGAGTAAAAACTATGAATGACATAAAGAATGAAAATGAGCGACTGACTTTGCCGTTTGTTCCTGAAGCGGTGATAGTAGGAAACGGAGACTTCCCTTCACATCCGTTCCCATTGGCTGTGTTCGATCAGGCACCTTGTGTGGTATGTTGCGACGGGGCAGCGAATGCGCTGGCCGACAGCGGACGTGTACCCGACTTGATTGTGGGCGACGGTGATTCACTTTCGGAGGAGAACCGGATTCGTTTTCACGACCGGATTCATCGTATTCCGGACCAAGAGACCAACGACCAGACCAAGGCGGTGATGTTTCTGCTATCGCAAGGGATAAAGCGAATTGTCCTCATAGGGGCTACGGGTAAACGGGAGGACCATACACTGGGAAATATCAGTCTGCTTATGGAGTATCAGCAGATGGGGGCGGAAGTGGTGATGCTGACCGACTATGGTTTCTTCATTCCTGCCACAGGTGATAAAGTATTTGCCGGATTCCCCAGGCAGCAGGTATCTGTCTTTAATTTTGGGGCAATACAACTTCGAAGCGAAGGATTAAAATATCCTATCTATCTAAGTAAAACTTTCTGGTTAGGAGTGGTTTTTGTATATATCTTTATCGCTTCTATTACTCCAGTTTGGATTTTATTACAACCTAGAGATTACTTAAATAGTTTCTTACTATACTTTATGATTATTGCAGCAGTAGTGGGAATTTTAGGAACTAACCCTGCTATCAACCTACCAGCTTTTACAGGTTGGACAAATAGTTTCAACGGACAAGTGATGTTCCCATACCTATTTATCACAGTAGCTTGTGGAGCTATCTCTGGTTTCCATAGCTTAATCGCCTCTGGAACTACATCAAAGCAGTTAAACAATGAGGGAGATGCTAAGTTAATTGGATATGGTTCTATGCTTATTGAGTGTGTATTAGCTGTAATCGCCCTTATAGCAGTAGGAGCTCTTTTCTCTAATGGAAAGATGCCTCAAGGAACTCCAGCTGTGGTTTTTGCCTCTGCTATCTCTGGATTTTTCAGCAAATTAGGAATGGGACAGGTAGCAGTAAACACTACATTTACAGTTATCTCTCTAGCTATCTCAGCCTTTGCTTTGACATCTTTAGACACAGCTACAAGATTGGGAAGATTCCTATTCCAAGAGTTATTTACTAGCAATAAAGCTAAAGAGAATAGTAAGGTACAAGGTTACTTAGGAAATATGTATGTGGGAACTTTCATCACAGTGGGACTTGGAGCAGTTCTTTGCTTAGGTGGATATCAAAATATCTGTGCCTTGTTTCTTAGGTGTATCTGTATGGCTAGCTAAAAAAGGAAAGAAAAACTTTATGCTTTTAATTCCAATGTTCTTTATGCTTGCAGCTACTATGAGCTCTCTACTTATCTCATTTAAAACTAACTTAGTTCTTCTTTTAAATAGAAAGGGTAGCTTAGCAGTTCAAGGACTTCAAGTGGTAGTTTCATTACCTATCTTTGTCCTAGCTCTTATCCTAGTAGTAGAGGGAATGAAAGTTTTATGGGAGCATAGAAAGAAAAAAATGGGAGTGGCTAACTCTGTAAGCAATTAATAGATAGATTTTAAATTAATTATAAACTCAAGAATAATCACTTTAAGGAGAGTAATATTAAGTTATTTATTTTCTTAAAAATTATTCTTGAGTTATTTTATTTTATAACTATTCAGATAACAAATTAACTAAAGAAAACTCAAAGAATTATGTAATTTTCTAAATACTAACCTTTTTATAATAAATATATAATTATATTAAGGAAGTATTGATATGGCTAGAAAAAATAGTTTTTTTAAATTAGATATGTTACTTCTATGTATAATTGCCAAACAAGACTGTTATGGATATGAAATTACTAAACAAATTAAAACTTATTCTCATGAGTTAATAGATATTAAAGAAGGAACAATGTATCCTATCTTGTATAAATTACAGGATGAGAATTATATTTCAAGTTATGAAAAAGTAATCGAACGTAAGGTAAGAGTTTATTATCACATAGAAGAAAACGGAAAACAAAAATTATTAGAAATGATTAATGAATTTAATAACGCTGTTGACGGTATTCACAATGTTATTAAAGAATCTTTGGGAGAAGCTTATGAATAATATAAAAAAATATATAAAGAACATTTGGACAATTATGCCTATGCATACTAAAAAAGAAAAATTCTATTTAAATGAATTAAAAAAACATTTAAATGAATATTTAGATGATCACCCACAATGTTCATATGATGATATTGTTCAACAATTTGGAGAGCCTAAAGATATTGTTGTGAATTACATACAAAACAGTGATGAAAATAATCTTATTAAAAGAATGAAATTAAAATCAATTATACAAAAATTCCTTATATTTTTTTCAGTAACATGTACAATTTTAGCAATTCGGATAGGAATTCTTTGGTATGATTAT